>Ga0153924_1001348_pt1:2500-7500 | contig 12564 bp, 8 predicted proteins | sample TSNJ008MetaG_FD_104709 | JGI IMG/M metagenome (GOLD analysis project Ga0153924, IMG submission 104709) | Attine ant fungus gardens microbial communities from New Jersey, USA - TSNJ008 MetaG | ecosystem: Host-associated > Fungi > Mycelium > Unclassified | place: USA: New Jersey, Wharton...
TTTCCCTGATATCTAACATAATGCATGAAAGGACCCTTGACGGGCCATAAGGTCTTCTGAAAATAATTATGACACCCTACTACTATAATATGAATATGTTCTATTTTTCCATAGAAATGTGTTCGTTCAAGAAAGGTTCCAGAAGATGTTGATCGTAAATAATAGGATTGTTTACGAAGAAAAACTAATAAAAATTCGCATTCAGCTACATAAGAATTATACAGGAAACGAAATAGTCTTGTATTTTCTTTTGAAAAAACGTAAATAGATTTATTCAGAGTAATAAATCTATTCAAATTATGATATTTATGAAGAAAGAGTCGCAATAAATGTAACGAGGGAACATCTTGAATCCAGCATTGAAGGATTTGAACCAAAATTTCCAGATGGATGGGATAGGGTATTAGTATATCTGACACATAATTTAAATGAGATAATTTGTCCTCCAAAAAGGGAAATATTGAATGAATAGATCGTAAATTATGAGATTTTTGTATTTCTTTTTCTTCGGTAGAAGATACTAATCGCGGTGAGAATGGAATTTCTACAATTATTGAAAAACCTTCTGATACCATTTGAGAATAAAAAAAATGAGAATAAAAATAATTATTGTGCTCAACGAATCGATTTTGGTTAGATTTATTAACCGAATAAATCAAATAATTTTGTTGATAAATTCGAGTAATTAAACGTTTTACAAGTACTGAACTAGATTTATTGTCAGAACCAAAAATTTCCATGGGTTCGTAAAAAATCGAACCATTTAACCCATGATCATGAGCAAGTGTGTAAATATACTCCTGCAAGAGAAGCGGATATAGGAAGTATTGTTGCCGAGATCCATCTTTTTTGAAATATCCTTGTAATTCTTCCATTTAAATTTTTCGACTTGAAACAGAGACACCGGGGGCATTTCTTGGGTTATCAAATGATACATAGTGCAATATGGTCCGAACAAGGTATATATATCGTATATATATCAAGGTATATATATATTATGTATATGTATAATATATACAGAAATAGAAAAAAAAAGATATACCCCGGAGGTCTGGAGTCCAATCAACAGGATCCCTTTCTTCCCCTTTTATATACTATACAATTATATACTATACAATCGGTTTATCTTCATTATAATTACAAAATTATAATTACAAAAGGGTAAAAAATCCTTTATTTTTGCAACCCAATCGCTCTTTTGATTTTGGAAAAAATTAGATTCTCTTTCTTTATCAGTATACTATTTCTTCTACACATCCATCTCCAATTTCTACATATAAAATAATATAATTAGGATTTTTTTTTTTATAAAAAAAAGAATAAGAATCAATGATTGACTCACAGGAAAACCCTTTCCCTCCCCGCATTGGGCACTAATCTATTTTTAACGTCTAATTAGATCGGGTAATTATTCAAATTAAGAATATAAGCTCGTTGCTTTTTGTTTTACTAGAATTAGGAATTAGGGCTATAGAACTCTATCCATTTATTCACTAGACCCAAATTAAATGTGAATTTATTTTGTCCCCTTCCAAAAATAAAAACAATATTTTATAACTTAAAACAATCCTGTAAGGATAAATTCAAAGTTCTATTTTATTACGACATGCTGTTTTTTCCTTCATTACCTTTTTTTTTTAGGATCAGTCGTGGTCCTCTAGACTCTACCAATAGTCTGGACGAATTCGTTGCTTCATCCAAATGTGTAAAAGATCATAGTCGCACTTAAAAGCCGAGTACTCTACCATTGAGTTAGCAACCCGGATAAATATATAGATACGATCGAAAAAAAAAAATTAATTGGATTGTCCTGCGGGACCTTGTCAAAATGAAAACCTTGACCCATTTTTTTTTTTTCATTTTCATTAATAAAATACGTCTTGTCTGACAGTAAATCTGTCAACACATCATTTGACAGGTGTAAAGGAAAAATCAATATAATATGGGGTAGAGATAAACAGATCCATTTATCTATGATTGAATTATATTTGTTCAATACGTCATTGTCAATATGAATAGAATGCTCATAAAACAAATTAAGTAAATCAAATAAGGTCTTGCGTTGGATTGGCACAACATAAATAATAAATTTGAATGAAAAAAAAAGACGGGTTAGAGAAAAATCTCGAGTTCATTTAATCAATAGAGGTGCAATAAGCAAAATTTACCCGTCTTTGCTGGTAAATTAAAATTCCACAAGAAAAAAACTAAATAAGTATGAATAGACCAAGAAAAGATAAAATTCTGTGTAAATAATTACACATTACACAAAGATGTATGCTAGTTACCCTCTTTTTTTTTATTTAATATTTTTACTTTAGATACTAATGAATTTAAAATTTATTTAATTAAATAAAATAATTAAATTAACAATTAATTCGAGATTCCTTCTTTAAATAATTCTGCCCTCCTTAAAATATCATGAACAGTGACTGTGGGTTGAGCGCCATTTTCAAGGAAATATAGAATAGCGGGGACATTTGAATAGGTTTGATTCTTTATCGGATCGTAAAAACCCACTTTTCGAAGATCTCTTCCGTCTCTTCGGGATCGAACATCAATTGCAACGATTCGATAGATGGCTCATTGGGATAGATATAAATAAACAATGCCCCCCCTAGAAACGTATAGGAGGTTTTCTCCTCATACGGCTCGAGAAAAAATGATTCTCATTTCTGTATATAATAGCAAATGGATCCATAAAATCATGAATTAGACTATGATTTAAGTGGCTTTTTCTTCTTCCTTACGTAAGAAAAAGAGATCTCATTCGTACTCATAACTCAAGTCGAATAATTCTGAAAGAGTTCGAAGGGAAATCTTTAGACATTTATTTTATTGAGTCGTCTCTAACCTCTTTTGTTTGTCTCGCCTCGAATTTATGTTTATTCCGCATTTTGATCCAATTGTTGAGACAATTGAAAATAATCTTTCCTTGTTCCGGAATCCTTTATCCTTGCTTTGTGAAATCATTGGGTTTAGACATTACTTCGGTGATCCTTACTCCTTTCAAAACGGCAGCAACATACCTTTTGTTTGTTTTTCTTACTATGGAAAAAAATACGAACAATTGATTCCCCTGTAATACACTTTTGTTGATCGAAATAGTTTTACCAATTCCGACAAATCTTACTTTATTTCAAACTTGTTTGAATTTTAACCTTATTTCGATTTATATATGGATTATATATGGAGGATATACTTACAAAGTTGGTTCAACTTATTGGTTTTGATTGTCACTAACCCTAGATTCTTCCCCCCACTAAATGAAATGAATCAATACTTTCTGCTCGAGCTTCATCATGTACTATTTAGATTAGAACCCAACACAAATTAGGTTCCTAGTAGAACAGAACAAAATATGTCGAGCCAAGAGCATCTTCATTCTTATAGAAAATGGTGGATGTAAGAATCCACAGTCGATCATGTCCTTCAAGTCGCACGTTGCTTTCTACCACATCGTTTCAAACGAAGTTTTACCATAAAATTTCTCTAATTTAATTTCGAACCGATATGGAATTGATTCAATATGAAATCATGAATAGTCATTGGCTCAACCGGTATATCTGGGTACCGGTATATCTGGGTATATATTATATATATAATTATATATAATTATACATTATACATATATATAGCCTATAGCCAGTACGAGAGTATAGCCCATTATAGTCTATATTATCTATCTATAGTACTCATTTATCTATAGATAAATGAGTACTATAGATAGATTAAGTATTTTCGGAGAAGGCCCAGCAAGGATCTCATTTTTCTCGAATAAATAAATTATAAATCTCAAAGAAAGGCCTTTAATGGATTCCCAATCCTGGAATAAAATAAATTTTGAATCAAATAAACTATTCCAATGATCCACGAGTTGGAAGTTTCTCGATAGTATCGATTTCTCACACTTCTTCGAGTATCAAAGATTTAAAAATTAAGTAAAACAAAAAAAAAAATCAAAATATGTATTTCCAACCGCATTTGACACTTGATTATGTTTGTAAGAAACTAAATAAATTCTTAAGAATTAAGAATTCAGAACGACAGATTGTTCGTTCTATTTAATTTAACATTAACAATTTTCTGTTTAATGTTGGATACATTGTGATCCAATTTGCTTTGCCCGTTTCTGGTAGAAACGATCTGGGACGGAAGGATTCGAACCTCCGAGTAACGGGACCAAAACCCGTTGCCTTACCGCTTGGCCACGCCCCATTTTGATTTCTATTCGACACTAATAAACACTAATACACTAATATTATACACTAATATTAGCGAATATAATATATAATTATATAATTATATAATATGAGTATTGGTTATTCGTTAATTCTAGCCCAAATACCTATGTGATATGTTATTGCTAGAATTCTATACATGTAGATATAGAATCAAAAAATGAATTGATCATTATATGGAATTCAATTAAGATATTGTATGAAAGTATAAGTCTTTGTATTCTCATTTGAATGAGAATTGAAAGAGGGATTTTTGATTTGGGAGAGTTCAATCAACGAAAAAAAAGGCATGCCAAAAAATCCTTTTTTTTTTTACCTTATATTTTTTTATATAAATTTTACATTATATAAATTTATATTATATAAAAATAAAATAAAGTAACTCAATCAAAATAAAATTATCTAATCCACAAGAACGAAATGTTTGTTATGCTTAATATCTTTAGTTTCATCTGTATCTGTCTTAATCCCACCCCTTGTTCGAGTAGTTTTTTCTTCGCCAAATTGCCAGAGGCTTATGCCTTTTTCAATCCAATCGTAGACATTATGCCCATTATACCTGTACTCTTTTTTCTCTTAGCCTTCGTTTGGCAAGCTGCTGTAAGTTTTCGATGAAATCTTTAATATTCTCCTAAATTAATTATTTTTTTGATAAAAAAAGATTCTAAAAATTGATAAGATCAGATAAGTCTTATATTATAAACCCTCGATTCAAAAATGGAAATTTTATATATTGAATAACCGTAGCAATGAATGGCA
>Ga0153924_1001349_pt1 | contig 12540 bp, 11 predicted proteins | sample TSNJ008MetaG_FD_104709 | JGI IMG/M metagenome (GOLD analysis project Ga0153924, IMG submission 104709) | Attine ant fungus gardens microbial communities from New Jersey, USA - TSNJ008 MetaG | ecosystem: Host-associated > Fungi > Mycelium > Unclassified | place: USA: New Jersey, Wharton State...
AGTTATGGCAAGCGATATGATCGCAACAAGGTTAGATGAAATTCAAGACGAAGTGAATGATTTGAACCCTGATTATGTTCTGATTGATACACCTGGACAGATAGAGCTATTTGCTTTCAGAGCGAGTGGTCCATATTTTGTATCGAATTTGCAATCTGATAATAAAGTCAATCTCTTTATATATGATGGGATGTTGGTTTCTTCTCCGATTAATTTTGTTTCTATAGCACTACTTGCATCATCGGTTAAATTTAGATTAAAGACAGCGCAGATCAATATTCTAACAAAACGCGATCTAATCGTTGACAAATTGAGAAACATTCTGGAATGGTCGTCTTCTGCTCTTTCGTTAGAATCATCTCTCGACAACGAAAAGGATTCAGAATATTCTCTTTTGAGCAAAGATCTAGTTAGAAGTATGAGCAAGGGTGGTTTCCATCAGAACGTTATACCTGTCTCCAGTATGACCCTAAATGGTATGGTCAATTTGTCAGCTGCGCTAGCAAGAATTGTGAGTCAAGGAGAGGAAGTTAAGGATTGACCCACAATCGGTCTGTCTCTGTCACCGCTGTAGCACCATCCTCTGTAGCCAATTTAGGTCCAGGTTTTGACGTATTTGGTATGGGTCTTGATGCGTTTGAGGATAGAGTCAGAATCACTTCTCCTTCTCGGTCGTCACAACAAATAACGCTCAGTGTCGTTGGCGAGGCTGTAAAAAACGTTCCTCTACGAGTCGAAGACAATTGTGCAGGGGTAGTAGTCAGAAAAATGTCGCAGGATTTTGGTATCAAGGATAGTTTCGATATTAGTTTAGAGAAAAAAGTTCCGGCTGGGATGGGGATCGGAAGTAGTGCCGCATCGTCTGTAGCAGCAGCAGTGGCGTTCGATAAGCTATTTGATCTTAAAATCAAAAAAAGTAAACTGGTCGAATATGCAGCTGAAGGGGAGAAAGTCAGTGCAGGTACCAAACACTACGACAATGTTTCCGGATCATTACTAGGTGGTTTTGTTATCGTCAGAACCAGCCCACAAATAGAATTTATCAGATTAGATCCGCCAAAAAATCTACTTATGATAATTGCCATGCCTTTAATTGAAGTCCCGAACAAAAAAACTGAAATTGCCCGCGGCGTGCTACCCAAGTATGTTTCATTGAAGAGAATTGTTCATAATGTTTCTAATGCTAGTACTATTGTTGCTGGATTTCTCCTAAAAGATGTTGAAATGATCTCCAAGGGAATTGATGACATTATAGTGGAACCGTTTAGAAAGGATTTGATTCCAGGATATGACGCAGTTAAAAAGAATGCGCTAAAGGCTGGAGCCCTCGCTGTCACAATAAGTGGAGCAGGTCCGTCTATGATCTCATTTTTGAAGAATGACAGATATGCAAAACACGTAGCAGATTCTATGAGTCAAGGTTTCAGAGAAGCTAACCTACAGTGCAGAACAATTGCATGTCACACGAGCAAAGGAGCAAGGGTACTGAGGGTAGAGTAGTATGGCAGTATTACAAACTCTTACTTTTTTCCTTTGTTTAGAAAGGCAGACATCATTCTCTGTCTGTCTTCATGCGCAAAACATAATGCCCAGCCATATATTTCTAAGCGCAGTCCCGTAGCGATATCAGCGTCCGTGCCCCTATTGATTAGCATTTTGCTAGTCTTAACTGCAGTGAAACTATTCCTTGTAATTTGTTGAGCTACCGAGACGCATTCCTCCATTAGTTTCTTGTTGAGGATCTTAGCAACTTGATTAGATCTTTCCTTTTCTTTGACACTGTCTCCTTCTGGAGCACTCGGTGGTAATATATCATCCTGCCCTAAAGCAATAACTTTGTTAACTAATCCAATTTGTTCTGCTTCCTCTGCTGATATCATCTTACCTGTAAATATCATCTCCTTTGCCTTAGATGGACCGACAATTCTTAACAATCGCTGGGTCCCTCCCCAACCTGGAGGAATACCTATCGTGACTTCTGGTTGTCCGAGCTTGGCATTACTGGAAGCAATTCTAATGTCGCATACCATAGCCAATTCACAACCTCCCCCTAACGCAAATCCATTAATTGCAGCAATGACGGGCTTTTCTAATTTCTCGATTTTGTTAAGAACTTCTTGCGCCGATGATGCATACTTCTCGGCCATGATTGGTGTAATATTTACCATATATGAGATATCCGCGCCTGCACAGAAAGATCGCTCTCCTACGCCTGTGATAATTACAGCTTTTATGTCATCGTCTACGCCTATAATGTCAATTGTACGCGATAATTCAAAGATTACGTCAGTATTTAGAGCATTCAGAGCCTCTGGTCTGTTAATCTTGATAATAGCAATATCTGCTTGAGGCTCTAGTTGTATGTATTTCATAATGGGCATATAGGAAGCAACTTCTCCTTTCAATTAAACGTTATCGCAACAGGCCGTGCTACGCCGCGTGGCGCACATACCTGGAAGAGCATATCAATATTCACAGTTGTGCATAACGTACCCTCATATTGACACTGTGTGGAAAGATCCACTAAGCACAGGAGGGTGAATTGTTTTTACGCACCTGCCATGCCATTGCGGAGCTCAACACCTTTGTGATCCTCAATGCCTGTCGTCTCGGCCGCTGCTTTGTGCATTTCTGATAATGCACAGCCCATCTTGGCTTCGGCTTTGCCTTTTCTCATCAATCCTCTGTAAAGGCCAGCTTCTAGGGTTTGTCCATGTGCCTTTTCCCATTCCTCTACAGGAGTGCTAAATTTCTTTTGAATCCTATCTCTATACCACTCTGGTATAACGTTGAAGGCACAGAAGGGGATAATTCGGAGATCAGGAGTCAAGTAGTGAATATCACATCTTTGCAATCTTTCAAGGTCCTCATTGTATTTGTCCTGGAAGTGCATCATTCCCAGGAATAACGATCTTCCATGCCATGAACCGACTGAATCAAAGTTCTGCTTTAGCAGGATACTCGAGAACATCTTAGCAAGATCCATACCGTGTGGCTGTTTGCTTCTGTCGATGAATTGATTCAACTTGCGTATAACTTGTAATGCCATCCAATATCTATTGGCACCAGATCTAATTTCATCTGCCATTTCATCGAAGTACTCAAGCATACCCCTAAGATCAACAAATGCGGTGAGAGGTATAAGCTTCTTCGTTAGGTTGTCTTCAAATAAATAAGTTCCTGCACCACAGGCAAAGTGAATCGAAAGCTCGTATTTCGGTTTCTTGCTGAAAGCTTCAATTACATTCGTAAGAGGCATACATGACGGCACTGGGAACCATGATTCCGACGGGATATCGCCCTGCGTCTGTTCTTCAATTCTTTCAATGCAATCAGGAATTGTTATTCTGTATTTCTCTCGTTCTTTCTTCGTCATCCTACCTGTCAACGAGACGGGTTGGAAATTGACTGCGTGAACTACGTCAAGATTCTTTTGTGCGTATCTGATTATGCCACCGAGCTCGTGATCGTTTATTGACTTGATTACCGTGGGAACAAATACTACTGTCGTTCCACACTTGCGTGCAGATTCCAATGCATATGGTACTTCCCAATGGTTTTTGGGATTAGTTCTTGGAGTAACACCGTCAAAAGAGAGATAGAGATTACTGACACCAGCTGTTCTTATCTGTCTCATAGTTTCAGGCGACAGAGCTAGCTTTATACCATTTGTGTTGAGCTGAACGTGATCTACCCCTTCTTCCTTCATTATCTTGATAATATCGGTGAGGTCATCTCTGAGCATTGGTTCGCCGCCTGTGATCTGGATAGAGTTACCAGCTATCGGCCTTTCAGCTTTTAAAGTCTTCATCATTGCCCTTACTTGTTCGAGGTTTGGTTCATAAAGATAAGCTCCTTCTAAGCCCTTCTTCACATAAAAAAAGCAATACCAACATGTCAAATCGCATCTGTTTGTGACAATCATATTGGCCAGTCCAGAATGCGATAAGTGATTGGTGCATAGACCGCAATTGGTTGGACATGCACATTTATCTACCATAACGTTTGGAGCCTTGGCACCCTTTCCGTCCATCCAGTATGTGCTGAATTTCTTGTACATCTCATACGATCCAAAGTACAACTCTTCACATTCTCCGTGCGTTGGGCAAGTCTTTGTCATGAAAACCTTGTTTTCCCTTTCGAAGACTTCTGCGTCTAAGATCATGTTGCAATCTGGGCAAATACTCTGAGTGAACCTAATCGAACGTCTTAACGCAGAACTCCTGCTGGACATGTTGGAAATTTGTATAAGTTCCATATCTTCTGTCTACTACTCGGCATTTTTCTGCACGCTTTATATATAAATATAACCTCACAATTCCTACGGTGATCAGTTACTTACAGATTAAGGTGGTTGTACGGGACTAGAATCCACGTGGTTGAATATATTATTGCTTTGTTATGATACTGCTATAAAAGGATTTTAAAGGGAAATTATCTATGTACTGCTTAGATGTAATTAAGCGTACAGTTTTTAGAGTTCTACCACCCCACCTTAAAACATACTTATATTAGTGCTTGACGACAATTTCAAATATTTAGATGAATATAAGTGACAAGTCAAGGAAAGCGATGGAGAGCCTTGGCTTAACGGGTTACGAAATTAAGGCATACCTGTGTCTTGCCGAGACAGGATCTTCAACAGCGTCTGAGATAAGCAAGAAGTCAGGTGTACCTTACTCGAAAATCTATGAGGTTCTTAGCAGCCTAGAAGATAAAGGTTGGTCCGAATCTAACAGTTCTAGACCACAAAAATTCTTCCCTAGATCACCACGCACTGCACTTGAGGCCATGAGAATGCGTATCGAAAACGGCATAAAGGACAATGAAAGCTTGATAGTAAGCGAATTAATGCCTGTATACGAGAAAAGTGGTATACGAGAAAGACCAGAGATCTGGGTTGTTAGGGGAATTTACAATATAGCAGCTAAAGTAAATGAAATAATTCAAACCTGCCAGAAGGAATTATTACTGGCTATTCCACATGTCGTGGAAGACATAGCAAGACCGGTGCAGCCGATGTTGAGGGCCCTACACGAAAAAGGAGTAAGTATAACCGTCCTCGTATCTGAGCAAACCAGCCCTGACACGGTTAGAGCCATATCAAGAATTGCGGATGTGAGATTAAAAAATAACATGTTTGGTGGAGGAGTAATAGGTGACAGCACTCAGGTGATGATCTTGTTGGGTGAGGGAAGAAGCGATATTGGAAGGTTTGAACCAATCGCAATATGGGCTGAACACATAGGTCTTGCAAGTTTTGCAAAGGATTACTTTCATTATTTATGGGCAGATGCTGCTAACAGGCAGGACGATAGCTTTGCCAGGAAAAAATTGTAGCTGTGTGGTGTTCGCACTTGCTAGATCAGCCTAATAACTTGATCTAGTTTGGTGAAAACATCTTTTCTGCCGTGGGTAGCCTCGATTTTTATAGTGGGAGTGGAAAGTCCAAAACGGACAAACGATGACAAAACTAGCCCTTCTGAGTTATTGGATGATGTAGATCTTGAGTTAGGAGTTTGTCCATATTGGATTTGTTCCTATTGTTGTTCTAGCTAGTTGAGAAAACTCGAAAAACCGTATTTAAAGGCTAAAGAATCGATTCACAAGTTACTTTTGAATGACCTCATCTTGTTTTATTTCACAACCTTGATAAACATCCAAATGTTTTTATAATTATAATGGTCAGCATCGTAACCACTGCTTCGCTTGAAAGTTTTCGAAAGTTTATCATTGTTAGCACCTGTAGGTCCTTTATTCCTGAAAGTTATATGCGGGACTACGAAGTGTTCCCAGAACGTGAAGAAGGACCGGGGGCAATCTATATAGAGGCAGCTGATAAGGTGACTTTGAAGAAAGTGAAGGAAATTACCTTCGTTAACGCCAAGGAAGTACTCGGAATAATTTATTCCTCAAAGAGTGGCAATACACAACTGAAGTGGCGACAGACTAGAAGAAGGTCAGGCAAGGTCCTCGGAGACGCTTCGGCTAATGCCTTAGTGAACTTAGTAGAGTCAGGAGTGTTGACACAGGAATGGGTTGACAATTATTTAAAATCAGCCCAGACTAAGGAAGAAAATTCTTCTATAACGAACGAAAAAGTTGCCTAGAATGCGAGCGACCGTATTCCTATAGTCAGAGAGAATCCCATCCCTATCATATGATCGTGAAAGAAGCCAAAGGGTTTTCAGGCAGGGCATATGTAGTCGTTCCCAAAGATGCGGATGACCTTTTTACCTTAAGAAGAACAATACAAAATGGAGATTATGTAGTAGGAGATACAACCAGGGTAATCAAACGCGTCAAAGAGTATGGACGACCTGATAGAGGAGAGCGAGTCAAGGTGAACATCTCTTTAAGAGTCGAAAATACTGCTCTATACGATTCAGTAGACAGATTACGGATTACAGGCATAATAACCAATACGGACAATGATCTCGTTTCCAGAGGGTCGCATCATACGATGACAGTGCGGATCGAAGATACAATAATGATTGAAAAAGACAGAAAGTGGCATGACAATGAACTTAATATTCTAGCCAGATCGGGAAATACAGAAGATTTTATATTGGTTGCGATAGACACACAAGAGGCAGCAGTCGCTAGGGTTTCAGGCACTCATCTAGAGCTAATTCCAAATATATATTCTGGGCAAAGTGGAAAACGTTACCAGACATCTAAGAAAAACAATCCGAATATCGAAGTTTACTTCGCAGATGTCTCTAGGACGATCCAAAGTATTGTGAACAACGACGATGGTGCTAATGCTTGCAGAGCGATAATATTTGGTCCAGGCGAAACCAAACGTAGACTTTATAACTTCTTAGACACAGGGAAAAATCGAATTGAAAAAGCAAAATTGACAATAGTTGATGGAGTCGATGTGGCAGGAGAGGATGGGATATATGTTTTCCTTCGTTCACCTGCACTCAAAGAGGCAATGAGTTCAAGCAAACTAGCAGCGGTTTCTTCAATTTTAGACGAAGTTTTGAGACTTGTTCATAAAGGTGAATTAAAATATGCAATGGGAATGCAGGAAGTTACCTACGCCACGTCAATAAAGAATATTGAATGTCTGGTATTTTCAGATGCTATCTTCAAGACTGGCGACGAGGACTCAGTTCTCAAAGTAATAAATTCAGCTGAAAATTACGGAGGGAAAATTTATGCAGTCGATTCATCTACAGATATCGGGCTTAGAGTTTCGTCATTAGGAGGTATAGTTGCTTTACTCAGGTATTCCATGCGATAAGTCCGTCCTCATTTCAGGTTGTCACTCGATTGTTATTCATCTAATTAACACTATTGGTCGAATGTGCCATCCACGCCAAATACGGTTCCGAGACGTCGTTCATCCTCAATTCTACTAACTCAGGAGTTTCGTACGGGTGTCTTTTCTTTATTTCTGATTTTAATTCTTCCGAACGCTGATTCGTTGTCTTGAACAGTGTAAGGAATTCCGCATGATCTTCTAGTTTATTCCTCCAAAAGTATAAAGATTGTACCTTTGCATAATTCACACATGCACATATTTTTTTATTTACAACCAAGTCATTAGCTAGCTTTCTTATGGATTCTTCAGTGGGGAACGTTGAAATTATTATAACCCCTGATTGCTTTTTTTTGCTCATATTAAATTCAGTACATAATCTCCAATTCATAATAACATTTTTATCATATTGTCATAAAATAAATACGGGTTTGTACAGGAGATTTTTTTGATTCTACAGTTATTATGAATGTTCACTTACATACGATCTTGATGCATTGCTAAATTTTCCTACTGGGATATCTGGGAAATTATCATTCATTCTCTGCTCAGCAACTGCACTTGCTTCTGCCAATATATTTTCAGTCTCTTCTCCACTGGAGTTAAGCACAAATGATGTGTCACCAATCTTTCCCGCGTTCATAACAATATCGCCAAATACTCCATTGACTTCCCCCAATTCTGTGCGTATATCAGGCATGATGTCTGACATTCCGGATCTTACCCTTGTCAACGCACCCATCGCTGGTCCTACGGCACTCATTACATCTCCAATGTCGCTAGTAGATTCTAATCTGAACTGAACTTGATCGAGAGCCATTTTGAATTGCGAGACCATTTTTGTTGTCTTCTTAACCTGTGCTAATTCATTCGATAACATCTTTCCCTGCGGCATATCGTGCTTCTGTACATTCGCGACGATTTGATTAAAAAGAGATTTTTCTTGTCCTTTTAATTTCTCGAGAGTTGTCTCTAACTTTTGATTCTGCAGTTGAATTTTGTTCTTCGTCGAATCAATTCTTGGTTTGAGTGGTTTCTGTGCCCTCACACTTTCTCTTATCCGTTCAGATGTATTCGGTTTGCGTTCTCTGACCCAGTTACTGGTAAAGCTCGTCATCTTGAAATAAGATTATAAAATATCGTTAAACTGGAATGTTATAATTCACTAACTAAACAGCTAATGCTTGTACACATTAACTTCACCATGCATTCCAAAGGAATATAGAAATAAATTTGCCGTGCGAAAGATTTGCAGGAACGGAAGAAATCATGAAATCATAGAATCATAGCAGTCAAAATCTTTAAACCTGTTTGTAACCCGTATCAGATTCCATCCCGTAATCAATTTCAAGAGTAGTAGAGGAGTCAAAACAGGGTGGAGCAACAGAGATCGAGCTAACGATTATAACCCCCGGTACGCTTTTGTTTATTATAGACTTATCACGTACATCTATCCTCTACTACCTACGGGAGTAGTAGGACGCACGATTATTAAAAAATTGGTCACATTACCTCTGATTTTTTTAACTTATCTTGTTCGGAGAAATCTCTAACAGGAGATAATTTTGATGAAGTATCACGTGTTTTAGATAGGAAATGAATTAATGCAATAACGAGCACCAGACCTCGCTAATTTAATATAACATAGTGATGGTAGTGTCCATGATTTAATGGTGCCAATGCCTGTTCACGAGCGAGTAACGGAATCGTTTTCCATTCAAAAATTCTGCTCAACAATGGACTGGTATTGTTTATGGGTATCGCAATCTATGTATGCCTGCATGCGACTCCCAATGATTATATTTTAGCCAAGGTTATTAAAGATAATCTATGTCAGAGACGCTATTCGAGAAGATTTGGGACAGTCATCTAGTAGAGCCCAGAGGTGAAAGGGAACTAGAGCCATCTATGATATATATTGACAGACACTTGATCCACGAAGTAACGTCACCTCAAGCGTTTGCTGGTCTGCGAGCAAATGGCAGAACAGTCAGGAGACCTGAACTGACATTTGCAACGGTAGATCATAATGTACCAACAGACAATAGGTCACTTCCAATTGTCGATCCTACTTCGTCTCAACAGATCAACCAATTGGTACAAAGCTGCAAAGAATACGGAATAACGCTCTTTGATGTCAATAGTCCTGATCAAGGCATAGTACATGTTATCGCTCCAGAGCTGGGTATTACTCTTCCTGGATTAACGATTGTTTGCGGCGATAGTCATACTTCCACTCACGGTGCTTTCGGCACATTTGCGTTCGGTATAGGAACCAGCGAGGTTGAACATGTATTGGCCACTCAGTGCTTATGGATCGACAAACCAAAAACTTTTGCCATAAATATCGTGGGTACGCCGAAAAATCCACACACTATAACTGCGAAGGACATCATACTTTCACTTATCCGCCAAATAGGTACATCTGGGGGGACAAGTACTGTAATAGAATATCGCGGCGAAACGATATCTAAATTCTCCATGGAAGAGAGAATGACTATATGCAACATGTCTATTGAAGCCGGTGCAAGAGCAGGATTAATATCTCCTGATAAGACTACTTTTGATTATATCCGAGGACGGAGATATTCTCCTCAAGGTGAACGTTTCGAAAAAATGGTTGATTTCTGGCAAGATAATTTCACAACAGATCCTAATGCAAAATTCGATGAGTCTTTTAGTTTGAATGTAGATCATCTTGCGCCACAGGTTAGCTGGGGAACAAACCCATCTATGGTAGTAGATGTTACTGAGACTATTCCATACCCAGACGATTATGCAAAAGGACGTGAAAACGATAGAAAATCCGCTGTGCGTGCACTGGCTTATATGGAGCTTAAAGCAGGCACGCCGATAACGGAAATTCCAATTGATCGTGTATTCATCGGTTCATGTACTAACAGCAGATTGACCGATTTATTGGAAGCTTCGATCATCGTAAATGGAAGGAAGGTATCACCTAATGTTAGAGCTATGGTGGTACCTGGTTCGCAACAAGTAAAGAGGGAAGCTGAACGATTAGGAATCGATAAAATATTTAAGGCTGCTGGTTTCGAATGGCGAGAGTCAGGCTGTAGCATGTGTCTTGGAATGAACCCTGATATACTTGCTCCTGGTGAAAGATGTGCCAGTACGTCAAATCGTAACTTTGAGGGACGCCAAGGGGCAGGCGGTAGAACCCACCTTGTTAGTCCGGTTATGGCAGCAGCGGCCGCCATCGAAGGTCATTTTGTGGACATCAGAAATTGGTTTTAGTATTTAGGAGTGGGAGCACTGAGTCAGCGGAATGGAACCTGTCACAATCATAAAAAGTAAAGCTATCCCACTTGATATGGCCGACATAGATACTGATCAAATAATCCCTAAGCAATTCCTCAAATTGATTCAAAGGGCTGGATATGGCAAATACTTATTCTATGATTGGCGCTTTGATAGGAATGGGGAACCTAAGCCTAAATTTGTACTAAATGATCCAAAATATGAAGGACGAAAAATATTACTTACACGCGATAATTTTGGCTGTGGCAGTTCTCGTGAACATGCAGCGTGGGCACTAGTAGATTATGGATTCAGGGCAATAATAGCACCGTCGTTTGCCGACATTTTTTACAACAATTGTTTTAAAAATGGAATTTTGCCGATCAGATTAAGTGACTCAGATATCGAGTACTTGTTTAGAGTCGCTCATGAAGAAGAGATCCAGATAAATTTGCTGAAACAAGAAGTGCTAGTTGCTCACAAAATCCTACGTTTTCAGATAGATGAGTCTAAAAAAAGGAAATTGCTCGAGGGTTTGGATGACATAGGCATCACATTGAAATTGGAATCCCAAATCACGGAATATGAAAGAAAGTCTAAATTCGCTCAATTTACTCCTGGAGGCTAAGAAAAAGGTAAAGAAATGATTTCAGATTAAGGTAATTCCCACGGTGTATTAATTTTTAGGTACTATTGCGTTGCAATTACTCCGCTATCCATTAAATTATGTTATCCTCATCCTACTTTATCATTCGTCCGAATGCGTAGCGAATGTTTCCAACCATTCCTTTGCGATTTTCTTTCTTTGCTACTAATTTGAAACATTCTGGACATAAAGCACGTAGATTATTCGGTCGATTGTCTTTCAAAGATCCATTAATGTGCTCAAAACCAGGATGGACACTCGGGCTAAACTTCACGGAGCACTGCTGACACCGACGACGTGCTCTCTCAAGAACAGTCTGTCTTATGCTCATCGTGAGATGCTCGTATTTACTTTTATCGACATTTCCGCTAGGATTTCCTCCGAAGAATGACAACATAGTTAATACCACGCGACTCCAACTTATTTCTTCTGGAAAGATTGTTATGTGTGTCTCTGCTGAACCGAATTCGCTAGACCTAAACCTAGAACCTTTATAATTCGCTCTTCTGGGATTAGGATTGTTAGAATGGGGGATCCCGGCATTTAGGGCAACATGCTCACTGGGCAGACATACGTCTTCGGTGGACTGCAACAGCCAAAAAATTCGTGTAAATACGTCTGATATTTGTGGGTAGTTTAAAATAAAAGATTAAAATATCATCTGCGAAGGATAACGTCGAGGGCCGGTGGTTTAGTCCGGTAGAATACCTGCCTTGCATGCCATGGCAGAGGAAACGTAGGTGGTCGTGGGTTCGAATCCCACCCGGTCCATTGTTGTGTTATTCCATGTAATGGTCACCTCACATGTACGCAGCGCGACAGCGTTACACTCAAGGAATGATGTGGCTGGTTTCCTGCTTAGACGTCTAGGGCAGTGCCTCTCATATCACTCAGCCTTGTAGTTATGATAAAAGGCTTCTTTTATATTCTCAGTCAGGCTGCGAATTTCCTTTAAATCACTAAGCTCGTTTGTTTTCTTTGTTCTTATACCTAGAGATTTCAATTCATTTATCCACCAACCATATCTTTCTGGATATTCGTTCACTATGAGCATGACATATCATCATTAGGTAAGATGGAAGATTTAGATTAATATTCTAATAAATAATATTGTACCCAAGTAATGAAAGTTCTAAGCTCAAAGGTTCGATTAGACCAAGGTTGGGTATATATGCGGTTATTATAATATCATCCGTAATGTGATAGAGTTGATCTTTCGCTCGGTTTCATTTCTCTCTGGATTCTTATCTTTTTGACTGCTTCTTCAATGTGCTGCATTGAAACAAGTGCTTCTGAAGAATGTTTTGCTGCTTCTTCAGGCGTAGAGTACTTTGCAAGGTATTCGTGCAGTACAACAGAGACTGCA
>Ga0153924_1001352_pt1 | contig 12533 bp, 8 predicted proteins | sample TSNJ008MetaG_FD_104709 | JGI IMG/M metagenome (GOLD analysis project Ga0153924, IMG submission 104709) | Attine ant fungus gardens microbial communities from New Jersey, USA - TSNJ008 MetaG | ecosystem: Host-associated > Fungi > Mycelium > Unclassified | place: USA: New Jersey, Wharton State...
ATTTATTGAAACAAATTAATAATTGTGTAAACTTTGATTTTATTTATGAGAAAGTGGCTCCTTACTATTCCGCAAAAGGCAGAAAATCTATTGATCCGGTTGTATTAATAAAGATGCTTCTAATAGGCTATCTATTTGGCATTAAATCAGAGAGAAGGCTGGAACAGGAAGTAACTCTAAATATCGCATATCGTTGGTTTTGTGGTTTGAGTTTGACAGATACTGTTCCTGATCATTCTACCTTTAGTAAAAACAGACAGAGACGATTTCAAGAAGATACTATTTTTCAAGAAATCTTCTTGGAAATTGTAAAGAAATGTATAGAAATGTATAGAAAAGGGAATTGTTGATGGAGAAACTGTAGTTGCAGATGGATCCTTTCTGCCCAGTAATGTTTCCAAGGATAGTAAATATGAGGTGACAGAAACTCTAAAGCACAGTACCATTCACTATCTGGATGAATTAGACGTGGAATTAAGCAGGCTGCCCGGATATAAAAAACCGGAAAAAATAGAAAAGGAAAAACTTCTTATCAAAAGTAAAACAGATAACGACTGCGGGTATATTCATCAGGAACGTAAAAAGGGATTAGGATATCTGACAGAAATGACTGTTGATATCAAACATGGAATTATTACGGGAGTGGATTGTTATCCGGCAAACAAGAGGGAAAGTGACATCATTCTAAAGCATCTAAAAATGCAGATGGAGAAAAGTTCGGTACAATTTGGGGAAATCGCATTGGATGCCGGATATGATGTGGGAGCTGTTCACCGCGGACTTGAGTTATTAAATATTAAGGGATATTGTAGCACTAGAAATTATCATAATAATGCCATGAAAAAGGGATTTATATATCATCCGGAAGAGGACAGTTTTACTTGTGATAACGGAAAAAAACTACGATTTGAGGCAATTATCTATAAAAAGTCACAGCAGAATTATTACCGTATCTATAGTATTAAAAGGTCAGAATGTAAGGGCTGTAGCAATCTACAGCATTGTTCCGTCGATAAGGGAAGGGTCCGGATTAATGCCAGTGCGTATTATCCTTCTTTTTACCAAAACCAACAACGTTGTAAAACAAAAGAATACCTCCGAATGAAACGACTACGAAATATTTGGAGTGAAGGAACGTTTGCCGCATTAAAGCGTGAACATAACTTAAACAGGATTCGAAAAAGAGGCATAGTCCGAGCCAGGGAAGAATGCCTTTTATCCGCTATGGCATTAAACCTAAAGCGGATGGCGAAAGCCATCCACAATAAGATTATTTCTCTATTTTTAGAAATCTGGAAACAAGTTTTATCTAGATTTATGATAAATAAAATGATTTTGTCAACAGGTCCTCTTTGGGATAGACCCCTATGCAGCGGTTTTAGCTATATGTTCGCTGTTAAGTTCGGTACGGGTTAATTCGCCTTTTATTATAGAAACATTATAAGCGTCAGAATAAAAATACTGATTCACAACATTTCTGGCTTTTCGTTTCTTTAAAACGATTTCATCGTTTGATTTTTAGGTAGTGTAAAGTAGCCTATGAAAAACTGGAGCTGAAAAAATTGGCTTCGATGGAGCCTTGTAAATTGCAAATACGTTAGTTCTTGGCAGCGTACGCCACCCTTGACAGCACGCAAACAATGCTCTGAACGTCTTACCGACGGCGAAGAACTCAAGAACAGATAGGTTCCACCGTCTGATTCACAGCATTGTAGCATTGTTTTGGCGTGCCATCAAGGGCAAGTCCCTTCGGGATAGGGCCGGCCGAATACATCCTAAGGCAAAAACTCCATATGGCAGCAAAAGATTTAACTATAACAGGCAAAACAGTAACAGAAATTGCGTTTGAATACGATTTTGGCTGTTTAGACAGTTTTTCACGTTCTTTCCGAAAATATTACAATATATCTCCAAGTCAGTTTCGTAAGAACAATTATCAATTAAATTCTGTAAACAGTATAGCTGTTACAAGAGTAGCGGAAAGTGAGGATATAAAGATGGAACCTAAAATAGTAAATAAAAAAGAGATGTATGTTGTTGGAGTAATTGAAAAAGTGAAAGAAAATGTTAATATTTTAGAGAATCATATGAAGTTGAAAAAGCAGTTTATACAGAAAAGCTTAGATAATTTTCCGGAGTTTGTGAAGAATCGTAAAGATGGAAGTTATTTGGAACTTTATATGTTTCCGGATGAAACTGAAGTGGAATATGAAGGCTATATGCTTGCATTTGTTGGAACAGAAGTAGAAAATCTTGACTATATTCCAAAAGGGATGGTAGGAAGAGTAATTGGAAAGCAAAAATATGCTAAATATTCAATAAACGGAAATCTCGCTGTGTTAATTGGTGAAACCTATGATCAATTTGAAAAATGGCTTCCTACATCGGGATATATGTTCTGTAGAGGAGCCACTATTGAAAAATATCATGATGCATTTGTAAATTTAACCGATAAGAATAGCCGTCTTGATATCTTTTTGCCAATTGAAAGGGTATTAATTGATTATTCACAAGTAGTAACAATGCCTAACGAGTTTGAATGTTATTACTATAGGGCTGTTGGTTCAGCAGACAAATGGAATGATGTTAAGAAGGAAGCATTTACTGTAATGCTTGACTGGGCAGAAAAAAATGGTTTGATCCATGATGGAAAAGTAAAACTTTTTGACTTTAACTATACGGAAAATGGAATATTCTACTATGAGGTTTTTTATAGAAAGGATGATACAGAGAGTGATTTATCAGATGATAACGTAAAAATTAAAATTCAAAATGGTGGAACATTTTTAACTGTAGCTACTATACATAAGAAGTTAGTACCTACAGCAAACCAGCTATCGAATTTTATTGCTAAAAGTGTAGAATTCGATTTTACTTCGGGATATTGGTTTGAAGAATATGAAATTGAGGACAAGAAACTAACTTTAAATACTCCTGTAACCATATACGGAAGGGTTAGCTAATAATGAATAATGAATTTCATGGTAAAATGAAGATACTCTGGATGATCCTTATATTTAACAAATATCGTTAGCTGATTCGAATTCTGCTCAAGGACTGCACCTCTTCTTCTTTTACCATACATAGCTCCTTTTCAGCTCTTATTAAACGAGTCTACAGTTCTGATTATATGAGAGAATATCTCTTATTGAGAGAGTTAAAAGTTCTAAATCAAAAAACTTGAGTATCTTTGCTCAATTGTCTTGACAGCTAACGGTTATTAGCTTATAATAAAGCTAATAAATATTAGCCAAAGGAGAATTTAAATGGTCACTTTATTTTTTGGAGATTTATGGTCAACCCTATCAACGGGTTTGCTAATTGCAGTTTTGATTTATATTATTTTGACTGCTACAAAACACAGAGAAATTGAAAAATGGGGACGAAAGACACTAATCCTTGCAATCACCGGATTATTATTGTGTGTTTTCGTAGTCTTGCGAGATGATTATGCGGAAGCGTTACAAGGCGGCACAGGGTTATTCTCTTTAGAATCGTTGCAGATTAACCTTGCCTATTTAGGGAGTGTTGTTATAGGTTTTTCTACTCTATCCTCTATTTTCATTCGCAATCAAAAATATCGAAAGATAATGTTTTTTATCCTTTCGGGAGCAATTTTGTTCAAAACCGGTTTGATTGAAATATCAAGAATTGTGATGTTACAGGGGTGAAGAAAATGATGGAAAAAAAAGATACAAAACAAATTATCTTAGACGAAGCATTAAGTCTGTTTGCTGTTAACGGTTATGAGGGCGTAACCGTTGCAGACATAGCGAATGCAGTGGGGATTAAAGCGCCCTCTTTATATAAGCACTATAAGAGCAAGCAAGAAATTTTTGATGCAATTCTTACGGAGATGGATGAACGTTATAAGGGGCAGGTAACTCCCATGCAGATGAACGGAATGGATGCGAATAAAGATATGGGGTTATTCATGAATATCAGTGAAGAACAGTTGATTGAAATGGGTAAGGGATTATTTCTCTATTTCCTGCATGATGAGTATGCGTTAAAGTTTCGGCGTATGTTGACGATAGAACAATTTCGCAATCAAAAACTGTCCACCCTTTATGCAAAACAATATATAGACGACCCTTTATCCTATCAAGGGATGTTATTCGGATTTCTCTCAGGGGCAGGTGTTATGAAACAGGAAAATCCGCAGATTATGGCACTTCATTTTTATGCCCCGATGTACTTGATGCTGACTTTATGCGACTGTCATCCGGAAAGAGAAGGCGAGGTACTCTCTACATTGGAACAACACATTCGACAATTTAATCATCTGTATCAAAGCAAGGGGGATTGACGTTATGAAGATTACTGTCATACATGGTCAGGCACATCACGGAAGCACTTATCATCTGACCCAATTATTATTAGAACGGTTAGATTGCAGTAAAGTGGATATTACCGAATTTAAAGTAAATGGCATTGGTCAATGCGTTGGCTGTTTTCAGTGTATTTTGAAGGATGAAAATATATGTCCGCATAGGGAGCAGATTGAGCCAATCATTCAGTCTATGGAAGCAGCAGAGGTAATTGTAATGGCATCGCCAAATTATGTTATGGGAATGACCGGACAGTTAAAAAGCTTTTGCGACCATATGGCGTATCGATGGATGAGTCATAGACCTAATGGAGAAATGAAAAACAAGATTGGGGTAGCAATTTCGACCACGGCAGGAAGCGGTGCAAAAAAAGCAACAAAAGATATGGCAACACAATTCCGTTGGTGGGCAATTGGGAAAGTTTACGAATTGCCCTTTACTGTTGCGGCTTCCTCATGGGATGAAGTAGACAATAAAAGAAGAGTGAAGCTTGAAAAAAAGATTAAGAAGCTCGGAATGCGGATTAATGCTGAGTGTGGCAATGTCAAACCCGGAATCAAGAGCAGATTCTTATTTTACATGATGGGAAAAATGCAAAAGGGAATGGGATACAATGCAGTGGATGTATCATGGTGGAAAAAGCACGGTTGGATAAAGACAAAGTAAGTAATTAGGATTTTAGGGATAAGTGAGGTGGCATGATGGAAAATACAGAATGGATAATCTGCCCCTTATGCAGGAATAAAACTCGTGACAAAATACGGGAAGATACAGAACTCAAGAACTTCTCCCTTTACTGCCCTATGTGCAAACGGGAAGCCTTAGTGAACGTCCAATAATTGAATACATCTATTATTAAAGAGCCAGCCGCTAAGACGCAGAGCCGATAATTTGTGGGTATAATACACAGACTATCGGCTCACGCTTTTTTGTCCTATAGGATTCCATTCTTAATATGGAACGAAATGTAGTACTTTCCTATAAGATAAAAAATTGATACACTTATATACTAATCAAGTATATGCATATTCATTAATTAAAGCTGGTATTTTGCCCTCATTGACACCCTTACAGCGTATTTTGCCCTCATTAAAACTAGGTTGTTGAAAATCCGTATGTCGTATGCTATACTATTTTATATAATAAAACTTGAGGTAATCAGAGGGTGTAAGTTTCAAAAGGTTGTGGAAACTGTAAGGGGTTGTGGCAATCCATGGAATGGTTGAAACAGAGAGGTTGTTTATGAAGTGGAATCGAATGAGCACGATGCGAACCGAACAAGAAATGATGGAGTTAATTTTAAATGTCGCCAAAGCGGACGAGCGTATCCGTGCGGTCTACATGAACGGATCGCGCGCAAACCCAAACGTAAAAAAAGATACTTATCGTGATTATGATATTGTCTATGTAGTAACAGAAACAGAATCCTTTTTAGCAGATAAAAAATGGATTTCCGTATTTGGCGATCCGCTGATCATACAAGAGCCGGATTCTAACGATTTAGGATGGGGTATGGATCATGACTTCTCCCGTTCCTACGGATGGCTTATACTGTTCAATGACGGAAACCGAATTGATTTGCATATAGAAATCAAAGACGAAGCGGATAAAAATTTTCTTGATGATACATTGACTGTTCTTTTACTGGACAAAGACGGTATCTTCCCTGATATATCATCCCCCAATGACAGCGATTATTGGATTAAGCCGCCTGTGAAAGAAAAATATTATGGTTGCTGCAACGAATTTTGGTGGTGCTTGAATAATGTCGCCAAAGGAATCGCCAGAGAGCAGCTGCCATATGCTATGCGTATGTATACCCAGATTGTACATATCGAGCTTGAAAAGATGGCCGAATGGTATATCGGAATCAATAATAATTTTTCCGTAACATCCGGAATGTGGGGGAAATACTTCGAAAAATATCTGCCGCCGGAGCTATATAAAATGTATGTAGAAACGTATTCGGACGGAGATTATGAGCATCTGTGGGCGGCGATTTTTACAGCCTGTGATTTATTTCACACGCTGGCAGTAGAAGTAGCTGCCCATTTCAATTTTATATATCGTCAAAATGAAGAAGATGGGATGCGTGAATATTTGGGAATGATGAAGAATGAATGATAAAATATTATCTGTCGGTTATCACGAAAGTTATCCATTTCTGTCCATGACGGCATTAACGATTGAGGAAGCCCGGCGAATGCCGGTTGACTACTACTTTTGGCGATGATTCAAACGGTATTGAAATGCTTAAAAACGCCGGGTTAGGTATTGCGGTTGAAAATGCAATACCTAAAGCGAAAACTGCCGCAAATTTTGTGTACAGAGATAGAGACAGCGACGGAGTTACTCGCTGGTTAGAGGAGAATGTGTTATGGTGCATGGGATTATTATTTTTGGAGCATCTGGCTCTGGTACAACAACACTTGGGCGAGAGATTGCAGGTCTACTTGATTTTACACATCTTGATGCGGATGACTTCTTTTGGGAGGATACGGTAATTCCGTATAATGTTAAGCGACCACGAGAAGAGCGTATAAAAAAATTGATGGATGCTATAAAAGAGTGTCGTGGTTTCGTATTATCCGGTTCTATCTGTGGTTGGGATGAACCGTTTCTTCCGTTGTTTGATTTGGCAATCTATGTGGCAACAGCGACCGATATTCGTATTGAGCGGTTAAAGGCGCGGGAGTATTCACATTTCGGCGACCGCATATGCGAAGGTGGCGATATGTACGATAACCACCGTAACTTCATTGAGTGGGCAAAAACATATGATACCGCCGGGATTGATCAACGTAGTCACGCACTACATATGGAGTGGGCGAAATTGCTGCGCTGTCCAATGATACGGGTTAATGGCACGGCGGACTTCAAGGCAACTGCCACCGAGATTACTTTACGTTATTACACCAAACCTAGCGAATCGTGGCGTGTTGAAGTAAAGCTGCTCGGAGAATTGTCGCCACTTCGCTTTGTCGTAATTTTCGCTCGTCATAAAGGCAAGTGGGTTTATTCCCGCCATAAGCAACGCAAAACATGGGAAACGGCGGGCGGTCATATCGAGCCGGGTGAAACGCCATACAAAGCCGCCAAACGTGAATTGTACGAAGAAACGGGCATAACTGACTGTGCGCTTGTGGCGACCTTTGATTATGCTGTTCATACAAATACAGAATTTTCATACGGCAGAGTGTTTCTCGCGGAGGTTGAAACGATTGGTAGGCTGCCCGATTCCGAAATGGCGGAAGCAAAGCTATTTGATAGCATTCCCGAAAGCATGACATATCCGCAGATTCTGCCTGTGTTATATATGCAAATACAAGCGCAACTCGCAGGACAATGCTCACCCGATGAGATTTAAGATGTGTACGATGCCGACTGCAATCCGACCGGACATACCAATCGGTGCGGTGTGGGGTAGGGTAATCTTTACATACACAAGACGAAAACAAATATATGCCAAATAATGGCATATATGTAAATAAAAAATAGATCATAAAATGTTGACTTCATAGTGAAAAATAGCTAGAATGTTAAAGATATATGTCGGATGACTTTAAGTTCCAGGGAAAGAGTATGTGTAAATAATGTAACTCTATTGCAATAAGGGCGGGTAAAGTATGAATAGCATTAAATTAATGATTGCATTTTCTATAAAGATTTTTGGGCACATTATATTTCTACATATAATTAGGAAGTAATCATTTAAACAGTAACCTATTGTTAGCAAAAAAACCTTTATAGGAGGTAGTATTATGTTTCAACGACGTTGGAAAAGATTTTTAGTACCATTATTGATATGGGGGATTTTATTATCACAGTTTCCCATAGCCGCTTTAGTAAAAGCCGAGAACACTACTGAACCAGTTTATTCACTTACATGGGTCAATAGCGGAGTAGGTACTATCAGCGGTAACAAATTGGACATCACACCATCTACGAATACGGAGCAAAAGTTAGTGCTTCAAATCGAATTTGCTCTTGGTGACGAACAGACAGCGGAGCCCGGTGAAATTGAAATCCGTATTCCGAAAAGCGTCATTACCGGAAGGAATGGCAGTGCGGCGGATACAATTACGGTTCCATTGCCAATGGCTCCTGCAGTAGCAGACGGAATTAGCTATAATTACGAGATAGACGGTGATGATATAGTGATTAAGAACTATAACTCTATCGACAGTGCAACTAATCTGGTTTGTCAGATTGGGTATTCTTTCATGCCTTATCAGGTAGAAAACGGATACCTTAATGACGGGATTAATGCAGATTTTAAGATTGCATTGGAAGGTCAGCAAGCACAGACCTTATCTACAGATGCTTTGACTTTGCAGGTAAATACCAAGATAGTTGCCGGAACCTTTTCAAAGTCAATGCGTACAAAATATGAGAAATGGCAGACACAATGGGGTACAGAACCGGAAAATTCAGGCGACTATTTCTATGTTATTTGGACTCTGAGTTATTATAATGCAGCGAATTGTACCCAGCCGTATACTGTTACATTTGATGAGGAGGTAGGTCAATACGGGACTCTGGTCGGCGGAAGTACCTCATCATTAGGAAGCAACCTCCAAAGTGAGGTTCCTCCTATATCTTACAGTAATCCGGCGCTTAGCTCTTTATATACTTATCGGTATGTTGTTGTGAAATATCTACGAACTGAGGTAGAAAACAGTGCCAACAATACAGTAACCAACAAAGCAACAGCTAATGTGAAAGGCGTCGATGGAGATGTAGAGTATAAATCATCTTCCGCAAATTATAAATATGTAAGCGTTAATTTCACATATTCAGGTAACTCTTTTGCATTGACTAAATCAGCTTATGGCAGTACATCAAGCAATTCTGCAAATTATGGAATCATTAATTCCATCGAAAATGATGTATCCAAAAAACTCGGATCAGGTACAAATTATTCTTTTAATTTATACGGAACACAAAGAGGATATGGTCTGACGCTGGAGAATGGAGTTTACGGACAGAAGCAATATACTGCTAATATAATTGACGATCTCATGTATTTGGGTGATGAGAAACTGGAAACAGGAGATTATAATATTTCATCCTTCTATTTTACTGGAATAACAGAGCAGGATCCTTATGAGAATGAAAATACCGGAACGCTTGAGTCTATTGATAATACAAATTATGGTACTTATTCCCCGGTAATAGTATATTACAAAACATCAGATTCAGGTACATGGCTGGAGGCGGGTACCATCACCAGGACCGCCTCCAGCAGTTATGTGTATTATGATTCAGCAACCCTTACTACTATGACTTGCAGTTCCTCTAGTCAGGTAAAGCTGCCTGAAGGGACATGTGCGGTAAAATTCTCCCATACCAGCAGCAGATATTCGGTATATCTGGATGTCTATATCAGTGTAACACTAAATCCTACAGATCATGTAAAGAGCATCTTGGCGGGAAAAAGTTCAGAGGTTTTGTATAACATTAGTACGCTTATTGTTGAAGATTCAGAGGGTATAATTAGAAGTAGTGCATATACAAGCAATATCAATGGTACGCTGACAAATGCTGTAATAGCACATGACAAGGAAAAATATAATCAGACAGTCTATCACAGGCAATCCTCAATGATTTTGACCAGACTGAGTTCAGACACCAATATCAGTAAAACTACCGGTGCGATTGTGAGTGATCCAATCAAAAGGGAGGAAAGGATTCCGTATACAATTGATATGTACGAGAACGGTATTTACTCCCAAGCTATTTTTACAGATGCAGAAGCGAAAGGACTAGGCTTTGTACCGGAACAAACCGAGGGTGTATTTTATGATTTGCTTCCTGCCGCTACAGCGGTAGATACGAGCACGATCAGTGTTAGGACATATGGTACAGGTAATTCCTGCGCATTTACTACCGAATTGATAGATAACTGGCAGGGTTCCGGGCAGACCATGATGATTATAAAAGTATCAGCACCAAAAACAGCGCAAAATTATTCTGTTTATACAAGCAGTTCATATTTCCGGGAACTAAGATCCGGTTTTACACTGAAATATACACTAGTCTATACATGGCAGAATATCAGCGATTACGGCATACATACATTGAACAGCATTGCGTATCGATCATCAACAGGTATGTTAAGCAGTGGTAAGTCTGCTGAAGAATCAGGATTAGTAAAGAGTACATACTTTTCTGATTTAAATAATGATAGTGTTGCGGACGATAAGGATAAAAATACAGTTTACGCGTCAAATGAGACTAATTTAATAGTGCTGACGGCTGCTCAATATGGATTTACTAAAAAGGTTAAGGCCGCCGACGGTTTATCCTATGGTGAAACAACAGAGGTTTCCGCCGCAGGCACCTATTCATATCAGCTGCGCTATCAAAATAGTAAGAGTATAACGGCATCTGATGTAGTGTTCTATGATATGCTTGAATCATACAACAGCGGAAATGCCTACTGGAATGGAACGCTTGAAAGTATTGACACTACATTTGCAAAAAATAAGGGAATTGCTCCGGTCATCTATTATTCAACGGTTGATTCATTAAATCCGCAAAGTAATTCTACACATGCAGATTTAACGAATACAAGTATATGGTCAGAGAATGCTCCGACGGATCTGAGTACTGTTACAGCAATTGCTGTAGATATGAGTAAAAAATCAGACGGTACTTTGTATGAATACGCTGAGGAGGAGACAATACTTTGTTACGTTACCATGCGGGCTCCGGCAAATTATAAGGAATACACAGATCCTGATATTGTCTATGCCTATAACAGTGCTTACTATAAAGTAACAACCAAACCGGTTGTGGGCATCCCAACCACATCTATTCTGCAGAGCGGTAATACTAAGGTATCACTGCGAAAACCGGACATTACCATAAACAAGAGATCTAATCCTGCCAGCGGCACAGAGGCTGTTCCTACTGTGGTAGAGCGCGGGAGTACGATTGAGTATACTGTATCGGTGACGAATACGAATACCGCGGAAGCGTTGACAGGGCTGGAGATTACTGATGCTATCCCAGCCGGCCTTACGATAGATACAACCAATATCAAGTGTTATTATGGAACTGATTCGACAAGTAAGGAATTGGTATCAGACTCAAGTCGGATTGGAGTGACACCAAACGGGCAAGTACTGGTATTCACAGTTGATAAGCTGAGTGCCGGCGAAACTGTGAACCTTGTGATACCTGTCAAAGTACCTACCAATGCAAAAGCTCAGACATTGTATGCTAATACTGCTGCGGTAACAAAATTTAACGGTAGTACATGGGATATCAAAAGTGATACAACATATCATATAGCAGAATCAACTTTCGGTTCTTTAAAGATTAGTAAGACAGTAGACGGTACAGGTGCAAGCACTACAAAAGAATTTGCATTTACCGTAACATTGAAAGGCGAAAACGATACTGCACTGACAGGTTCTTTTGCCTATACCGGTTCTAAGTCAGGAACCATCACAAGCGGTGGTACCATTGCATTAAAACACGGAGAGAGCATAACCATAGCCGGAATTCCTGATGGAATCACCTATACGGTAACAGAAGCAGATTATACAGCAGACGGTTATACGACAACCGCAACAGGTACGACAGGAACCATTGTAGGAAATCAAACAGCTCAGGCGGCATTTGAAAATGTCAGAAACACAGGCGGCTTTACCATAAAAAAAGTAGATGCGGATGATACTACGAAAGTATTGGCAGGAGCGGAATTTACATTAAAGAATGATAAAGACGATAATGTATACTTTACATGGGATGATACAAATAAGCAGTATGTATACAGTGAAACAGCAACCAGTATTATCCTGACCAGTGGTGAAAATGGCCTGATAGTGATAACAGGACTGCCATTAGGTGAATATACACTGACAGAAAGTAAAGCTCCGGCTTCGTATTATACAGCATCAGAAGACAGCTGGAAGATAACGGTATCGGCAGAAAAAGTAACATCAATAGAAGACACCACCCTAAGTTGGTGGGAGTCAATTGTAAAGGCGATCAGCAGTCTGCTTGGAATTGTATATGGTGACTGTCTGGATGTAAACGGTGTACTGACAGTAACAAACCATTATGTACTGACACCGACAAAACTGACCCTGACAGGGTCAAAGAATCTGACAGGTAAAGACCTGACAGATAATATGTTCAGTTTTGAAGTAAAAGACAAAGACCAGAAGATCGTGTCTACGGGAACAAACA
>Ga0153924_1001354_pt1 | contig 12498 bp, 11 predicted proteins | sample TSNJ008MetaG_FD_104709 | JGI IMG/M metagenome (GOLD analysis project Ga0153924, IMG submission 104709) | Attine ant fungus gardens microbial communities from New Jersey, USA - TSNJ008 MetaG | ecosystem: Host-associated > Fungi > Mycelium > Unclassified | place: USA: New Jersey, Wharton State...
AAAGAGCAGGAGCCGGAGCTGATGGAAGCGGCAGTTTGCATGCTGATGATTCCGGACTACTTTAATTTCCTGCTGACCGGACAAAAGAAGACAGAATATACCAATGCCACAACCACCCAGCTGGTTTCGCCTCAAACCAGGGAATGGGACTGGGAACTGATCGACTTGTTGGGGCTTAAGAAGGATATTTTCACAGAGATTGCCAAACCCGGCACCCGGTTGGGCCATCTGACTACCGGTATGCAGGCGGAAATCGGATATGATGTCGATGTGTGCATGGTGGGGAGTCATGATACGGCATCGGCAGTAGTCGCTGTTCCGGCATTGCGGGAACCGTTTTTATACATCAGCTCCGGTACGTGGTCGCTGATGGGCACCGAGCTTTTGGCTGCTAATTGTTCACCGGCCAGTCAAACAGCCAACCTGACCAATGAAGGCGGATATGATTACCGGTTCCGTTATTTAAAAAATATCATGGGTCTCTGGATGATTCAAAATGTCAAGAAAGAATGGAATGACCGTTACGATTTTCCGGTACTGTGTGAAATGGCGGAAGCGGCGGCAATTACATCCCTGGTAAACTGTGATGATCCCTGCTTTCTGGCACCGCCATCGATGACCAAAGAGGTGCAGGATTTCTGTGTACGTACCGGCCAACAAAAGCCGGAGAGCGTCGGCGAGGTGGCCCGGGTAATCTATCACAGCCTGGCCCAGTGCTACCGGCAAGCGGCCGAGGATCTGGAGCAGATCACAGGCAATTCCTATGAAGTCATTCACATTGTTGGCGGCGGTTCCAAAGCACCATATCTCAACCAGCTGACCGCCGATGCCACCGGCAAAACCGTATATGCCGGACCGGGCGAGGGGACGGCCATCGGCAATCTGGCCGTACAGATGCTGATGGAAGCAGAGTTGAAGTCTTTACCAGAGGCAAGAGCATGCATACATGATTCATTTCAAGTGAACGTTTATTATCCAAACAAATAAGGAGGATTACCATGACAACAGCAGAAAGATATGCATACGCAAAAGAACGCTACACCGCAATCGGTGTTGACACCGAAGCTGCATTAGCGGTATTGACGGCATTTCCTATCAGCATGCATTGCTGGCAGGGGGATGATGTAATCGGTTTTGACCAGAAAGGACCGCTGACCGGCGGTATCCAGACCACCGGCAATTATCCGGGCAAGGCCAGAACACCGCAAGAGCTGATGGCTGATATGGATCAGACGCTCAGCCTGGTTGCCGGAAAGCATAAAATCAATCTTCATGCCAGTTACGCTATTTTTGAAGATGGTGAGTGGGCCGACCGCGATGCACTGGAACCAAAGCATTTTAAGGGCTGGGTGGAGTTTGCCAGGGCAAGAGGACTGGGCCTGGATTTCAACCCGACTTACTTTTCCCATCCGAAAGCAAGCGAATATACCTTATCCAGTCCGGATGAAGAAATCCGTCAGTTCTGGATCCGCCATGGCCAGGCATGTATCCGTATTTCCCAGTATTTTGCCGAAGAAACCGGCCAGCCATGCAGTATGAATATCTGGATTCCGGATGGCTACAAGGACATTCCGGCTGACCGCTTAGGACCGCGGGCCCGTTTTAAAGATTCGCTGGATCAGATTTTGTCCGTTGACTATGACAAGGAAAAGGTGCTGGTATGTCTGGAGTCTAAGGTGTTTGGTATTGGGATGGAGTCCTATACCGTCGGTTCCAGTGAGTTCTGCATCAACTATGCCGCGCAGAAAGGCATTTTAAGCCTGATGGATAATGGACACTATCATCCGACGGAGGTGGTTTCGGATAAGATTCCGTCCATGCTGCTATTCCATGACAAGATTGCCCTTCATGTGACTCGCCCGGTACGTTGGGACAGTGACCATGTAGTCCTGCTGGATGACGAGACCAAAGAGATTGCCAAAGAGATTGTCAGAAATGATGCCCTGAACCGGGTGGTTCTGGGACTGGATTTCTTTGATGCATCGATTAACCGGATTTCGGCCTGGGTGGTGGGCCTCCGCAATATGCAAAAAGCATTGCTGTATGCCTTATTGACCCCGAACAAGGAGTTAAAAGCATTGCAGGATAGCGGCAATTTGACAAAGCTGATGATGCAGCAGGAAGAACTGAAGACTTACCCGATGGGCGATGTATGGGATTATTTTTGTGAAATGAATGGCGTGCCGGTTGGCGAAAGCTGGTTTGAGGATGTGGAGAAGTATGAGCAGGAGGTATTGCTGAAACGTGCTTAACTACATGGCAGGCCGGTAGAAGATTAATATAAGAACCGGCCAGGTTTCTGGAAAGGCGGCAGAGATTATGGTAAGAAAAGGGTTTAAGATGTTTTTATATCCGGGAATGGCAGAAGAATACGAGCGTCGTCACAATCTGCTATGGCCGGAGATGAAAGCGATGATTCATGAGCATGGTGGTCATAATTATTCCATTTATCTGGATAAAGAGACAAATGTGCTGTATGGTTATCTGGAAGTTGAAGAGGAAGCGCTTTGGGCAAAATCAGCCGATACGCCGATTAATCGGAAGTGGTGGGATTTTATGGCGGATATTATGGAGACGAATGCGGATAACAGTCCGGTTTGTGTTGATCTGACACAGGTGTTTCATCTGGATTAAAGTGAAAAAAAGTTCGATTCGGGGCGGGAATCGAACTTTTCTGATATAACTTTACCAGGAGTGCTGCGTTTCTAGTTGGTAAAGGGCATCCCGTCAATACAGTTATCGTATACAAATTGCGTAATCGTTTCCGATTCGCCTGACTCGTAGAGGTTTATAAGGTGCTGCGTGAAGTCACGGATCAGTTCTTCCGGTACGGATATAATGCCGTGACCATTTGCAATCATGATCTGATTAGCCGCTAACATAGCCGTGCGCTTGTTTCCGTCAAGGTAGAACTGCCCACGCATACTATACAGCATAACCGCTATCGCGTGTTCCGTTGGGTTTTTAATATCTTGTAATTCTTTCAGGCGAGCTTTCATATCATCCTCCACCGGCATTTCCGGCTTCCATTTCGTGCCGCCGATGGTTACCGGTAAAGTACGGATATATCCCGCACCATAAATCAGATTATTACCACCCACAAGTTGATTTAGCTTGCAGAGGTAGGCATAATCCATCGGAACGTCCAGCGTATCAAGTAAAAACTGCCAGGCGTGTTTTAGGTTGTTTACCGCAATGATATCTGATACCTTGACACCAGGAACCGCCGCACCTTGAAATATGGCTTCCGTGTCCGGGTAGGTGACAGCCAGGCCCTCCAGTTTTGCGCTTTTATAAATATAGTCAACGATATTCCGCTTTGCTACAAAGATACTTTGCTCTCGTGTCATATTGAATTTTGGGGTCATGGTTGTTCCTCATCTCTATATTTCTTTGCTATCTGGGAATATTATAGCATTTCACCTACGTAAGCCGCAAGTTTATAATTTTATTTTGCTGTAACGTTCCGGCCCTTCCCTAATTTGTCCGCCGGTATTCGGACGGTGTGATTCCCTTTATCTTTTTAAAAGTGCGAATGAAAAAACTGGTACTATAGTAACCTACATGCTCGGATATTTCCCGGATGGTCAGACTGGTTTCCCGCAGAAGGCGCTCACTTTCCGCTATTCTCAAGGAAGTCAGATAATGAATAAATGTACTTCCCGTTTTTTTCTTGAATATGGTAGAAAAGTAGTTGGAAGACAGGCCGTACCTGTCCGCCAAATCGGTCAGGCACAGATTTTCCGTATAGTGAGAGTTGATGTAATTAATTACTTCTTCAAAGTGAAAATCCTTTGCCGTAACGGTAAAAGAAGCGGCAATAAAATTCAGGCCATCTCTGATTTCGGCAAAAGAATGATGTTCCAGAGCGAAAGCACTTTGAAGATAGTGGGTGATGCGGGTTGCTTTTTGCGGATGGGTTTGCTGAAGCTCTTTTATATTTTTCAAAAACAAGTCGCATGAAACCGTAAATTTCACATAATCCGATTTTGAATAAGCATCCAGGCATTGTTCGCAGATACTGCAAATCAGTAAAAAGGCGGATGCATCCTCGGGAACTTTACAGGCGGCCGGATAGAAGCACCGGCTGCCATATACCGAACGCAGGGCTGCCAGCTGCAGCATTCGCTGGTAATCGCCGCTCCATCTTGAACTGTCCCTGAACCGGCGCCCCTCAATTAAGGTATGTGACAACGTATGGCGCTGAATTAAATCGTTAAGGAATACTTTATAGTATCCGGAGTATTCCGGGATTTCAAAAGTAAAGAGAAGTACCATCTGCCTGATTCGGTGTGGAATTACGATAAGCTTATCATGATCCTGGGCTGAAACCATGGATACAGAAAAGGGCAGTGACGGATTATCGTCAGCAATCAGTACCGGATAGCAGTCCTGTGAAAAAGCAGATGCATGTTCAGGTGTATTTAGCATGGCGGCAGTGTCAATCTTTAGCTTTTCGGTCAGCAGAGCGCGCTGTTGTGCCATCTCCGCGATGGTCTGCTCTAATATATGCTTTAGATTCTGGCGGTTAATCGGCTTTAGCATATAGTCTTTTACGCCGATCCGTATTGCTTCCTGGGCATATTTAAAATCATCAAATCCGGAAAGAATATAGATATTTGCTTTTTCAACAAATTGTCCTGCCGATTTAAGTGCTTTTAGTCCATCCATTCCGGGCATCCGGATATCCACCAAAGCAAGATCAAAATGATGTTGTTTCATGGCATCGAGGAGAAGAAAGCCGTCGTTTACCTCGGTGATATCTTCTTTTTCAATACCAAGATCTAACAAAAAAAGGATAACTGACTGGCGGACCAGGGCTTCGTCATCGGCAATTAAAATTTTCATTTGCTCAAATCCTCCTTAGGATCAAGACATAGTGTGATAGTAGTACGGGTACCGTGGGGCGGCACAAATTCTATGGTCATGTTACTGCCGGGAGCAAAGCCGCCCAGCCGTTCCTCAACATTGCCAAGCCCGATACCGCGGGTTTTATTTTGTTCGGGAAGATAGCCGATTCCGTCATCCTCGATAATAATGGTGACTCCGCAAGCCGCTTTTTGAAAACAAACGGTAATGGTACATGCATAATTGCAGGGTTCTATTCCATGAATAATAGAATTTTCAATAACCGGCTGCAGCAGCAGTTTAGGAATGGTTATTTTTTCAGTATCTACTTCGGAAACAATGATATAAGTCAGACGGTCACTAAAGCGTAGTTTTTGCAGGGAACAGTAATTCTCAATAAAAGTCACTTCCATTGATAAGGGGATAATAGCAGGTGCTTTTAGAATATAGCGCAGCAGCTCCGACAGTTCAAACAAACTATTTTCCAGTTCATTTTTTTTGTCCATCTGATTCAGTGCAATAAAGTTATTTAACGTATTAAACAAGAAATGAGGCTGAATCTGCGCCTGAAGTGTTTTGAATTCCATCTCTTTTTGCTGGATGGTCATAATGTATTCCTGCTGAATTTTACTTTTGAGCTGCGCCGCCATGATATTTAAGGATTCGCCAAGGGAATCCAGCTCAGTGTTGGAAACAGACTCATACTTCTTGTTAAAGTCACCATTTTGTATTGTTTGGAAGATTTTTTTCATATCATTGATGGATGTTATCATTTTCCGGGAGGAAATATGGTATGAGACAGCCGCTAAGGTAACTCCCAAAGCATACAAAATCAGCGCAGTCTGGTAAATAATATTGGTTTTGGTGCGCAGCTCTTTGGCGGAAAGCAAAACGGTAATGCTCCAGGGATAGTCGGCAATAGGATAGTTGTAACATAAAAAATTCCCATCGGTAAGCGCAGCGGAAGTATCCTGATCGGAAAGACCGCTGATCGTATTTTTATCATTTGAGTCCAGGGTTTTATTTGAATAAATAATTTGCTTGTTTTCATCCCGGATAATTATTTTTGAATCAACATGAAAGCGAAAATCCTGAAAAATGCGATGAAATACGTTGGTATTGACATCAATTTTAATCAGGTAAAGGGGCTGGCGTGATTCCAGCACCACAATAGAGCGGACAAGAGAAATGACCTCGGCATCGCAGGGAGTCACATAGTCCGGGAAATGGGGGCCTGCCAGAATGCATCTGCCATCGGCCAGAATGGCATTGTTGTACCAGTCTTTTTCCTGGTATGGATAGGAAGGAACAAGTGATTTATAGTCAACGCCGGTAATGGTATAGTAGAGGCAGCCGTTTTGGCCAATAATATAAATTCCATTAATATCTTCCCGGGTGTAGCGGATAAAACTCATATTTGATTCCAGGTTGCGCTGGAGCCTTATCCTGTCTTTGACCGGATAATCCTGTCCCCTGGATAAGCCTCGCAGGTAGTCATATAATTCAGAGTTGTAGTATGGCTGCATGGTGATTTGTTCCAGTTCATTTAAATAATTGGAGATATTTGCCTCCAGGGCGGAGATGGTGGTATTTAAGAGAGACTGAACATCTTTATTATAATCTTTTGAGTAAATGAGTACCACAACTGAAACAACCAGCATAAAAGGAATTAAGGTACTGATCAGAAAATTTCTTAGAAGCTGAAATGAAAATGATTCTGTTCTTTTCAAGTTTATCCTCCCCATCCTCTTAAAAATCTGTGATCCGATTGATTTGATTATATCTAATTTCCAATTTATAAGCAACGGCAGTATCTAAAATAAGAAAAATGAGCAATGAAATCGTAAAAAAGAAATATGATAGAGTGCTTTGTCCTGTATTATAATTATCTTATCGAATAAACAGGAGGAGGTAAGTACAATGAGAAACAACAGACTATATGCCGGATTACTTGCTGTCGGATTACTTGCTGCCGTCAGTCTTGCCGGGTGCACATCTGGAACGCAGGAGGTACAGGGGGGAAAAGAGGAAGGGAGCAGCCAGGAAGAGACCAGCAAAGCGGAAACAGGTACGTCAGTCTTAAAAGGGGAAATTGAAATAGTAACCAATGTGAGTGAAGAAACCTTTCATGTAGTAAATGAAATTCTGGTAAACTTTATGAAAGAGAATCCGGAGGTAAAAATCAGCTATACAACACAAGGTTCTGATTATGAACAACTAATGAAAGCGAGGATGGCATCCAATGATTTGCCCGATATGTTTGCCACTCATGGATGGTCGGTGGCTCGTTACAGCGAATACCTGCGCCCGCTGAATGATCAGCCATGGTATGAGTTGATAGAAGAATCTTTTTTAAGAAATATTGAAAACGGAAAGGGTGAAATCTTTGTTCTTCCCTTCAACATGGATCAGGGAGGAATTATTTATAACAAAATACTCCTGCAAGAGTTGGGGCTGGAAATTCCGAAAAACTGGGATGAGTTTTTAGCCGCCTGCAAGCTGGCCAAAGAAAAGGGTTGGAGCGGAGTTTTTATCGCCGGTAAGGATAGCCGTCAGCCAGCCAATCTTTTAGATATTGCAGCAACTACCTATTTAATTTCTTGTGAGGATAAAGGATATGCCGCTCAGCTTGAAAATGGAGATTTTGACTGGAATAACTGGGCGCCTGTTTCGCAGCTTTTAATGGATTTAAAAAAGGAGGGGTATTTAAATATCGACAGCGTCACCTGTGATCCCGTAGATATTCCATCCAGAATGGCAGATAACAGTGTTTTGTTCCTGGTGTCAACCAGCCCGGATTTGATTAAGCAGGCACAGGAGATTAATCCCGATGCATCGTATGGAATGGCGCCCATACCTGCCTTGTCGGATGACTACCAGCCGGCTTTTTGCGGAGGCGAGAGAGAGGCTTACGGAATCTGGAAGGATACAAAGAATGAAGAATTGTGTCTGGCCATATTAGATTATATGGCTCAGCCTGAAAATGTCAGATCCGTATGTGAGGCCAGCAGAAAACGCTCCGCACTCAAGGGTGTTAATCCGGATCTTGGAACGGTGGCGGAAGACTATGAAGCCTATGCAGATGTTCCGATTTATCCTATTTTTGACCGGGTTTATCTTCCCAGCGGAATGTGGAGCACACTAAAAACCATTGGTTCTGCCATTATCGGAGACGAGATGACGGTGGAAGAAAGTGTTGAGATTATGAAGATGGATTATGAAACGCTGCGGTCCCAAAACTAACCGGGAGGTGTAAAGATTGAAAAAAAGAATATACCCATCGATCTGCTCTATATTCCGGCATTAATCCTTCTGGTTGTATTTGTGGTATATCCGCTGATCTATGGAGTGCAGCTTTCACTGACTAACTGGAATGGATATTCTCCAACCTATAAATATGTGGGTCTTGCTAACTATCAAAAAATGATTCATGATAAAATGTTCTATACGGCACTAAAAAACACACTGATTTATGGTTTTGGAAGTACGGCCCTGCAGACGATTCTTGGTATATTATATGCTTTGCTGCTGCAGAAAAAATTCCCCGGGCAAACCCTTGCCCGGGTGATTATCTACCTTCCGGCCATGATTGCATCTTTGATCATGGGTTATATCTCTTACTTTCTGGTGCAGTACAATAACGGAGCGATCAATGATATTGTGAAGCTTTTGGGCGGACAGCCGGTTGACTGGATGGCCAGTGGAAAGCGGGCGGTATGGATTATTGTTATGATCAATGTTCTGCAATTTGTGGGCAAAACCATGATTATTATGATTGCTGGCCTCCAGGGAATTCCGGATTCGTACAATGAGGCAGCATCCATTGACGGAGCCAGCTATCCTCAGAGGCTGCGGCACATTACACTGCCCCTGCTCCTTCCGGCAATCACAACCAGCGTCGTACTGAATCTGATTGGCGGGCTAAAGTTATTTGGAATCATTCTTGCCACTACATCAGGAGGCCCGGGATATTCCACCCATTCTCTGTCGACATTAATTAATTATTTGTATTTCCAAAACCAGAATGCCGGGTATTCTGCTGCAGTAGGAATGTTCATGTTCCTTTTTATCATGGTGATAAGCACGTTCATTCGAAGGGTTCTTGAAAGAAAGGTGGCGGATTTAAGTTGAAAAAGTACAAGGTAGTTAGTTGGTTAAAAGCAATAACGGCATTCATGCTCATTACGGTACATATTGCGCCCTTTTATATCTTGATCAATATGTCGTTAAAAAGTCCGGGAGAAAGAACCTCCAGATGGATGCCGCCGGCTAAGCTTCATATTCAAAACTATATCAGTGCCATAGAAATGGGAAATCTTCTTCTGGCAATTCGCAATACTTTAATTATTGTTGCCGCATCGGTGGTGATTATCGTTATGGTTGGAGCGATGGCGGCCTATCCTCTGGCCCGAAAAGTGACAAAAAAGAATCAGTTGATTCTTGGATTTATTGTTGGCATTATGATGGTTCCCCAGCTTAGCATCCTTGTTCCGCTGTATAAGGAGATGGTTTCCCTGGGGGGAATTAATACCTACTGGGGGGTCATCATTGTCTCCGCAACCTTCAATCTTCCCATGGCTATTTACATGTATACCAATTTTATCGGAACCATCCCCAGGGAGCTGGATGAAGCGGCTATGATTGACGGGTGCAGCCATATGCAGGTTTTTTTCCGAATTATTATGCCTTCCTTAAAGGCAATTACGGCAAGTGTAGTGATCTGGACATCGGTGGGGATATGGAATGACTATCAGTTCCAGTTGTATTTTCTGCAAAAGCCGTCATTTCGCACCATTACCCTTGCCATCACCACTTTTTTCACCGAAACAAAAACAGATATGGGCGCTGCAGCAGCGGCAGCGTTTATGGTAGTGCTTCCGCCGGTGATTCTCTATATTATGCTGCAAAAATATTTTGTAAAGGGAGCGATGGACAGTGCCGTTAAGTGATGAAAAGAGAAAGAGCTGGCAGCAGGCCATGGATATCCTTTGTGACCTGCAGTGCCGGCAGACGCAGATCGTAAGCCATCGGGGGAAATTCTCTTCCAGCGTAATGGAGAATACATCCCTTGCCTTTATTACGGCGATCAATCAGGGAGCAGATATGGTAGAGATGGATCTGCAAAAGACAAAGGACGGGGTCATTGTAGGGCATCATGATGACTCCATGATGAGATTGTTTCATCGGCCCGGCAAGATATCTGAATATACGGCTGCGGAGTTAAAAGCAATGGATTTTTTCAATTATATAAATGAGCCGTGTGCAGAGCAGATGGAAACCTTTGAAGAAATGATCGAACCATTAATAAACAGAACCGTTCTGGTGCTGGATAAGTGCTGGGACTGCTGGGATGAGGTTTATCTTATATTGAAAAAGAAAGAAATGCTGAAGCAGGCAATCTTTAAATTTTACACAAAAGATTTGGCGGCTTTTAAATGGGCATCGGCACATACGGACTGTATATTTATTCCCATGCTGGATGAAATGGAGCATCTGGACCGTGTTCTGGCACTAAAAGATAAGGTTAAAGTGCCTGCGGTTGAAATAATGCCGGAAAGGGACACCGATGAAGTGTTTCAGAAAGAAACGCTGGAAGACCTGCGAAGACAAGGGCTGAAAATCTGGTGCAACTCATTAAGCCTAAGCCGGGATATGGTATATGGAGCGGGATATGATGATATAAAAGCGTTACGGTATGGGGGCGATTGCGGATGGGGGTATTTGGTTGATTTGGGAGTTGATATGATACAGCCGGACTGGCCGTTTGAGTTGGCTTTATACTTGCGGGGGCGGGCGTACCAATGAAATAAAAAAGTGTCAAGGCAATGGATTTCATATCCTGTCTTGGCACTTCATTATTTGTTTGATACCCTAACTGAACCTATCAACGCCTGATTCTCTTGCCCTTAATTACAGTTGATATTCCTGCAGCAATGTCTTTTGATAATCCAAATCCGCGGTACCACGTATAACATCAACCATGCGGCCATCTCGAACAAGACATTGATTCAACCTGTTAATTCGCTCCATGCCCTCTGCATAACTAATTTCCTTCTCACCGGCAATGTGGCTTTGCTCGTCATACTCTGTCAATACCAAATTCAGCACCTCCGCCCTGTTGGCGGACAGAATCTCCGCTAAAATTCCATTCCTGATACAATCATCCACTGCCTGATTCACAGCAGCTTTAATCTCCATTCCCAGTGCCTGATATTCCCGTATCTTTGCTACAAATTGAGAATAATGATTCAGCTTGATACACTGCAGCAGCAGTTCCTTATTATGCCCATAGTTAATGTTAAGCATAATTGCTTTAAATTCCAAACCGGCAACTACTGTTTCGTCGGGGACAAGAAACGCATCTGACAACGACAGCTCAACTCGATCTTCAGCCATTCTGATGCCATTGTAAAAAACAATATACTGCGGCATCGGCAAACGTACCAGTTTACTGCTGTACAAATTTAACTTCCGTGTATCTATGTACTTGCGATACACATCCGCCAGAAATAAAAACCCCCTCAATGGCATGTTGAAATTCCAGGTACTCTGCTGCTCATAGAGATTCAGGATATCATCAATCAAAAATGAGATGTCGTTTTTCATCGTCATATAGACTGCATTCTCGATTGTTGTAATTTCCAGGCTTTCATAATCTGTATAAGCAGTCCCACGTACTGCATTATACAAGTCCAGCAAATCCTTCTTCTCACGAAACACCAGACGGAATAATCTGTCCTTATGTTCTCTGTTAATATGATCTTGTGACATTCTTGATACCTCCTATTATACATTTTTTATTCTTACTTTTCAATGTGTTACGTTAAAAATAGTTTAAAAAACAGCCCTCCCCTCTGAATTTCATAAAAATGGATTTGTGATGGCAGATTTTTGCCAAATATAAAACAGAAACGCCCACAGGCGATTGACCAATGCCGGAAAAGACTTCCGACAAGACTTTTTTAGTTTAGCACAAATATCTCTATGGTGCAATCACATAGTAAACCACATCTTTAAATTTTTTTTAATTATATAAATGAGCCGTGTACAGAGCAGATGGAAACAAATAATTGCGTGGTATGTGGTAGACCAAAAGGAAGAAATAAAACATGTTGTTCAGTGGAATGTAAGGCAAAGTATCTGGAAAAATGGAAAATTCCGGATCTCCAAAGTAATAAGAAGAAGTGCTGCTCCAAAGAATGCTCAAGTCAAAAACCTCGCAGCGGGCGCATGTTCTAAAGGTTGAGAGTCCCGAAATCCACTCGGTAGTAGGAAGACAGGCCGTATCTGTCCGCCAAATCGGTCAGGCACAGATTTTCAAAAATAAGTCAATATCATAAAACCTAGAAAACCGAAGGAAACCGGAAAAATCCCGATAAAACTCATGATAAAGCTGAGTGCGGTGTGGTATAATTGGTGCAGGAAAACGTAAACTTATACAAAAAGCGCAATTTAAAAGGAGTGATTTTCATGAGTCTAGCTGCACGTAAAGAAGGAGAAGATATTGAGATCCAAGGCTTCAGGAAGGATGATTCTTTTAATGCCCTTGAATCCAAATTGAGGGAAGGACTGCAAAGTTATAGAGATGGAAAAATATATACTTTAGAAGAGGCATGGGGCGAAATAGATCACTAAAGGACAGGATGTATT
>Ga0153924_1001355_pt1 | contig 12487 bp, 9 predicted proteins | sample TSNJ008MetaG_FD_104709 | JGI IMG/M metagenome (GOLD analysis project Ga0153924, IMG submission 104709) | Attine ant fungus gardens microbial communities from New Jersey, USA - TSNJ008 MetaG | ecosystem: Host-associated > Fungi > Mycelium > Unclassified | place: USA: New Jersey, Wharton State...
CGGCGGCAAGTCGCGGTTTATTTGTAGGTGCAGGTTGAAGAGCGATGTCTCCGGAAAGCGTGATCACCGAAACACCTCGTAAACTCACCGCAGTTTGAATGGCAAGTTCCAGAATACGGGGGGCCTGCATGGGATTCGTGATCGTTTCACAATAGTAGCTGCAATCTTTGAATAAGAACTCCGGCTTCGTTTCCTGAAAATAATTGCTACCTACTTCGGGACTCGGAATCTGAGCGGCAATAGCAAGCACTGGTACTCGGCTACGGTGGCAATCATAAAGCCCGTTGATGAGATGCATATTGCCCGGACCACAACTGCCAGCACACACAACTAGGGAGCCTGTCAAATGAGCTTCGGCTCCGGCGGCAAATGCAGCAACTTCTTCGTGCCGAAGCAAAATCCATTTTATTGTGTTTTGCTTTCTCAGGGCCTCAGTAAATCCGTTCAGTGAATCGCCCACGATTCCGTAAACATTTTTGACACCAACCGCGATGAGAGTTTCAACGAGTAATTCAGCAACATTCATGATAATTTGATATTTATATTTATAGAAGAGTAAGATCGAAAGGAACTAAGCAACTGGCTGTGTTAGCTCTTCAAGTAGAAAAATAATGTTTTGATAATCTTTGCCAGTAGCTAGATTCATCCCGATTTCACAGGTCCGATTACTGGAAGCATAAGCACTGCAAGGATGTTTTTCCAATTCTTGCGTCTGTTCGAGAGTCGCAGATTGAGTCAACTCCGGATGTAGAAATCCGCGATCTCCCGCAAAAGCGCAACAGGTTGAATGAATAGGAATAAAAACTTCCTCAGCAAGAGCTGCGGCTATGTTACGAAGTTTATCGACCACATTGAGATGATGTGCGGAACAAACCGGATGTAAGGCAATAGAGTGGAGACGATGGCTGACAGTTAAGTGTGGTAAGAGATAGTCATGTGCCCACACTACAGAATCCATGAGTTTAAGATGACTGTGGTGTTCGCGATTCTCGGGAGTCAAATAGTCGACAATTTCATGAGTAACTCCGAACGAACAAGAAGTCGCATCACAGACAATGGGAAGTTGGCCCTGATTACTCCATTTCCACATATTCTCCACCACCTTATTTGCCATAAACCGATTTCCATCAAAGTATCCCTTGGAATGCCAAACGGTGGCACAACAATTTCCCGACAGATCATCCGGGATCCAAAGAGGAAATCCGGCTCTTGAGGAAACAGCAATCATTGCCTCCGGAAGAGAAAGAGAAGTATTTCCTGATGGACCAAAAATTCGGTTCACACAGGCGGAAAAATAAACCGCTGTTGCCTGCGTACAGTCAGTTTTGGGCATCTTCACTTTGGCCGGTTCCGGAATGTTGGGCAACCAAGCTGGCATGAGTTCCTTGCTTACGATCTCCCGCATGGCCGAAGTAAGCCCTTTGGCAGGCAGTTCACCCAGAAAGTGTGTAGCAACCTGATTTAATTGAAGTGCACCTCTAGCAACCTGCTCAATTTGGCCCCAATGATGAGCTATCTTTTCTGCCACATATTCTTGTACTCGAGTATGTTCCAAGTTGCGAAAATGCTTCATCAGAAGACCGGTATTAATACCGACAGGACAAGCCAGGGAGCACATCCCATCCCCTGCGCAAGTTTGGATAGCATTGTATTCATATTCTTCGAGCAATGCTTTAGTAACGGGCGATCCCTCCGGTTGCCGCATCATTTCACGCCGCAAAACGATACGTTGTCTGGGAGTAGTTGTGAGATTCCGACTGGGGCATACGGGTTCGCAGTAGCCGCATTCAATACAGCGATCCACCTCGTTTTCGACAGCGGGAAGGGTATGAATATGATGAAGATGAGCTTGAGGGTCTTTGGTAAGCAAGACTCCTGGAGCGAGAATCTGTTCTGGGTCTGCTAGCAGCTTCAGCTTCCACATCAAATCCGTAAGTTTTTTTCCCCATTCGCGTTCAACGAAAGGCGCGATATTACGGCCAGTCCCATGTTCGGCTTTGAGGGAACCATCGTATTTATTCACTACGAGCGAAACAACATCCTGGAGAAAGGCATCAAAGTGTTGAATATCGGCATCGGAGTTGAGGAAAGGTGTAATCAAGAAATGCAAATTCCCGGCTGAAGCATGCCCAAAAACTGTTCCGGAATAATGGTGTTGAGCGAACAAGGCTTGTAAATCAAGCGCTCCGTCTGCAAGCCGTTCGGGTGGCAAACAAATATCCTCAAGAATCAGAGAACTGCCGCGGGGTCTTGCACTGCCAATAGAGGCAAGAAGGCCATGTCGAATATTCCAAAATTGCGTGGCAAGCTGTGCATCTCGGGTAAATTCTGCGGTCTCGAGCAGTTTCAAACCTGCGAGAGTTTCATTTGCGACATGCTCAGCTTGGGACAATTCCTCCGGCGCACTTTCGCGAAACTCAACGAGGAGGGCGGTTGCGGTTTCGGGAAGCTGCTTCCAGCGTTCAGGTACCCCAGGTTTGCCTTCCACTGCCCGCAAAGAAGCCCGATCCGAAAGTTCTACTGCAGCCGCACCATGATCTACGAACGGTTTGACTGCCGCACAAGCAGAGTGCATGTCCGGAAAAATAAGAAATGCTGTCAGGCGATATACATCATTTAGGACGGTGGCAAAAACGACCTCAGAGAGGAATGCTAGTGTACCTTCAGAGCCCACCAGCAGCCGGCGAAAAATACCAAGCGAAGTATCGGCATCAAGAAAAGCCTCCATATGGTAGCCTGTCGTGTTCTTGATGCGAAATTTTTTTCTCAAACGAGCTACCAACTCCGGATCTGCTTCGATTTCTCGTTTGATTTCCAGAAGACCTTGAGCAAGTTCTGGCTCAGCAATTGCAAATTTTTCCTCCGCATTCGATTCGGCTGTATTGATATGTGTTCCGGAAGCCAACAAAAAGCTAAGCGAAGAAACTGTTTTATAAGAATTTTGTACCGTTCCACAACACATGCCACTGGCATTATTTGCCACAACACCGCCAATAGTACACACACTGGAACTGGCCGGATCCGGACCCAACCGATAACCATAGGGCTCAAGTGCAAGATTTACCCTAGACAAGATTGCCCCGGGACGAACACGGAGACGAGATCCCCCTTCTTCAACATTCCCCCCCCCCCAATGACGACGAGCTTCGATAAGAATACCATCTCCCTGTGCCTGACCACTTAAGCTGGATCCGGAAGCACGAATGGTAACAGGAAGACGCTTTTCTTTAGCGTAAGCGAAAATCTTTCGGACATCCTCCACATTGCGAGATACTACGACAATCTTAGGAATCATCCGATAAGGACTAGCGTCACTAGCAAATGCCACTAAATCTGAAACACGCGATAAAACTTGCTCCTCACCTAAAATTTTTATGAGATCCTCTCGCAACCATGCTGGTGAACCAGCTGCAAATTCTTCTGAAATTCGATCCCAAACAGGCGGGTGCTCACGCGGTTCAATCAGTGATGGATCAGGCTGCAATAATTGCATAGACAATATTTAACTAAACCAGATTAGCTAAATTATTCTGTATTGCAAAGTGTAAAGATGCAGACTGATTGTTCCTCACTACCGGATCTGAAATCCTAATAATCCTAAAAACGGTGATGGAATATCCGATAATATTTCAAGAAACTTATAGAGAAAATATTACGTATAAAAATCTGATTCATCGTGCTCACCCTATCTTCCGATGCATTCCACGTGCTAACTCCCGATCCGTATCCCGCCGTACGGCTTTTTTCTTAAGGTCTTCTCGTTTATCATAGGTAGCCTTGCCTTTCCCAATTCCCAACTCAACCTTGACGCGTCCCTTTTTCCAATAAAGTCGCAAAGGGATCAGTGCACGCCCTTTTATGGAAATTTCGCCAAAGAGTTTGCCAATTTCGCGAGCATGGAGAAGCAATTTTCGTTTTCGTTTGGCAACGTGTTGTTCATGGCTGGCTCGTTCGTAAGGTTGAACATCCAAATCGTAAAGAAAGACCTCAGTATTTTCGACCTTGGCGTAAGCTGCCTGAAGGTTTACTAAGCCCAACCGAATGGACTTCACTTCGGTTCCCACTAACACAATACCAGCTTCGATTTTGTCCAAGATCGCATAATCTCTAAAGGCTTTGCGATTGGTGGCAATTTCCATAGGTGGCACAGTCTCTGTACACGAAACACTATAGCGAAAGACCTATAAAATGATAAGACGTTTGTAGGATCACTGCGCTCAGAAGTTTTTGAGCCGAGCTGGCAAAAGAGAATTTTTAAGATTCAGCCAATTTTTCAGAGGGACCCTCCACGGCTTTGAGCTTACCGGCGGCAACCTCTGCCAGGGCGATGTCCGCTAATCCCATCCAAAGAGGTACCACCACCATCGGGCGACTACCTGCATTTAATTGGCGGATTCGTTTCGACACGATGTTGATCAATACCGGAATTTCCGGTTCCATCTTAGAAGCTTCTTCGAGAATTTGGCTATTCATGCTGAGGATGGTTAATAACAAGGGCTAACGCCCTTGAATTAGCCGGGTGTTTGAAGGTAGGGAATTATTTTTATCTGTCAACTACATTCGACGGTGCCAAGTACTTCATTAATGCGATCGTTTAGCTTTTAAAGCGGCGGCTATCTGAGAGAGCGGGAGACAATTGATTATGTCTTTGCTTGTAAGGCCTCCCTTACGTGCACTTCGAATTCCAAAAAAAAGGTTTTGTAGCCCCTTGATTGAATGGGCATCCGGATTGACCACGCATTTGACCCCTTTTTCACAAGCCATCGGCCACCATCGCCACTCCATGTCCAATCTCTCTGGAGAAGCATTTAATTCTATCCAAGTGCCGGTAGAGGCGGCAGCTTCAATGACTGCAGGAACGTCAACGGCATAAGGAGAACGGGTGAGCAGGAGCCGACCAGTGAGATGACCTAGCATTGTAACGTATGGGTTCGAGAGTGCGCGAATCACTCGCTTAGTCATTTCCGCTTCCGGCAAAGAGAAAGAAGAATGGATGGAAGCTACAACATAGTCGAGCGAACTGAGCACCTCATCCGAGAAATCCAGGTTCCCGTCCCGGCGGATGTCGCATTCCGTACCCGCGAAAAGACGAAATCCCTCGAAATTCGTGTTCAGCTTTACAATTGCTTTTTGCTGCGAAAGTAAACGTTTTTCATCTAACCCATGTGCTTGAATGGAGCTTTTGCTATGATCGGCAATCCCCAGATACTCGAATCCCAAATCGATAGCCGCGTGAGCCATTTGTTCCAATGTTGCATTGCCATCACTTTCGGTGGTATGGCAATGGAACGTTCCTCGGAGCCGGGAAAGTTCCACTAAGCGGGGAATTTTTCCGGCAGCAGCAATTGTTAATTCACCTTGATCTTCCCGCAGCTCAGGTGGAATAAATTGATAGCCGAGAGCGGAATAAATATCTGCTTCTGTATTTACCTTAGGAAGAGGTTTTTTTAACGACCGAGTGGCAGTAAAGTTATATTCATTTAAAGACCATCCATTTTCTAACGCGCGGGAGCGCAGACGCACATTGTGCTCCTTATTTCCCGTAAAGTACACTAAGGCAAATGGATATTCTTGAGGAGTGACCACCCGCAGGTCGCCTTGAATCCCGCCTTTCAGCACTACGCTGCATTTAGTTTTTCCCTTCGCAATAATATTTTCTACCCAAGGATGAACGGAAAAATGAGTAATAATTGGCTCCGCGGGTTTGCCTGCCACAATAAAATCGATATCGCCCACCAATTCGTTGCCCCGGCGCAAGCTTCCTGCATAAGAAGCCAAGGTCACTTCTTTCATCTTTTTCAAATCTGCAAGAAGCTCTTCAGCAAGAGGTAGAGCCCACGAGGCAAGAAATTTGGTTGCATTTTGACGCATTTCTTCCAAAGCGCGGAGGAGTTTGTGAGCCGTTTTTTCACCAAATCCAGGCAAGGCAGCCAATTTCCCATTGCGGCAGACTTTTTCTAACGCATCCGGAGAATCCACATTTAACGCATGGTACAAAGTTTTAATCTTTCTTGCGCCAAGTCCGGGCACGCGGAAAAGCGTTAAGATATTAGGCGGAAATTCGCCGCGCAGCTTTTCGTAGTATTCCAAACGTCCCGTTTGTGCCAATTCCCTTAGTTTTTCGGCGATTGCATCCCCTACACCTTCGATTTCCTTCAATTGCTCTTCGGTAGCCGTGGCAATTGTTAATGGGACGGAAGCCAGCGCTTGCGAGGCCCTTGCGTAAGCCCGAATTTTAAACGGATTCTCGCCTTTTAATTCCAGAAGCCGCCCAATATTTTCCAGTACGTTGCAGAAATCTTCATTGGTCATGTGGAGGAGATCCCTCTTCGGTAGGAATCCACGCGGTCGAGCCATCCCGGTAACCACCGTTTTTCCTGACGTCCGGGAGGTGAATTGCGTACGCGTAGTTCCAGAACACGTTTAGCCGATTTGGAAAATTCACTGACAGCGGATCCCTTTTGCATTCCCTGTAAAACTTGAAGCAACCCCCATCCTTGATTTGCATAGCGTTCAGTAGGAAGAGTCCCCTCGCCCTTAAAGTTTACATAATCAATCAGCGCATACATGCCGGAGGGTCCGGATGCGACTCGGTAAAAATTTGATTCAATGCGCTGGCGGTCGGAAGCTGGTACGGCGTTTAACATTTTTGGGAGAGCATTTTCCAGCCGTTCGGCCAAAAAGCGACTTTGCAAGGAGATGCTACAAGCCAGGAAATTGCGAAGAGAGCGCATTTTCTGACTCTCGAAATCTGCCAGGAATTCCTGTCGCGTGTTCCAAGGGCATGATGAGGTCCTTAATAACCAACCGGGCACAGATGCTCCCTGACGTTTGAGAAAAGCGATCAATTCGGGAAAGCTTTCTTCAAACGGACCATGCTGCCCTGCAGGATACCAGATGAAATGGCCAATCCCTAACGAGGCAAAATCTTCCCCACGATTCCAGGAGGTCAACCCCGAGATCGTCCCGGCACATTCATTTTTCCAGACCCGAACACCAATTTTAGTGTAGTCGGAAGGCGACAAATTTAATGCGGATTGGCCTGCCGATACGATTGAAAGACCCCCAAAAAAAATTATCCCCACTAACAGCCGCCATAACCACCGGATACTCATTGCTTACTAGCATAAAACCTCATCGAAATCTCATCAATCTTAAAAGACGGCTTTACACACACTCGCTCGCTCAGCGATTGTTGCAGGTTCAACTTTATGGAATCCATTGGCATAGGCCTGGCTGGCTTTGGGACTGTCGGTGCGGGAGTTTTTCAAGCCTTGCAGCGAAATGGGGAGCTTCTTTACCGGCGATTAGGCAGGCGATTTGAAGTTCGGCGGATTGCTTTACGGCATCCTGTCAAGAAACGCCCCATTGCCGCGCCAGAAGAACTGGTAACCACTGACTGGCGCGATTTAATTACAGATCCTTCGATTCATATTATTGTGGAATTGATGGGAGGTACGGACGAACCGCTGGCTCTTTTTCGCTCAGCGATAGCGGCAAAAAAAATTCTCATTACAGCCAACAAAGCCCTACTTGCCGAACATGGAGTCGAAATTTTTCAACTGGCTGAAGCCGCCAATGTTCCCATTTTTTATGAAGCGGCAGTCGCCGGAGGCATTCCCATTATTAAATCGTTACGGGAAGCTTTTGTGGGAAATCACTTTGAATCCATTCATGGAATCCTCAATGGCACCAGCAATTATATTTTAACTCGGATGACTGAATCCGCCATGGATTTTCAAGCAGCCCTACAAGAAGCACAGATTCAGGGATTTGCTGAGTCTGATCCCACTCTGGATATTAATGGATGGGATGCCGCACACAAAGCGATCATTTTGGCTTCTTTGGCTTACGGATTTTGGCTAAATCTCACAGATATCCAAGTGGGAGGCATCGAAAATATCAGCTCCCTGGACATCCAGTTTGCTCGAGAGTTAGGTTATACCATCAAGCTCCTAGCATCCATCCGATCTCACCTCGACGAAAAAATCGAAGTCTCGGTACGTCCCACCCTGATTCCGCAATCTCACGTCCTAGCATCAGTCAATGGCGTTTTTAATGCGATCCTCATCCGTGGGGATGTTGTAGGTGAAAGCCTCTTTTATGGACGTGGAGCTGGCCAAGACCCCACGGCAAGCTCAGTCTTAGGAGATCTTGCTGAGGCGGCGCATGCGCTCGCTTCTCCTCGAACCTTAAGTGGCTTCAAGCCCCACAATCTCCGCGGCCAGGTCAAAGAAGCATCCTCCTGTATCTCTTCCTTTTATCTGAGGCTAGATGTGGATGATCGGCCAGGTGTCCTCGCACAAATCGCTAGTATCCTTGCAGATGCGGAAATTGGAATTTCGTCGGTCATTCAACCAGAGGGAAAAAATATGCATCACACATCCCTGGTTCTTATGCTCCACGATGCCTCTGCCCGTGCAGCCTCGGAGGCAGTTGCTCGGATCGGCACCCTTCCGTGTGTCAAAGGTAAACCCGTGCTTTTACATGTCGAACATTTTGAAATGAAATAACCGTTGCGCTATTTTATCCGTTAAAATGAAAAATCCCTTTCTCCAGGATCGGGGGGTCATCAGCCGATACAGACAGTACCTGCCAGTAAACGCAATGACACCCGTAATCTCCCTCAGTGAGGGGTCAACACCCCTGATTCATTCGCCTTGGTTGAGTGAGGCGGTGGGACACGATGCGGAAGTCTACTTAAAATACGAGGGGCTAAATCCCACAGGTTCTTTTAAGGACCGGGGGATGACTGTTGCCGTTTCCAAAGCATTGGAACGCGGAGTACGCTACATCATATGTGCATCCACAGGCAATACCTCAGCGGCAGCAGCAGCCTATGCCGCACGCGCCAAGCTCTCCTGCGCTGTTTTTTTACCGCACGGAAAAATTGCCACTGGAAAATTACTTCAGGCCTTTCTTTATGGCGCAAAAATGATTTCCCTCCGCGGGAACTTTGATGACGCGCTGAGTCTTGTGCGCCAATTCTCCGAAAATCCGGAGATCGAAATTGTCAATTCTATCAATCCTTTTCGAATCGAAGGACAAAAAACAGCGGCTTTTGAAGTGGTAGACCTATTAGGGGATGCTCCTGATTTGCATCTCCTCCCAGTGGGCAACGCGGGAAATATCACCGCCTATTGGCGTGGCTATAAGGAATACCGTTCCGCCGGAAAGTGTCGCACCCTACCCCGCATGGTTGGTCTTCAAGCCCATGGCTCGGCTCCTCTGGTTCTCAATCAAATTGTTGAGGAACCCGATACGATTGCTTCTGCGATCCGCATTGGAAATCCAGCCAGCTGGCAGCCGGCGGTCGAAGCTATCGCCGAGTCCTCCGGACTCATAGAAACTGTAACCGATGCGGAAATTGTCACTGCTCAAGTTCAGCTTGCTTCGAAAGAAGGAGTTTTTGTAGAGCCAGCTAGTGCCGCTCCTGTTGCCGGTTTGTTGAAATATTTCCGCAGGCCGCCCCACGATCGGCATCGCTCCCTTCTCCGAAAAGGTGCTCGTATTGTCTGTACAGTGACCGGACATGGGCTCAAAGATCCAAACACTCCTGCAGCTATTAGTATGCAGTTGATAGAATCCGAACCTACCTTGGATTCAATTTATCGCATTTTGGAAATAAAATAATCTTGATATGCCCTTAATTGTTCAAAAATACGGTGGAACTTCCATCGGCACCGCCGAACGGATTAAAAATGCGGCCTGCCGAATCTTAGAAACTCACCGTCGCGGCAATTCGGTTCTTGCCGTTGTCTCCGCTATGTCCGGGGTAACTGATTCTCTGATTAAGTTAGCTCAGGATATCACCAGAAAACCAACCGATCGGGAAATGGATGCTCTCCTTGCAACAGGTGAACAGACCGCCACCGCTCTCATCGCCATGGCAATAAATTCCATGGGAGGAAATGCGGTTTCACTGACGGGTTGGCAGGCTGGAATTCGCACAAATAATATTCATACCAAGGCAAAAATCCATGATATCGTCCCTACGGCTATCCAAGAGCACCTCCAAAATGGACGCATCGTGATTGTAGCGGGATTCCAAGGACAAACCTCCTCTGGCCATATCACCACGCTGGGACGTGGCGGCTCTGATCTCACCGCCATTGCCCTTGCCGCTGTACTTCAGGCTGATAATTGCGAAATCTACACCGACGTGGACGGAATATTTACCTGCGATCCGAGAATCGTCTCAAAAGCCAAAAAAATTGATGTGATTTCCTATGATGAACTGCTTGAAATGGCCAGTTCAGGATCCAAAGTCATGCAATCCCGTTCAGTTGAATTCGCTAAAAAATTCAACGTGTCCTTTGAGGTTCGAAACAGTTTTAACAACAATCGAGGAACTATTGTGAAAGAAGAAGCGGTGGAAAATGTTGTGGTTCGCGGCGTTAGCCTGGAAAAAAATCAGGCGAAAGTCACCATCGGCCAGGTCCCGGATCGCCCCGGGAGCGCCTCCCGCCTTTTTGGTGCCTTAGCCGACACAAATGTTGTTGTGGATGTCATCATCCAAAATGTTGCTGAATCCGGTGCGACAGATATCTCTTTCACCATCAATAAAGATGATTTGGAAAAAGTGGGCCCTACCCTCGAATCCGTCACATCATCGATTGGAGCCGGAAAAATCACGAAACGCGATGGCATCGCCAAATTGAGCGTTGTGGGTATTGGAATGCGAACTCACTCTGGCGTTGCTGCCAAGCTCTTTGAAGCTCTCAGCCGAGGCGGAATTAACATTCAAATGATTTCCACCTCAGAAATCAAAATTGCCGTCATCATTGATGAATCCTCTGCTGAAAAGGCAGCCCAGTTGGTTCACAAAGCTTTCCTTGAAGAAGTTTAGTTTTTTTCTTCAATTCTCACAGTCTCCTTCGCTGATTTAATAACCTTCGGTTGTCATACACAATAAATTCAGATAGGCTTAAAAATTCCCGCTACAAAGGATGGGTGACAGAGCGGTCTATTGTGCACGCCTGGAAAGCGTGTGTGCCTTCATCGGCACCGGGAGTTCGAATCTCCCCCCATCCGCCATTTATGAGAGTGTTGGTCTACAGGTAATTTTAGGAGTCTGTACACAATCTCAGTAACCAACGTTACGCATTTTTAGAAGCCTGGGAGCAAAAAATCATTTTGCCCAATCCGGCAGCCGCCGGATTTTTTTGCGTAACATCACTCAGTAACTCATTTCTGAATCCTGCCCAGGAACTGGGCCTGATTTTGGAGAGCTCTTTGCCTCTGCTCCCAGTTCTTAGGACCGCAATTCGAGACTTTGGCGGTCTTGGATTCTATAAAGCACGTGTTTTGAGAGTCGATGATCTGGCTCTAGTTTTGGATGAGCAAAGTCTCCGTTCAAATCTCTTATCATCCCAATCCTTTCCATCACACGAAGGGAACGGAGGTTAGCAGGCACAGTAAACGCAATGATCTCGGAAAGCCCAACCCGATTCCATCCATACTCCAAACAAGCCTTTGCACCTTCTGTTGCGTAGCCTTTATTCCAATACTGCGACCCTAATCGCCAACCTACTTCAACCGCGGAAGTTCCATATTCCGGAAAAAAATAATCTGTGTGGCAAAGGCCAATGAATCCGATCAATTGTTCGGATTCTTTGAGCTCCGCCGCAAATAATGTATACCCAAGCTCATCTTGATGTTTATTTGCAGCAAGGATGAAATCACAGACTTGTTGCATCGTCAGCGAACCCCGTAAAAATTCTATGACTTGTGGGTCTTGATTAATCAGAAAATAGGCTTCTGCATCATTTTGCATCCAGGTCCGAAGGAAAAGTCTCTCCGTTTCAATGATCGTCATGCAGTGAGTATTTCAAAAAATTCGGATTTTTGGAAAAAAATACCGGTTTCTCCTCAGTTGGAGTGGATGAATCAGTAGAGAATATAACCAGCCCATTTGATTCAACAATGTCCCCAGTCAAACGCTGAGAGCTACTACGAACTACCAACTACGAACTCTGTGCTATTGGGGTTGCAATTAATAGCAAGAAAGTGCATGAGGAGCACCTTGCAGCAGATCACCGCACATTTCTTCTGTTTAAACAAATATATTAAAATATCTCATAACCATGAAGATAGGACTGATGTTCGCAGGCCAGGGAGCCCAAACGGTGGGCATGGGCCATGACATTTACGAAGCCTTTCCTGAGGCTTCGAAACTCTTCCGGCAAGCAAATGAGTCTCTCAAATATGACCTTACCCAGATCATGTTCCATGGCCCTGAAGAAAAATTGACACAAACAGCAATTTGCCAACCAGCTCTCTATGTACATGGGTTGGCGCTTCTATCGGCACTCAAAAGCGCTCTCCCTCATTTCCAGTTTGGTGCAGCAGCTGGACTCTCCCTGGGTGAATTTACCGCTTATGCAGCCGCCGACACATTCGATTTTGAAACTGGACTCAGATTAGTGACCCAAAGAGCTCTCTTCATGCAAGAGGCCTGTGAGCAGACCACAGGGGGTATGGCAGC
>Ga0153924_1001356_pt1 | contig 12484 bp, 11 predicted proteins | sample TSNJ008MetaG_FD_104709 | JGI IMG/M metagenome (GOLD analysis project Ga0153924, IMG submission 104709) | Attine ant fungus gardens microbial communities from New Jersey, USA - TSNJ008 MetaG | ecosystem: Host-associated > Fungi > Mycelium > Unclassified | place: USA: New Jersey, Wharton State...
CAACAGAAGCTTCCCAAGCATAGATGTAAGTTGATCTATTCTTCCGCCTTGATATAGATAGTCTGCTACCAACTGTCCTGTCTCATTTACTCTTTGTTGTTTGTCCAATAGTTCTGTTAATCCTCTTAGGGTAGCGTCAGGATCAGTATCTTTGTCAAATATCGATTTCTTAGGTATTGCCGCTGGAGGTATATTGAGAAAGCGATTAAGGTATATTCTCATTGCAGCATCGAATACACCTCTCAATAGCTCCATATTTGGTAATCGTCTTAAACCTTGATGTACCGCATTCGAGAATGTAAATGTGTGTAATGCAGCGTCCCAGTCAGTAAATTCATTACGTGTATGGAACTGTGCTATTCTCAAAGCTGAAGCATAACACACTACACTTGCCAATTCTTCTTCATTCCTCTAATAGTCCATTAACGATCGATTCTGGATCATCGCCCAATAACACGGCTACTAATGCATCCCTGCCGGGATTGTCGATGCCCCATCTTTGTTTTGGTTTCTTGTCTTTGTGATTATCGTTATCTTCGGTTTTTTGTTGCTGTTGTATTAACACGCTATTATCTAAGGCTACTGATAATTCTTTAAAACCATTCTCAAGAATAGTAATTAGATCTATTGGATGACGCCACGAGCCTGATTCTTCCATCCTTTCAGCCTTGGCATAACCAGGTACTAGACTAGTTAATACAGATTCTACCAATGACTTATTTTTTTCCCATTCAAGTTCATCAAGGGCCTCTAACGCTTTATTAGTAAAATCAAGAGTATGTCCAACATCAAGGAATCGATGGTCTGTGGCCGCTGCAAAAAGTATTTCTGCCATCTGTTGACTATTAGCACCAAGTCTTACAGCTGTGGCAATACATCTTTCCGTAGCTTGAGCATCACGTGATTCGATAAACTGCCTAAACCAGCGCTTAAGTGTAGCTAAGTTGGGCCAAGGTTCTGGGAGTGGCGAAACAACAAACCTCGGCGGCATATCAGCACAGTCCTGCGCAACAGCACAAAGACCATGATAAAGTGCATGTGCTTTGTCGTCTCTGTCAATATGCGGCATGATGTTCATCATACAAGTAAGTATCGTTAATCCTTGACCCCATCCACATTGTTTGTAATGAGTACCAAAGTCAAGACCTATACAGAATGCCTTTACGAAGTCATCAGTGTGATTCCGAATTTGATTTTGTTCAAATATTGGGATAACCGCTTTAGCAATAATCAATTGGATATTTTGTTTAAGTCCGTTTTGTAACAGCATTTCATAAGCGTCTACACCTCTAGACACCGTAGAGCAAGCACCCACCCAAACTTCATTTTCATTTCTAATCTCTACAGGAAAGAAGTGTACATCACCAGCCCACTGGTCAAATGTTCCTCCATTGTTAAGATCAAAGCGAGCATGATGCCAGTGACAAGTAAGGATACTGTCTTTAACAGTTCCTTTGCTTAAAGGAAAACCCATATGAGGACATCTGTTATCCACAGCATAAACTTTGGAATTATGATAAAAAAGAGCAATGGTATGCTTTCGGATCTGTATAGACAGGCATCCACCAGCTTCTTGTATATTAGATAGATTTGTAGCGAATACATAATGGTCGTGATCTTTTGAGATAGGAGCCATAGGTGATGATAGATAATGCAATACAAGGATAAAGTGTTTGTTATCTGTTCGCTCCCAAAAGGTGATTAGAAAACGAATTAATACACGCATTTGCTATACATTAACAGGTATGATGCTCTCCGGATCCTTCTGAATTGCACGCTTTCTGATTTCAGCCTACGAGAATCTATGCTATGCAGACCGGACACTCCGCCTCTCTGATCTGCTGGCTTTTATGAGTTTGATTGACTTAAGATAACACTTTCAAGAATGTTAACGCTACTATCGGTAATAGGTAGCATTATCCATTCTAATCTTTAGAATAGCTGGAATAAATGCAATAAAATGAGCCAAGGATGCATTGTATTATGAGCCACTTGAACTACCACTAATGATAGGCACAAGGTTTCGAGACAGGCTATAAAAACTAGAAACTGTATGAAGTTTGCATTTTTAGTGTTTAGTGCTATTTCAATCGAGCAATTTATAAAAAACCGAACTAAAAAGAAGGTATTATTGAACGCCACACAAGATCTTAAGCGGGATCATCTTACTCTGAAGAGAGTTAGGAATATAGCTCAAATGTGTTCTGAAAAACTCTATTCTAACAAAAATATTCCATTTGAGGATCTTAAAATTATTTCCGTCGTAATTGAAGAATTTGTTGACAAATTTCATCACGGAAAAGAGGAACAAGCATATTTTCCTGAAACAAATAACAAAGATAACTTCTCTGAAGATATCCGCAAGTTTCTTATCGAACATGAGCTTGGAAGAAGAATTGCAACAATGTTCTTGCGCAATTTAAAGACATGGAAAGAAAGTGACGAAAAAGATTCGAGAGAACCACTCGCGAGGTTTCTAAAATCATATTCTGTGTTTATAACCGACCATACAGGGAAAGAAGACAAATTCTTTGATATAATCGAAGAAAAGAGCATTTTATCAGAGCAGGAAAACGAAGCCTTGATTAGGCATTTTGAAAGCTGTAGAAATCGAGTTGGAGGTCCAGCCAGAATAGAACAAATGATGAAATTAATTGAATACTTGGAAGGTAGGGAATGGATGAGATAATTGTGTGTAGGTCTAACTATATTATGACTATGGATTAAATCCTACTGCGTCCTAGTAGTCTAATTCTGGTGAACAAAATGGATCAAGTTGATAAGAGATTAAGTTCCTTATTGTAAAGGAGGGTGGATTTATCTTAAGCACATTTATCTAACTGTATATACAAACGCAACAGAATTTTAATTTCCGAGGCCTGTACTGATTTATTACTAACTGCTATACTGATTTCAGGCTTCTATGCCAACTCTTTGAGGTTGTAAGAGGTTCACCCATCCTGTATTAATAGTGAAGTTTGGCAAATTGATATGCTACCTCGTTACTCATGCAGCAATGGGGTTTGGTGCCTACTAGTATGATATGTGCGGCCTATATTTGAGCTCATTTAAATCTCTTTTATTTGACCGAAATTGTATGTAATTTAACCCATCCAACGATCATTTCGACGGCTTTAGAGCAAGTTATTTAGCTTTGACCTTCACTCAACTACATCATGCCCGCAGCAATATAACCAGCAATTAAGAAGACATCTCGGCAGCATGTACATCTATCACCCAGAACTTACCATAACGATTCTGGTATGGTATGATATAGTGTAATGGTTCATATAGAAGTGCTTGTCATTTTGGTGACGGGTCGGTGTTGCGTGTGGTTCCGTTTCAGGCGCTTGTCACCCAAATGTCATGTTAAATGTAACATTAATTATGAACTTTAGATCACGTAAAAGAAATAGTCAAGATTTGACACGCTATATGTCCACTATGCATAATTGTATACTATGTTGTATAGTTGTATTCTAATTAATATCACCATGATCTTTCTAATGATTTTATTATAGGTGTTATATATCTGCAATTTCTCCTATATTTTTAGCATTTGATCTTAAGCACCGCAGATAAAGCATAGCAGAGCTCAAACAATTGAACTTACAAAATGACAAGTATAAAGAACGAGAAAACAGCAATAGTTACAATTGCTGCAATTGCAACTGTGTTAGCAGTAAGCACAATAGCTATAGGAAGCGTACACAATACATTTGCCAACAAAACCATAACCATACGTGTCAATAACACGGGAGTCAATGTACCAACAGACACAAATCAAAAGCAAGAGTGTCAAACTGTTGGTGGAACCTCTGGAATCGCAAACTCATGCCAAGCAACCTCCACTGACACGGTTACTCAAAGCGGTGGCATGCTACAGAAATAACTGAAAAAATATACCTACTTCCACATTTTTTTGGAACTTCATTTTGAATTAGTATTTTCTGCCGATCAGATAGCTGTAAATCATAGTCTCGAACTCGGTTGTAAAGTGAAGGAAAAATTTAACACCAATAGTAAGACAAAGGAAGGATCTTGAAAGTCTACAAGATATCTGCCATCACCCTATCAGTTAAAAACATGGAAAGGTCATGCAAATTTTATTCTAGAGTGCCAGGTTTTGAGATTGTATATGGAGGATCAAATGATGATACATTTACAACATTTAAGATAGGTGAGGATATTGTGATGTATCTCAATTTGGAGCTAAGAACCAACACCTATATCGCCATTCCGCATGTTAACAATAGGAGAAATTTTGGTAGAATAATATTCCACACTGAAGATGTGGATGGACTATACTCACACTTCAAAAGTGATGCTTCTATATCAGAATTAGTATCATTTGAAAATGAACCTACGGATGCTTTATGGGGTGAGAGATTCTTTCATATACGAGACCCAGATGGCTATCAGCTATCATTTGCAAGGCCAATAAGTAGATCTTGTTTTTTCAAGTAATACTAAAGATTTTTCCCCTCGAGCAAAATTGGGCTTGATACAAGTATCAATCCCATTCAGACGTCCATTGGTCCAGGCTATTTTCAATTTGCTGCCGATAGCAATAGTACCGTCTACCAGTACAGTACCTGTACCTATTTAGCTCCTAACTTTGGAGGATGTGATTCTGGCTGAAAATGACACCTGTTAGCCGGCAAAAAAGCGCATACGGCTAACTAAAAGTAGTTCTTTTTGCTTTAACCTTCTGGATATCTTCGGTTATTCCTTCGAGCTTTTCAGTTGCGCCAACGACACGCATGACTTGGGTCAGCGCTTGTCGTACTCGTCGTGGCGGTGTGACATATTGTAACTGACAGCAGACCGTATAAGTTCTTTCAAAGCGGAATCGTTGATTTCGTCGTCTTTGTAAAAATCAATGGCTCGCCATTTATTGCCTCGAAGGTCCGCATTGAAGAGTTTGTGTGGATCTGGAAGACTAACGCCTTGAGAAAAGGTCAATTTGACCTTGTCCCGGTGAGCATTCGCCACGGAGACCAGCCCATTGTGAGACCATACAGGACTGCCCATCCACTTCCATTCCTCGATAATTGCGGGATCTGCCTCATGAAAGACTTTACGAATCCTTTTAAGCGTTTTGCCTCGCCAGTCAGTAAGTTCCGCGATATACCTGCTAATCAGTTCGGATGCCGACGCGTCGCCTTTCGAATTAGCTTTCGTCATGTCGTTCTGCGTATGGACTTATCAATAGAGGTTTATATAAGCATCTTCGCTCCCCGAATTTGGGGATCACCGGATCAGAACTCTAACAAAAGCTCTTTCTATAAATAACAAATCACCCTGTTTTAACAATCGACCCAGAGGTCTCCTGGGATTTGAATTAGGATATGTTTGTAGAAAATTGTTAAAGCTCGCGATATTGAGAATTGGGCTCATACTTGCTCTGTTAGCATATTTGGAATATCAGAAATGGATCAAGGTGGACTGGACAGTCGTGCAGACTCAGGCCAGCATTTTCATGCAAATTAGTTCACAGAAACTTACAGAAATTGTCGATGATACCGCGCATGAGATAAACCAACATAACATTAACCATGTCGATATGGCATTGCTATGCGGAGTAGAGACTGGTGAATCGTCACTCACAAATATCAATAGTGTGAAGTCTTTTTTATCTACTAGGTAAACAGGGCCAGCAAATAAACTATAGCGATTGGTCCAATTTATGAAGCTGCAGAATGGAATGGGAAACCCAGACCAATCGAGCATTCCAATAGCATGTTAATTTGGTATGATATTGTCGTATAAAATCATCAGCCTGGGCCACATGTAATACTAGAATGAGTTACCCGACGATATCGGCAACGTGGACCAATCGAGCCTATTCGTTATTCCTATTATTATATTACCACAAATAAATTTGCAACAGCGTGAAATAGCAATATTTAGCTGGTTCTGTTCTTCTGTTCCCGATTTTGTAGTAGCCCTCTTCATCGTTGCCAACGCCACAGCTAGCTAATAAGCTTTACTTTCACAGCCTTCAATATACCAACTTCGCTGTTTTGTGCACCTAACATCAGTGAATATTCGCCAGTCTTTAGATTTGGGGCTGGCGTGAAAATGAATGATACTTGTTTAATAGCACGCATATGTGGTATCGAGAAGAACTCTTGGCTGTAGCTACCCGTAGAATTTCCAAGGCCACCGCCTGGAGTAAATGTGCCTGATGCTGCCATCTTAACAGTTGAATTAGACGGAGTGGATGTTGTTCCCGAAACATTAACTTTAATCACTACCGGCTGACCTCTTTTAATAATCAGTTCTTGAGGGGATACTGAAACAGAGAATGGTAGCTGTTTGTAATCTGGTCTTAAGTTTCCTATCTTATTTTCGGACCATTCTGTAAACCATGTCTGACCGTTCTGTCCGCTTGAGAACTGTAGAGCATTTGCTACACCACATGTTCGACTGTTAGGAGGACAATTACCCCATAATGTATTCTGCGTGGGAATCCAATATTCATACAATGTTTTATCTGAAGGCTGGAACCTAGCTATCTTGTTACCCTCATGCTCGTTAAACCAAAGCGATCCGTCAGATCCCTTTTCTATCCAGTATGGCAGAGTATAAACCCCTTCAGGAACACTATTCACATCGTTTACGCCATAAATCTGTGGCGAAGCCCTTGACGTTGCGTACGTCGTGGTCTTGCCGTTAGAGGCGTTTAGCATGAAAAAAAGACTCGTAGCATGGTCAGTGATCCAGGGATTACCGTTATCATCTACTGCAACTCCAACAGGGGAGCTTAATCCTGCCGGCATATTGAATGTATCAAACGTTTTTGAAGTTATATTATAACGCAGAACTTCACCCTTACTAGGAAAGGATAACATCGAAATCCAGACTACGTTTCTTTTGTTATCAACTGCGATAGAACCGGTACTAATTAGATCAGGATCCATACCTTTGAATCCACCTGTAGGTATTGGAATCTTACTTATTCCATTTGAGGTACCATTCTTCATCTCGGTAGTGTTCCCAAACCATAGCGCAGGACTGCGTATGCCGACGAAATATACATTTCCTTTTGAATCAAAATCAATAGATACAGGATACGTAGTTCCAAATTCTTTGGACATTTCAGGAACTTTATACATTTCAAAATCCCCAGCAGACTTACTATATCTCCAAATCGCATTTTGTTTCTCATCTGTAAACCAAATGTTTCCACTTTTATCCTCTTTAACAGACCACACCTGAGAATTATCTGTAGGAATGCTTCGTACTTTCCATATGGGAATATTAAGTTCTTTATCAAATTTGCGAGTAGCAAGATCATAGCTACCAACCGTTCCCTGTTTCGTAGATACATACCAAACCTTTCCAGCTTGATTGTCAACCAAGATACCGAGAGGCATTTCGCACGTGGCTGGAAGTTTGTACTCCGTTATGTAATTATTAGAATGTGAAATAGAATTTAACCCACAGAATTGTTTTTGATATTGTTCAAGCGCTGCAGCTCTTGAATTTGCAATAAGCTGGGCTGTTGAATTGTTGCTGCTCATAGCATTATTAATATTATTATTTGGAGCTTTAAACAAAACAACATAAGACGCTATAATAACAGCAATAATTCCAATTGTTCCGTAGACTAAAATATTTTTATTTTTCAAATGATCTGACCTTCTATTGCAATTTCTGGTGGGAGGTTTCCCACGTTTCATATCGCTTAATGTTATATCATTGTTTCTGATTTACCGAACGAGTCTAGAAGTTGACGTATAGCGTATCGTTTACGGACAATATACTACTGCAGATTTTGGCTGGGTTAATAGTTCCATTCGCCTGGTGATACATAATTGACAATTATACTGTTTTCTAGGACTAGGTTAAGACTATCCTTCATAATTTGAAATATATATTAATAATTAGTGTACTGCTAAATTGTGGCCAGACATTATCGTAAGTTATGATTTGGAAAATACTCTTGGACATGTAGTGTACAGAGCTGCAATGGCTTTTCGTAAAACCCTCGATTTAGAGCTGCATAGAAAGACCGTAGTGACTTTGGTCTTTCTATGCAGAGAGAAAAGATCCAATGTGATTGCTACCACCATTCAACTAGTAAAAAACATTAAGCGGGGTTATAAATAGTGGATTCGCGATCAAATCAGAATAAATCTAATAATAATACAGGACAATCACCGTCATCGTCGAATTACTCTATAAAAATCCCAGCTTCAGCATGGAAGACACTTGTTATCCTTAGTTGTCTTGCTACAATGGTCATGTATGCGGAAACTATGCTTATACCAGCCATTCCTGATCTTATCAGAGAATTTCATGTCTCTTATAGTATGTCATCTTGGATACTGACCACCTACTTAATCACAGGGGCTGTAATGACTCCAATCGCAGGGAAGTTATCTGATATATATGGGAAAAAGAGGATACTGCTCTTAATTATGATAATTTATGCAATTGGGGTTTCAATTGCAGGATTTGCTAATAATATTTACTTTCTAATGTTTGCTAGAGCCATTCAAGGGATTGGGATGGCTATGTTTCCAATTGCATTTAGTATTATAAGAGATAACTTTCCAAGACAAAAATTATCGATTGGCCAAGGAGTAATCAGTTCTATGTTTGCGTCCGGCGCCGTTATAGGTCTATCAGTTGGAGGAGCAATAATTAATCAATACGGGTGGCAAGCCACTTTTTTTACAATAGTCCCGATTGCAATTGGTTTATTAATTGTTGTATCGCGTTTTATTCATGTAACTGAAGAGCAAGAAGTAGAAAAAGTGAGACAACAGGAGCAGCAACAACTAGGTGTGGAAACGAAATACAAAAGAATTGAACCCACAGGCAATGAGAAAACCAACAGTAAAGGTGAACGCCGTAGTGTTGATATTAAAGGTGCGGCAACATTGGCTACTGCTGTCACTTCATTTCTACTAGTACTTACCTACTTAGAAACAGGCAATAGGGGGCAAACATCAACGAATTCGTTACAGACCATCTTCCTTGTTATAGGGATTATTTCACTAGCACTCTTTATAGTACTAGAAAAGCGATCCGCTAATCCATTAGTTGATTTTAAATTAGTGTTGCATAGAACGGTCCTACCTGCAAATTTGATAATAATGATTGTAGGATTTTCTATGTTTACGGTATTTCAGACAATACCAATTCTCGTAAGGAATCCTCCACCCCTTGGGTTTGGTGAAGACGCTGTTAGTACTGGTGGGATACAATTGCCATTTGCGCTTATACTCTTGATATTTGGACCGACATCGGGTTTCATTATCTCGAAGATAGGATCGATGAAGCCAGTCATAGCTGGTGCATCCATTACCTCGGCTGGATTCTTTGGTCTCTTTATGTTCCATTCAACCCCCTTATCAATATCAGCAAACCTAGTAATTCTTTCTACTGGCTTATCATTAACAAATGTAGGAGCGATGAATGTGACCATACTATCTACTCCAAGGCAGTTCATGGGAATATCACTTGGTACAAGTATGCTTATGAGAATAATAGGAGCCGCAGTAGGTCCAGCACTTGCAGGAATGTATATGCAGTCCAATCAATCTATACTGAAGGTAACTGGAATAGTGCAATACTTCCCCTCTGACGATTCGTACAACCTCATATTTCTCACTGCTACGGCAATCTCAATTCTATCCATTGGATTGGCGATAGTATTAAGACGTAGGACTATTAAATTGGAAATACCAAATGTCATGTAGTTTAGAAGAAACTCCAGAGATTACACAACAAATTACAATCCTGTTTTATAAAAAATCTGTTTGTTTGTGTGTCCGGCGGCGTGCATCGAGTGAGACGCTGAAAATATACAAAATCGATGAGGATAGAACAATCTCTATTAGTTTATCGCTCTAAAAATAGGATGCAGAGATTGACGGTCATAATACTACATCAGATGCACCACATTTCACGTAATCTTCCTACAAAAATGTTTAGCTATTCATCCGGAGTTGTTTCAGCTACGCAGCATTGGTGATCTGTCTGACGATTTCATTCACAGCGTTCAAGCCGGAGCAATGACTAGGGATAACAAATCTAGACTTTAGTAACTCTAGCTCCTATCATGTCACTTTAACCTTTTCTTCATTTTTTGTTCTCCTCTTACTATTAAGGTAAAAAACTGCAAACAAAATGAGTATACCGAAGGATAGTGGTTCGAGTATTCCTTTAGCTAATAAACTAAAACCAAGAGCACCAACAGAATGATATATACCCTGCATTATTACAAAGACTGCAAGTACGATTAGTAGATTTCTAAAATTATTATTTCTATTGCGATATTTCTTCATTACGACAGTGAGGTAGATAGGGACTACGGCAGCAATAAAATACACAATAGCCTGAATAGTCGGTATCTCAGTCTGCATTGATATCAATTACAGTTCTGCTCCATTTTAAAGACACAGGTTTTATGCAAATAGCAAGATATAAAATTCGAGTTGGAATTCATAATTGAAATCAGTTTTATAAAGAAACATGAGATGTAATAACTTATCTATTCCTTTTTGAATTATTCATTCCTATTAACAGGATTTGAGATCTTAGGCAGAAATTAGCCACATTGCAAATATATATTCAAACTGTAAAACTTACCCACCTAGAAATTAGCCTCCTTGATTTTCTAATGACTTCCAGAGTAACATGGTTGCATAGCTGCTCCAAGGTTGCCATTCGGAAGCGCGTGCAATTAATTGCCGTTCAGTTTGGTGTTGGCCTCGCATAACTGCTTTTTGCAGGCCGGGATCACCAGCAGGAATTGCATCATGCCAATGTAATGCACATATACTCAGCTGTCCACGGTCCAATGCCTGGTATGGTCACGAGCTGTTGGTAAAAGAGCTCCTGGTCTCGTTCATCAGGCGTCTTTGTTGACAACACGGATACTTATACAGCTGCAACTACAGATGCTATGAATTATAAAGTATAGAAAGAAGAAGATGAGAAGAAAGTGGACAGAGAACAAATTTGTCCTGTAAAGCCCTGACATTAGATATATCCTCTGGCCCCTTTACTAATATGCGGAGTGCTATCGCTACTGTATTTGTCGGAGATTTTATGCCATATGGAATAGCATTAGCACCAGAAACATCCCAGTTAGGACCAGTGATAAGATAGGTGCCACCAGAAGCTACGTTAGTGCGTGTTCCAATGTAAAAGAAATTATTTGTATACGCATCAGTGATTTGTAATACATAATACCTATAAGAAATTGAAGGCACCTGGAGAACTAGAGGCTCTTTCTTAAGATCTATCCAGGCCGCACTATATAGAGTATCTGCATTAGCCCGTACAACGTCAGTAAAACTCGCGTTCATAAGCTCACGGGCATTATTAAAGGTGTTAACAGGTCCTGTGATTGGACCAGGAGGGACATTAGGACTGGTAGAATGGTCAACGAGCCTTTTATGAGCAATAAGAGGATATGCCCAAATGTAAGCTGAGGTGGCAACATCAACAGGGCCATTAGAACTTTCCATTCTTTTCATTTCAGTTTCCGGATGTTTGTTAGTCGTAGAAGCTGAAGTATAGAGGTGATGTCATATTTGCAGCAATTGTTTGCACATACATATTAAAGATTCACTGGGCTCTTACATAATTTGACATCTCCAAACCGTGCAATGAAACATTTTGCATCCTGTGCCTGCGACGTACGTCTATCATAAAGTTCTCTCTGTATCAATATCCTTTATAGGTTCCTCCCTAAGCGTATGCCCCCACTTCCTCTCTTTATTATGGTTAGCATCTTGATATAGCGACCTATCGAAACCGAAATAATATAGTATTGTTTTCTGCAGCCTCAAGTAGTAACTCCACAGTATTGTGATGGATCTTGAACAATTCAAGAGAACGAGTCGACAACTGGAATTGCCAAACATTATAAGCCGAATTAGCCTGTCATGCGCCAACTACAACCGCCGTTCCTAGAGTTCTGGTTGGCTCACTGTGGCACGATAATTATATCTGCGGCAAATATCCTTTCCCACTTGTTAACACACAATCTCGAACCCCTTGCAGAATTCGAGTCCTTATCTCTTCCATGAGAATTACGATAACAATCAGTAGAGGGCCGAATCAATGTCATGTCTATCTGTCCTTGAAGAAGCATTGCCATTTTAGATACTGTGTCTTTTAGCAGAGCGCAACAAGAGACCTTCTGAGTTTTTGGCACATGTACTCCAGCTCCATTGCTGCACTCTCTGCATGCAGACCACAATAAAAAATGAATATATTACATGTGAAATACTCAGATAGTAATAACTTTGAGTACGGTTCAGTCGGACCTTTGCTTCTTTGCTTCGAAAATCTTTTCTATCTTTTACTAAGAAAGTGTCCGTAAATGCATGTTGAGAGACGCACAATCAGGGTACCATCTGGCGCTGATAACGATTCGGTTGTTCTTAGGCCGTGTATATAGCCCGTTTATATTAGGGCTATGGTTCGTGAATTTGTACAAATGAGTTACGGAAGA
>Ga0153924_1001360_pt1 | contig 12460 bp, 10 predicted proteins | sample TSNJ008MetaG_FD_104709 | JGI IMG/M metagenome (GOLD analysis project Ga0153924, IMG submission 104709) | Attine ant fungus gardens microbial communities from New Jersey, USA - TSNJ008 MetaG | ecosystem: Host-associated > Fungi > Mycelium > Unclassified | place: USA: New Jersey, Wharton State...
TGGCGCTAGATTTTGGATTCAAACATCTGGAACAATCGAATTATCAGCTCACCGAAACGGTCCAGGGTGTATTCATTCAATTACCGGACGAATTATTGGAGCGAGCTAGAAATGTTGAACAGATAACCGGCCTATCGCTAGCGTCGCAAATCACGACAGCGCTCACCAGCCTATGCATTGAAGCCGAAAAACATGGGAAAGTGACGTTCCCCTTGGAGAGTTCGCCGAAAAAGAGTAAAAAAACCTAAATCGCCCACCAGGCTTCCCAGTCAGCTCGTGCTGACGGGACTGCGTATGTTCGTTGAACCATAGCAGGACTTGTATGACCCATTTGAAAGGCCGTCTGAGGCGCTGATTTGCAGCGAGCTAAATGATATGTGGCAAAGGAATGGCGCAGCGAGTTGTCAGGAAAATCCGGCCATGGCAATTTTTTCTCTGCGTGTAGTCCTGCAACAAGCCGCCTGCGCTCTTTGTAGAATGCACTCGCCATTTTAGGGACGATTTTGCCTGTCCGCTCTTGGAAAAAATCTGCTCGCCTTTTTAATGGTTCAGTAAAATCCACGATTCTCTCCAACAGCCCATCCGTTTGCTTTGCAACATCGGAACGCACGAAAATTTGCCCATTTTTCGCATCCACGTCTTGCCAATCCATCCTGCGAATTTCAATGCTTCGTAGTCCCGCAAAGCCACCTAAAAGCAGCCATGCGCGTACTGGGTCACTCATTTCAGACTTTAGGAACACTTCCATTTCAGATGCCGTTAACATATTCCGCAGGGGACGAGGACGGGGAGCTGAAATTTTCTTAAACGGATTTCGTTCAATTAATTCCATGTCATAACACCAAGAAAAAAACATTGATGCATAGCGATGTATTCCAGCCCTTGTTGTATCTGCACCTGGTATTTTGGAGAACCAATTGGCAAGTTGTGGCGGGGTTATCGTCGAAATTGGTCCGCGGAGCTTCTCTGTGAGCAGGCGACACACGCGGGTCATTTTAGATATGTGATCTGAAGAACTGTTAGAGGATTTGGCATGCAAAAACATTTTCACTGCTCGCTCAAGTGACATCCCATCTGCCGAGGAAGATAAAGCGTCCGTTCCGCCTTTTTTTAATACCTCTGCTAGTCGCATTCCTTCCGCCCATGCCTCGGCCTCGGTTAGGAAGAATCTCCGAATTTTCTTTCCGGCAAAGGATGCGCGTATTTCTAACTTCCATGGAGCCGTCGGTCTTGCTGGGTAGGAGGAGACGAAAAATGCCTGTTTCATAGAGCTTCAGATGCGGTTGTTGTCCATGTTGTCCAAAATACCATGAAAAAGCCCAATATCAACCAACCCCAACCAACATAATGTGACGAACAGGCGATGTCCGTAAAAGCTCTATTTTACGTGATTTACAGGTGTTTTTCAGAGTGCCGGCGGCGGGACTCGAACCCACACATCCTTTTCAGGATAAGGGATTTTAAGTCCCTTGCGTCTGCCATTTCGCCACGCCGGCATGCTATACCGCCGATTTCTCTAAAAATGAAAGCTCTTCCTTTATAGCTAAAACGATATAAATGAGCTTGTCGTCCTTTTTCCTTCAAGCATTCTTGCAAAAGACAGTCCATATCTGCGGATATGGTCCACCTTTGGCGCCTCGCTTGACGAAAAAATTCCAGTCAACTCCATACTCTTTTATAGTTTTTTAGCGATAGTAGGCTTCTTTGAGCTTTGAAAATCAGATCGGAATTGCATCAGAATTTCGAATGCACACAAGTCAAAAGGACAAAATCATTATTTCTTGAGTACGCAATTTTCAGTACTCTCCAGGGACCCACTAAAATGGAGCGTCGGTTGGGGACAAATAGTCGATTTTCCACTGTTCGAGGGCCGGCTGTGGAATATCCTGAAGGAAGCGCGAAGGAAGTTGAAACGCCTCACCATAGCCCCCTAGACGTAGTTCAGGATAGCTGAGATAAAGCTCGTCCTTACAGCGAGTCAAAGCGACATAAAAAAGTCGCCGTTCCTCCTCTAATGCTTCCGGGTTGTCTAATGAGCGGCTATTTGGAAACATGCCATCTGCTAGCCAGATGAGAAAAACGGCTTTCCATTCCAGGCCCTTAGCTTGGTGAATAGAAGACAGGATCACTCGCTGATCTTCGCCTGAGAAAACAATCTTGTCCGCGGTTTCCACGGCTCCTAACAAGGCGAGTTGGGAAAGGAATTCCTCTGCAGTCTCGAATTCCCGTGCAAACGCCGCCAGTGTCCGAATATCTTCGTATCGGGCCTCATAGTTTGCAAAACGTTCTTTGAGGTAATCGTCATATAGAGCAGACAAGATCATTTCGATCATCGATGCCGGGGAGGAGGCTTTTCCTTGCGGAGAGAGCGCCTGTAGTGTCTGGGCTAATTGGGCCCAATTTTTTCGAGCCTTGGTGGGGACTTTCAGAGAATTGTAATCGAAGTCTTTCTGATTGCCAGGAGACACAGCAATTTGATTCCAGAGAGAATCTGCGGACCTTACTCCAATTCCAGGGAGAAGTCGAACCATTCGCTTAAAGGAAATTTCGTCTTTCGGGTTAACCGAAAATTTCATAAAAGCTGCTATGTCCTTGATGTGAGCTTGTTCGAAGAATCGAAGACCGCTTGTAATGAGAAAGGGAATTCCCCGCCGAGTAAATTCTAGTTGTACCTCCAAGGAGTGATAGTGTGCACGATAAAGAACCGCTATTTCATTGAGAGGGATGCCCTCTCCATGTAATTCAAGGATGCGTTGAGCTACAAAGGATGCCTGTTCTGTATTAGTAGCTAAGGGTACCCAGGCTGGCTTCTTCCCTGCTGCCGGGCGAGTAGCATCCAGAGTTTTTTCAAATTGGCGCTTATTAGCGCGAATGACAGCATTAGCAACCGCAAGGATCTCGGGGGTGCTCCGATAATTGGTCTCTATGCGAAAGAGAGACGTTCCTTTATGGCGTTTGGGAAAATTTAAGATGTTTTCGAAGTCAGCGCCTCTCCATGAATAAATGGACTGGGCATCATCACCCACTATCATGATATTGCCATGATGGCTTGCAAGCCGCTCCACAAATTGGGATTGGAGCTGATTGGTATCCTGGTATTCGTCGACAAGGATGTGATGAAATTTTTCCTGGTAAAATTTGGCGATCTCTTCATGACTCTCTAACAATTCGAGCGCTTTGGAGAGTAAGTCATCAAAATCTAGGGAATTAGTTTCGCGTTTGCGTATTGCGAATGCAGTGGACACGCGCTCAATTTGCTCTGCCATTCCCAAAAAATAAGGATAACGTTCCGTTAATAAAACAGGAATGGATTTTAAGGTATTAGTGGTGAGACTAATAATTTGTGAGAGGACTTCTGACTTGGGAAAACGCTTATCTGCCGTTCTGAGCCCTTCGTTTACCACCACAGATTCAATCATGTCCTCCTGGTCTTCTCGATCGAGGATGGAGAACCCAGGTTGGAATCCGATAGTTTCCCCGTAAACGCGTAAAATTCGATTGCCGATGGAGTGAAAAGTTCCGCCCCAAATTCCTTCACTTTTTGTTGGAATGAGAGTTCGGACACGTTCTAACATCTCATGGGCGGCTTTATTGGTGAATGTCAAAAGGAGGATGTTTTGAGGCCGCACTCCTTGAGTAAGGAGCCACGCGACACGATAGGTGAGGGTGCGCGTTTTCCCGCTGCCCGCCCCTGCAATTACGAGATTTGCGCCAGGTCCTGCTTGAACCGCGGCAATCTGTTGGGTATTCAGGTCGTTGTTGAAATCGATATCGGCAAATTCTGAATGTGCGGATAGAGTATAGTGTGTTGTCACAGGCTGTAGGCGTTGTAGACGATTTGAGTAGCCGCTGCTTTTTGCAGCCCGGAAGAGCGCGATGTCACTAGAACACCTTTTCTTTATGTACGCCGCGTGTGCTTACGCTGTTTTGAAACTGGAGCACCACTCTTCTTATTTTTCTTCGGAGCGGTGGTGGCTTTTGTCAGACGACTGGCCGCAACTTCCTCCGGAGTGAGGCCCAGTCCATACACCAACAAACTTTGGCCGTCCTTCCAAATTTTTGAGCGAGCAGGTTCTCCAAGGATGACGGCGATGATATCTTTTCCTCGCCAACTTCCGCTTGCAATGAGGCAATGACCTGCTTTGTCGGTGTAGCCGGTTTTCATCCCATTACAAAATGCATAATCCCGCAAAAGATGGTTGGTATTGGGGAGAATCACGGTTTTTCCGCTATTAAATCGAAAGGAAATTGCGCGATAGCCGACAATTTCACGCAGTATCGGATTAGCGTATACAGTCCGAGCGACTATAGCCATGTCGCGTGCGGTGGAATATTGAGTATCACAGGGTAAGCCATTCGGATTCACGAAATGGGAGGAGGTTCCTTTGAGGTCGGCCATCCGACGATTCATTTTTTCCGCAAAGGCGGCAACGCTTCCTGCATTATCACGTGCAAGCGCAACCGCGACATCGTTCGCACTTTTCACTAACAGTGCAACGAGAAGCCCTCGCCGAGTATAGACTTCTCCTGCACGGATGCCTAATTTTGTAGGTAATACCATAGTATCGGATTTGTCTATTATCACTGGTTTGTCGAGGTTGCCGCTTTCAGCAACAATTAAAGCCGTCAGAAGTTTTTGGGTGCTGGCAACCGGACGAGATTCCGTTTCGTTGTGCTTTAAAATAATTTTCCCCGTTTGAGCATCAAATAGTACTGCTGCCTTAGCGGTGATGACTGGCGGATTGGATCCGGAAACGGAAACGGGAAAAGAAACGGCTGTTTCTCGTGCGCCAGAAATGGCAGGGGAAGGGGAGGGAGAGGGCTGCTGTGCGATGAGCAGGCCAGGGACGACGAGGAAGATCGCGCTAATAAAATTTCTCAACCGAAAAAATATGATGGAGATCATCTGGCAGACTGAGAAAATTTTGGGGAAGAGAAATGGCCTTTGAAACTTTTCTCCATACTGGCATCTCGAGGAGCACCGCACTGTAAGGCGATATAGTAGTGCCGCTTGGCAAGCTCAATAGCGGGTGGGTTACGATCCATATAGGCAATAGCAAGATTATAGTGAGCGTCGCAATAAGTAGTGTCAAGCTCCACGGCGGTACGGAGTTCTGATTCAGCCGCATCGGACCATCCCATACGATTCATGACGACTCCGAGGTAGTTATGAACCCGAGCGTCCTTCGGCTCATATACTCTTGCTTGGGTAAGTGCTGCAAGGGCTTCATCCAGACGGCCCTGATCCATGTACATCGTGCCCAGCGCGAGCCAGGCAGTGCCGGTTTCTAAACGGAGCGAAAGAGCGCGTTTTAAGTGTTTTTCGGCAGAGGCGCTTTCCCCCAATCGATATTCAGCGACACCCAAATTAACGAGTCCTACCAGATTATTGGGCGCAAGTTGGAGCACTTCCTGATAGGCGCGAACTGCTTGCCGGATCTTTCCTTGCGCAAAAGCGGCATTGCCTTCTGCTGCGGCTCGCCTGGCTTCAGCCGGTATAAAGTCAGAAGATCCTTGTGCCGATGAGGGGGAAAGTAAATGGTCTGCGGACTTGTCTAAGAAAGAAGATGAGGTGGCGGGGGAAGCAGCGAGGGATGGAGAAGATTCCGTTTGTTTACTAAGACCGAAATTGGTCGCTAATAATACCATGATCGCACCCACACTCAGTGCGCTAGTGTGTAAGAGATGATTCATGTGGCGACTACGACGATGCTGCTGCTTTTTATAAGTGAGCGCCTAGTTCTTCGGAACGTGCTTTTGCTGCTCGAACTGCTCGAATAAATGCAGCGCGAACGCCTGCGTCTTCCAAAACTCCTAAGGCTGCAGCAGTCGTCCCAGCAGGACTGGTTACCATTTCTCGGAGCAAGGCTGGATGCATTCCGCTTTGTTCTGCCATAGCGGCGGCTCCCCTCACGGTCTGGATCGCTAAATCGAGAGCTACGGGACGAGGTAAGCCGACAGCAACTCCCCCGTCTGAAAGGGCTTCGATCACTAAATAAATATATGCCGGGCCACTCCCACTGACCCCTACAACTGCATCAAAAAGGGATTCTTTGATTTCGATGATGCTTCCTATCGCTTCAAAAACTTGCCGGGCTTGATCGAAATCCATCTGGGTTGCGGACGGCCCCGGAGCCAAGGCTGTAGTGCTGACTCCAGCCATCGCGCCGGTGTTTGGCATTGCTCGCACAACCCGAGCTCCTGAAAGTGTTTGGAGACTTTCAGCGGATTTACCGGTCACAATAGAAACCAAAATTTTATCAGATAAAGCATTACCACAGGATTGCAAGGCTGTTGCGACGTCCCAAGGTTTTACAGCAAGAATGATGAGGGACGCTTCTTGGGCAACAGTTATATTACTTTCGGCAGTGCGGACGCCGGTTTCTTTGGCCAAAAGAGCCAATGGCTGCGGGCTTCGACTTGCAACGATAATGTCATGAGGAAGACAAAGATGAGCACGCAAGATCCCCCCGATAATAGCTCGAGCCATACGCCCACCCCCAATAAATCCATATTTCATATTCAACTAACGAATCGCATTTCTTGCTGGGATGAAGCAAGTCTCTTCCCCCGCTGCACACACACTGTAATTCAAAGTCTCTCAAAAGAGGATTGCATTCAGGTGGCATCCTTGGCTACGACTCCTTGATGAGCCGTCATGGTTTCCTTCTAGCTGTCCCGTTGATTGCTGCTGCAGTTTTCGCGATGGACATTTTATCCGGGTGCACCACAAGACCACCAGTTGATCCTCAGATTGTTGCCGCAGTAGCTACCCACAATGTTGCCCCACGGACTGCTGATAAGATTCAAATGGGGCAGTCATTGGACTATAGGGATATCCTATCTTTAGTAAGAGCGAAGATGCCTACAGCCACCATAATAGCCTATTTGCAGAGCACCGAAAAATCCTACCAATTTACTCCAGGCCAGCTGGATACGTTAAGAAGCCTTGGAGCTTCTTTGCAGCTGATTCATTATCTCAACGAATCGAAGGGATTTTATACGATTAATGGCACTTCGTGTTCCACCTCACAACTTAATCTGAAACCCCTCCGCAAAAAAGGCCGACCGTCCTTACCTCAAACACAGATTTCTCTTGGGGAAGAGATAGCGGATCCTGCATATGAGGAATCGCTTTTTTCACCCTTTTATCTGCGCCCAAACAAATTTTAATCAACTTCGTTGGTCTTATTTCGTTGGTCTGGATAAGACCAACGAAGTTGGAAGTAGGAGTTATCGGTAGTGTCCTGCTGAAACTACAAGCCACCGGAAATTTGAGATCAAAAGGGCGGGATGAAATCCTGCTGGAGCAATTTGAAATATTAGTGAAAGTAGGGGAGGCGCTGCGCCACCTTTTGAACAAGCGGTATGCCTTCAAGAAGTTCGGCGATCGGGTCCCACTTTCCTTCAATGAGCGCATTTCGTGCATGTTCAGGTAGGCTCCCGGGGAAAGTTTTATCACCGACGATTACTTTGCAGGAAGTGACATCAACCGTGAATTTTAAGGAGGGATGTGCATCGGCTAGTTCGGCAAGCTCCGTGAGAGATTCCCTACCGAGGGAAATACAAGGCATCCCTAACGTCGTCGAATTTCCGAAAAAGATTTCAGCGTAACTTTCTGCAAGGATTGCGCGAATACCGTGACGATAAATCGCCTGTGGAGCATGTTCCCGAGAGCTTCCACAGCCAAAGTTGGACCCGCTAATTAGAATGCTTGCCCCTTGATGCTGGGGATCATTTAACGGATGAGACTTCAATGCGCCTTCCAGTGTAAACCTTTCGTCATAGAAGGCATATTGCCCCAAATCATCAAAGGTAATGCTTTTTAAGTACCGTGCAGGAATAATACGGTCAGTGTCAATATCGTCACCAGGAATATTGACTGCAGTTCCCGTTACAGTGAGAATTTTTTGTAAGGCCATTTGGTAATAACTGAGGTTGCGTATTGCGTACTTTTAGGAGTTCTGGGAGCAAAAAAACCATTTACCCCCAATCGGCAGCCGCCGTCTGGTAGCCGACGGATTGCATAACATCACGTAATAAAATCGGTCGATATGAAAATTTTGTGCGAGTTCTTTTGTTCCGGATCAATCGATCGAAAACACTTCGCGTGCATCGCTAATTTCACCTGTTACTGCAGCCGCTGCTACCATGAGGGGGCTCATAAGGACAGTTCTGCCGGTGGGACTACCTTGTCTGCCTTTGAAATTCCGGTTACTCGAGCTAGCACAAAGCTGGTCTCCTTCGAGCTTGTCAGGATTCATTGCAAGACACATGGAACACCCCGATCCACGCCACTCAAAGCCCGCATTTCGAAAAATTTCAGCCAATCCCATTTTTTCTGCTACGGCAGCAACTCCTTGTGAACCCGGGACGACAATTGCTTTCACTCCGGGTTTTACTTTGTGCCCCTTAAGATATTTGGCAACCTCTTGCAAATCTGTCAGCCGGCCATTTGTGCAACTACCCAGAAAGGCAACATCCACGTGGGTGCCTTTAATGGGTTGACCAGGCCGCAGATGCATGTGCCGGAATGCTTCGGTAGCTGTGTTTCGATCCTTAGCAGGTACCTCTTCCAGGGTAGGAACTCTTTCCTCGATGAAAACGGCTTGCGCGGGATTAATACCCCAGGTGACGGTAGGAGAAATGTCTTCAGCTCGAAACGTGACAACGTCGTCGTACCGGGCATCGGCATCCGAAGCAAAGGATTTCCACCTGGAAACGGCCGTATCCCAATCCTGAGGCTTCGGTGCATAGGGCCGTCCTTTCAGATACTCGAAAGTCGTGGCATCGGGGTTCACATAGCCCACGCGAGCTCCGCCTTCGATCGACATGTTACAGATAGTCATTCTCTCTTCCTGGCTAAAAGAATCAAGGGTACTGCCGCCATATTCATAGGCGAATCCAAGCCCGCCATTTACCCCCAGTTCGCGAATAATCTGAAGAATCACGTCTTTGGCATAGACGCCGGCTCCTAACTTACCATTGACGTTGATGCGACGTACTTTTGGTTTTTGCAGGGCAATGGTCTGAGTCGCAAAAACGTCTCTGACCTGACTAGTGCCAATACCAAAGGCAATCGCACCAAATGCACCGTGAGTGGAGGTATGAGAATCTCCACAGGCAATCGTAGTGCCAGGCTGAGTAATCCCCTGTTCGGGTCCTACAATATGCACAATTCCTTGATATCCCGAGGAAATATCAAAAAATTTGATTCCGAATTTGGTGCAATTTGCTCGTAAAGCTTGCATCATTTCGGCAGCGAGTGGATCTGAGAACGGTTCTGTCACGTCGTCGGTCGGGATAATATGATCCACGGTAGCAAAAGTACGTTGCGGATAGAGAACAGTCAGATTAAGGTCTTGCAACATCCCAAAAGCCTGCGGACTGGTGACTTCGTGAATTAAATGCGTCCCAATCAGAAGTTGAGTCTGCCCATTCGGCAATGTGCGTACGCTGTGTGCATCCCACACTTTATCTAATAGAGTTTTGCCCATAGCTGGATTTTATAATAGTATCGTACTCTTCTATGTGTGCAAGCTGTGAATAGCGCGCAATAAGCCGGAATTCAATTTTTGAAACCGAAATTTCAATGTAACTATTTTCCAGTAACGATATTACGGCATTATTGCGGAGAACTTTCAAATTCCTTCTATAAAGCAAGGACATTTGTTGTAGTCGGGATGGAATAGTCTTGTATTAACTTGAGATCTGTCTTGGCGGCCGAAGCGGCGTCCAAATAAAGTAGATGTGGATCCTCTAGGAACTCAATTTTTTGTAAACCATCGACTGGTTGACTTGCTGCCTTGACCAAATCAACCAGGCTGTGGATGGGATATCCATTCACTTTAGTGACAATCAGATGATTCAGATCTTCGAATCCCAAAGTATTTTCTGATGGTAAGACCTCACTTAAAAAAACGATTTTTCCGTGAAATTGAGGTAGCTCTGTTTGATACTGATCAATATAGACGAGTCTTTGTGGAGCGCGTATTTTCCAATCAGCGCCCCATTCCTGGAGGTAGGGCCGTGAGAGTTCCATGAATACCAAACCGCCAAGGATAAAATAACCGGGCTGCCGATCGCGAATATATGCAGGACTTAAGCTTTGTTCTACGGAAGCTGAATCCAATTTTGCGCTTCCTTCATAGAAATTTCCATTTCGGAAAAATTTAAATCTCACTTTGTCGCCGACTTGGTGCTTTGTGCTAATGAGATAGTTAAAGTTAATCTTTCCAAAATGAGAATCGTTACTATCTCCCTGTTCGTCGATTGATTGATCGTCCACAGCCGAAAGGATATCGCCGCGTTTCAGTCCTGCCTTTGCAGCAGGTCCATCTTCCTCCACTTTGCAGATGTAAATTCCTCCACTCTGAGGCAGATGAAGCCACTGTCGGAGTTGAGGGTCCCGCGTGGAAGCAGCAGTAAGGCCTAAACGGGGTACGCCAGTATGAGTTGCGAGAGAATTGAGAAATTGTTGAATGATTTGGGCAGGGATCACGTCGTAGGTTTGACTTCGAGGATCCACACGCATGATTAAACCAGTCAATTTGCGGTCTCGAACGACTGGCAGCGTGGCATTAGCGTCGCCTTGAATGGATGCGCTCACACGGAAAGTCAGTAATTGGCTGGTTTCCGCAGGATAGAGCGTCACTGTGGCGCTCGTCAGACTGGTTTCGAGGGCGCTTAATTGGCCATTTGACTGAATCTGTAGGATGTAGAGATTACTTCCGGGTCTTGTAGTGAGGTCCAATTCGCAGGGAGAGGGGTTTCCAAATAGAGATTCAGCATGAAGGAGGGCTAAGTTGTAATCATAATCAATTCGGATGATTTTCGCTGGCGATCGAGTCCCGTTCTGTAGATTTTCGATTTCCACGTAGGTGTGATTGGCTACCAGTTCCGCCGTTACCAGAACGTTGCCATCCCCTAAAATGACCCCGATGCCGGTCTTGGTAAATGGAGCGATCTTTGCCCAGGGGTGTCGGAATTGATAGGGTTGTACCGTCGAATTTACTTTGACGAGATGCTGTTCCCAAAATGGCTGCGAACGAAATCTGGAGGAGCTATTGTTAGTGTTCAGGAAAGGCGCTATATGGGGAGGGAGGGCGGAAGCCCAGCCGTGCAACCAACCCCCTAATATCACGACAAGAACCAGTATCAGGCGCAACGAATTCATAGACGAAAATCCTTGGGAACCTGATAACGACTGAAAATTCGGGAATGTGCTGCCAAAACCGCCTTGCGCTCCAAGACGATTGGCCGAGCAGTCCCAATAGTTTCGATAACATCAAAATCAGCTGGTTTTGAAAATGCATCCGACAGATCATTGAGAGATCGGATTTTTGTACCATTCACACGATCGATGATGGCATAGCGGAATGTGCTCAAATGAGTGTTAATGGGATCCGGCAAAATATTGCTGAGTACCACGATTTCAGGATGTTCCAGATAAAGAGCGTCATAAAGAAATTGGTCAAAATAATAATTCAAACGCAGGTTATCCGGATTATGAGACGCCATAAAATTTTGATTCGCTGGCTGAAAAATGAGGCCTCCGTAAATAAAATAGCGAGGCTTCTGCCCATAGCTGTTTGCTTGCAACTGAAACGGCCAGCGTTCGCGGAGCGAGACCACGACTCTCATCGGTTTTTTGTCACGCAAAATATCCAAACTGACCTGATCTCCCTGAAATTTACGCTCTATAATTTCCGTCATTTCTAGGAAATTGCCATCCAACTCCACGGAGCCATTGTTGCGAACCGGGTGTCCGTCGACAGAGAGTATCACGTCATTAGGTCGTAAGAAACCATCCGCTGAGCCGCCTGCATAAACTGTGCTGACCATCACCCCGCGGCCATTGTTCTGCAAGCCCAATGCTCGGCGCATGGCGGAGCTGTAGAGCGGATAGTAGGTGATGGCGAGATCCATATACCCCTTGTATTTTCTCGATTGGATGTCTTTGAGAAAGCGACTGATGACGGGCGGCGGGATCATATATCCGACATTTTGAGCAATATTCCCCCCATATCCTTGAAAAGCGACGCCCACCACAGCACGGTTTTGTATGACAGGGCCGCCGCTATTGCCTGGATTAATAGCAGCGTCAATTTGGATGGTGAGATGTGAATCAATTCCTGAGTGTGCGTAAGTCTGGAAATCGATCCTCGACACAATCCCTCGAGTGACCGAAAGCTTTTCTCCGCCTACAGGAAATCCGTAAACAGTGACCGTAGACTCTATGGCGGGTATACTGCCCAGCTTTAAGGGAATAGTGTTCTTAAAAAAGGAGGGGTCTTCCGGGACCAAAAGAGCCAAATCACAATCGTGGGCAATATGAAGAACACGAGCGGAAAAGGGCCGAGGATCGCCTTCTTTGGAAAGATTAATAAAACGGGCATTGCTGACCACATGAGCATTTGTCAGAACACAGCGTTCCGCCACTCCTGGGGCAGTGATAACA
>Ga0153924_1001361_pt1 | contig 12457 bp, 17 predicted proteins | sample TSNJ008MetaG_FD_104709 | JGI IMG/M metagenome (GOLD analysis project Ga0153924, IMG submission 104709) | Attine ant fungus gardens microbial communities from New Jersey, USA - TSNJ008 MetaG | ecosystem: Host-associated > Fungi > Mycelium > Unclassified | place: USA: New Jersey, Wharton State...
GAGTATACACGGCCGAACTCCAATCTCCATCCGGTTTCTCACGAAATTTTGGACCCCGGCCCGTTATCTACTGCAAGGATGGAGCGACGGGACACTTCGGCGTTCCATTGTTAACTAGCCAAGAGATAACCATAACTTCTCCATGTAGCATTCTCACAACTTTTTCAGCATTCGACGTTTTCATCTGATGATATGCATCGTCTTCGGACATGAATTCCCATAAAAGTCACAATCTGCTCTGATTTTGAATTTCAAAAATAGTCTTATCCTGCAAGGGACGCGATATAATGTGAATAATCCGAGGAGAGTCGGAACAATCAAAAGGGTTCAAAGATAAGGGTGTCGACCATGCGTATCCAGTCAGAGATAAGGACCGGGTACAAATTGTTGAATCGCCCCGCGAAAAATAATTCGCCCCCTCCCTCCTCCTTCAACCCGTGCTATTACTTCAAATTCATCTATTACCTCATTTTCAACGATAGTCATGGTTCTCCCTCATGAGCCCGAATTTGAGCAAGTGAGGACAAAAATAGACGCATCATAACTGAAGTTGACACTCTTCTTCGTTAGGCCCTCCATGAGTTAGAAACGAGTCTGCAGCCCTTCCTCGCTGCAAACCCCCGATATAAAAAAGCCCTTGAGGTCGTTCAAGTTCCCGAGCGCGTCCTTCAATTCCGCGTAGTATGGGAAAACGACCAAAACATCCCCCAAGTCAACCGTGGTTTCCGAGTCCAAGTACGTGTTTCATTCTATATCCATTTTCTCTCCTCCTCATGAGGCATGATCTATGTAGTACAATTCCGCACTTGGTCCTTACAAGGGTGGTCTTCGCCTACACCCTTCCGTCAACCTATCAATCCTGAAATTCCTTGGTTTTGAACAAACTTTCAAAAATGCTCTAACGGGCCTTAATATGGGTGGTGGAAAGGGTGGATCTGACTTTGATCCAAAAGGAAAATCGGACAACGAGATTAGGAGGTTTTGTGTGGCTTTCATGTCTGAATTATTTAGGCATATCGGAAGCGACACTGACGTTCCTGGTAAGTTACCTTATCATCCAATTATGTTACGATCCGTGATCAAAATTTGATCCGTCCAATCGCATTTCCTTCCGCCTATCTGACATGCTAATGACATTTTCTCAGCCGGTGACATCGGTACTGGTGCCCGCGAGATCGGATATCTCTTTGGCGCTTACAAGAAACTGAGGAATGAGTTTACTGGAATGCTCACAGGAAAGGGCCTCCATTGGGGTGGTTCCTACATCCGTCCTGAAGCCACCGGTTATGGTCTCATCTATTATGTTGAACACGTACGCTCATTCTCTTTGCCCCAACTATCTGTTTCTTATCTATCCAATAGATGATCGCACGTGCATGCCCAGAATATAGTCTCTCGAAGCCTTCTACACTTGTGGCTATCTCGGGTTCTGGGAATGTTGCTCAATATACCGCACTCAAAGTGATCGAATTGGGTGCTACACCTCTTTCACTCTCCGATTCAAAAGGTTCCTTGATCGCTGAGAAGGGATTTACAAAGGCGGATATTGAGAAGGTCGCACAGGCCAAACTTCGTGGTGAATCACTTGAATCGCTCGTTGGTGAGCTTGGAGAGGGTTATACTTACCATGCTGGTATGTTCCTTTCAGCATTCATTCTAAAGAATTGAAAGTCTGAGTTGTCATTGCATTGAATTAGGCAAGCGTCCTTGGACCCTTCTCTCTGAAATTCACATTGCTCTTCCTGGAGCCACCCAGAATGAAGTGTCAAAAGAGGAGGCTGAGGCTTTGATCAAGGCTGGAGTTCGTATCGTCGCTGAGGGTTCTAACATGGTACATTCTTCCATAATCTGTCCCCCTTCCCTGCTGACTTCGTTTATCACAGGGTTGCACGGAAGAAGCTATCGCCGTCTTTGAGGTGTCTCGTCGTTCCGGTCTCAAAGGTGTCTGGTACGCCCCCGGAAAAGCATCCAATTGTGGTGGTGTTGCCGTTTCCGGTCTCGAAATGGCACAAAACTCCCAGCGCCTCAATTGGTCAACCTCAGAAGTCGATGCTAAATTGAAAAGCATTATGGCTGATGCTTATGAGATCTGTTATAACGCGGGTGAGAAGTGGAGTGGAGAGGCTCAGGTGGATGGTAATGTATTGCCAAGTTTGTTGAGTGGTGCGAATGTGGCTGGGTTTATTAAGGTTGCGGATGCGATGAGAGAGCAGGGTGATTGGTGGTAGACGATGAGACACAAAAACCTTTAGTCATGTTTCCTGTTTGTATTTTGTATCTTCTTTTTTTGCGTGTCTTATACCCGTTGCAACTATTTGTAAAGTCATGCGATGAATTGTATATTTGTCTTTCTGCTCAAAGCCAGGCTTCTCTGAGACATCCTCGACCTCCTCACTATACACACACATCACTTTCAATGAATGAAGAGTACAAGATCAAATGCTTGTCAACATTGATGGTCAACCCTTTTCCTCCTGGGCCTCTCAAAGGTATTACTACAACCTGAACTTATTGTTTCTGAGATGACTACTGGGTGTTCCTTCAAAAATATATGCTTGAAATAATTCATTGGATAAATATTTAACAAATAATAAAGTTGAAAATATGCAATGGTTGATGGCAAATGGGAACCGGCTGGGAACATCAGTGTCGAGCAGGCTAAGCAAGAGTCGCAGGGCCGATCAACAGGGTGTTTATATGGTATGAATATATAGTGTTATCATGTTGGTGATTACCTTGAACATTGGCTTGCACCTATCTGTTTCTATGCAATAGATAATCTCTATCCCTCAGAACAATCAGGACAAAATGTAGTATCCAAATCCACATATTGCAGTAATAACTTTGGCTACAACCGATGATACTTCAAATCTTGAGAGCTGGTCTCACTAACATCATATGTTCAGTTCACTACATTTGACATATGTTCTGGGATCAGATACTACATTTTGTTCCGAGGGATATCTACTACAAAACAGACAGGTGCAAGGTAATCACCAACATGATGACGCTGTACATTCATACCATACGAACACCCTGTTGGCCAGCCTGTGACTCTTGCTCAGCCTGCTCAACACTGATGTTCCCAGCCGGTTTCCATTCGCCATCTGGCCCGACTTTCCATAGGCGAACATAGCCATCGTTACCAGCTGAGGATAATATCGTGCTATAGAAGAGCAAGGTCAAGAGCTGTCATAGTAAGATTGGAGGATACTCATACCCAGTAATATTCCACTCTACACGACTCACAGCTGATCTGAAAGCAGATCAATTCAATACTACGGATGCATTAGAACCCATGCCCACTTACTTGTGTTCAACCTTTGTCACATCAATGATGGCCCATTTCAGGTCATCGCTCTCGCTATCCTGTCCATCAATCAGCTCACTGTCTTCGCCATCGCCATCCCCACTCTCCAATTCTTCACCAGGCTGGATCTTCCATATCCTCACGCTACCGTCACGACTCCCTGTTGCGATTAGATGATATGAACGGCCACACGAGGGAGCCCATGATACGGATGTAACGGATGATGTAACGGGTGGTATATCTTGTACTGAAGGTGCACTGGTCTGGGCAGTACTTTGAACTTGAGCTTGTGATGAAGTGGTAGGAACGAGCGAAGATGATGAGCCATTGGGTTGAGCAGAAGCATCTGCGGTTGTATCCGGGGGTTCTAAAACACTACCTTCAGAGAAGGAAGGACGTGTAGCGTGTCCTGGTGGTGGGAGAACAACTTCGGGTGTGTCTTGATCACTTGGATCAACACCTGAAGTGGTGTTCGAGGGAGATGGGTCAAGTATTAGGAGTGTCGTATAAGAACGTAAGGGGTTCAATTGAATGATCTGCGCGTCAGGAAATCAGTTTGCAAAGTCAAGAGGACGTAACGACCTTAATTATACCTTGACTTTCCCAGATGTGCCAGCACAAACGGCTAGGATCTCTCCCCAGTACCGGTCTTTACACCATGAGAGAGACCATCCTCCATCAGCCTCACGATTTCCTATGTCAAATTTTGTTCTATCGCTCGCAGCATTTGTAGTAGCATTTTGTGCAAGACCTTGAGATAGAGCTTGCGCGTGATCTGCGTAGTTGGTTTTCTCTTGCCCACCACTAGCAACACCAAGGGAGGAAGAAGAAAACGTTTGTGTTGGGGTCCCGACTGTCATAGTTTGGGCGTGAGAGTAGTATGTGGGTGTAGATGAAGAAGGGAGATTTGCTACATCGATGTCTTGTAGCAATTGCCAAATCATGAAATTTGTTCGATCTATGCATTCGTAGACACGGAGAATATTGTCGGATGCAATTGTAGCCTAAAGTGTGTCAGGCTGGTCTTGCGAGGTCAAAAGGCAAATGACGTACAAGTTTGAGGCCAAAATAATGAGGAGCAAAAGCGACATCACGCATTGTTCCTTTACTGTCGGTCATGACGCTCCTCTCGATCCAATGCGAAACGGGTTGGGTCCCTCCACCACCAGTTGCCGCGGCTCCCCCGAGTTGAGGGTCGAGTAGGACACCGGAGGGTGCTTGTTCCCAAATCTTGGTTGTCCGGTCAAAGGAGCACGATGCAAGGATTAGTCCGAATTCAGGATGTGCCCAGCTGACTCTTGCCACCGGAGCCTCATGTGCCTGTCAATGTACAGTTGCAGAAGTAGATAAAATTAAGATACGATGTGTTTACCTTCCATTCATCCTGAGCGAACCAAGAGCCTGTTGCCTCATCGAATTGCCATATTTTTATTCTGTGATAGGAGATAATGAATTGCGGAGGAGTAAGAGAGTATTTAGGGCAATTACCTTTGGTCAAGACTACAAGTGGCAAGGCGTAGACCGTAGAAGTCATATGACACGTCTGTCACCAAGTCATCGTGCGCATGTTGTATCAGTCCTGCCTGCATCATTGAAAGCAAAACAAAGTAACATCCCTCAGGACAGCATTGCACGTGACATCTATCAAGGTCTGCCTTGTTGGCACACAGGTTCTGCCTGCTCGGCTGGATTTCCAAGGTCAGCGTCAGAGCACAGGATGATATGCTCGTCTGACATTTCCTCTCGGAGAATGAGAGGATTTCGTGAGTGGAGAGGCTGTATGATTATCTCCACGCGTTGAGCATGCCCTCTTAGCAGAGGACAGAGAGTCCATTATACGGTCGCCCCTGAGGATTGTTGCATTGGCCACATCTAGTACAATTGCGAAGAGCTCTGCGTTTTGAGTGGTTCGTAATCAATTGAAGGCGGTTCACTGGACTCCGGTCGGCCATCACCGGTCGGCGCCGGCGGCGATCAAAACTATTGAAATTTTTGGACAAGCGGTTGTTGTTCGGCCAGCATGTCGTTTTCTGTCTGGGCTCGCGTCGCCCGCACATGCTTCATTCGCCCCAGAATTACTTCAGGCCTTTTCATTGGCCGTTCCTATGTTCTTCTGGCCGCGAAGCCTGTCAGCAATGGTATGTGCTTGATTCCAGTGTGCTGTATGTTTTATCGAGGATTGCTGTAGTACTGCTTCGGCCTATACCCTTAGCCACGCGCCAACAGTCGTCTGTGGCAACTTCAGAAGTCCAGAAAACAGACACAGAGGCCGAGGCAACGGGAACGAGCCTCCCCGAGCCAGCAGAAGCTACAGAAAATGAGAACCAGCCGCCCCAATTTTCGTCCCTGCAAGATGTGTTGCACCCAGGCATATATCGTGCACTCACTCAAAGCCCATTCAAACTCAAGACCATGTCGCCTGTTCAAGCCGCTGTACTTCCTTTAATCCCTCAACTCACGCAGCCTCATGACCCTGATAATCCTTCTTCGCGGGACCTTATGGTGAAAGCCAAGACTGGGACGGGCAAAACACTTGGTTTCCTGATTCCTGCCGTGGAAGCTCGCCTGAAAACCCTCCAGAGGTCCAAAAAGGGTGGAAAAGATGACTCAAGTCGTTTCGGCGGTGATCGCTTTGCATCGTCGCACGCAGGTATCCTCATTATCAGTCCTACGCGGGAGTTGGCGACGCAAATCGCCAACGAGGCGGTCAAGCTGGTGCAACATCTCAAGGACATCCAAGTACATCTGTTTGTGGGTGGAGAGAATCGGGGGCGTCAGTTGAGAGAATTCAATTATGGAAGGGCCGATATCATTGTCGCTACTCCTGGCCGTATGAATGATCTTTTGGAGTCATCTGAGAGAGTGTCCGGAAGCATTGCCCATACTCAGACGGTGTGTGACCTTGTCTCGTAATTTATCAAAGCCTCTGATGAAGTCCTAGTTCATCCTTGATGAAGCTGACACGCTCTTGGACATGGGTTTCATGCCTGATATTACGAATTTACTCAAATACCTTCCTCCTTCCCCAGAGCGGCAAACGTTCCTTTTTTCTGCTACCCTTTCCCCTGCTATTCGCAAGATCGCTAGCGAATCCCTCTCGTCGAACTACAAATACATAAATTGTGTTTCGGACGATGCCCCTCCCACACACGCCCACATCCCGCAATACCACACCGTCCTTCCTGCTGCTGGAGAACAATTTTCTCATATCCTCCGTCTCCTAGCCCATGACCAATTAACCAATCCCAAAAAATCGAAAACCATTGTTTTCCTCCCCACAACAAAATTTACGGCCCTTTTTGCCGATTTTCTAAGAGTAGCCAGAAAAGATTCACTCCCTGCGGGTAACCATACTTCGGTTTACGAGCTACATTCACAGAAGTCGCAGGACTCTCGGACACGAGCTTCTAATGCATTTAGAAGTGACAAGTCAGGGGCCAGTGTGCTTGTGACATCGGACGTATCGGCAAGGGGTGTTGATTATCCTGGTGTCACTCGTGTGATTCAAGTGGGTGTTCCAAAGTCCGGAGAGGTGTATGTTCATCGCGTTGGACGAACTGGACGTGCAGGAACAGAGGGACGAGGAGACCTTGTCATCCTTCCTTTCGAGCGCAAGTTCCTCTCAACTCAGATGAAACACCTTCCATTGAAACCACTGACTGTCGAGGAACACACTTCGCAACTCCTTGAGATTGCCAAGAAACACGACGAGGACCCGAAAGCTTTCTGGGGTGGTGAGATCCCCGTTGTGAAGAAACCTAGATCTACTACACGCAATCCCACTGTCTTCAAAAGCAATTTCTTCCCAGCTGAGACTATCGTTCCTATAGTCGAAGACATTCCACGTGTGATATCTGATCTTGTTTCCGGAGGCGAGCCACAAGCGTATGATGACACTTTTGCCTCACTTCTCGGTTATTATGTCGGCCTTTCGGAGGAACTCGATCTATATAAATCAGAAGTTCTGGAGGCATGCCAGGTATGGGCTGAAATGGCTTTCGGTATCCCTAAACCATATGTCTCGACAACGATGCGGGAGAAATTGGGGCTATTGGGTGAACAAAAGAGGTTGGAGCAACAAGAGAGGAGAAAGGAACAGAGGATGATGAATGATTCTCGGAAAGGCGGATTTAGAGCACCTTCGCAGAGTCCGTGGATGGGCAGAGGAAAAAGGAGATTAAGAGAGGCGAGGGACAGAGATGATTCACAGTCTTATGACGGTGGATACAGGAGGAATTCGGATGACGGATATAAAAGGAATTCGGGCGATGGATACAGAAGGAATTCGGACGATGGATTTAGAAGGAACTCAGACGGTGGATTCAGAAGGAATTCAGACGGTGGGTCTCGGTTTGGGGGAGAGCGTAAAAACAAGACGTTCCGTGGTAGGAGGGATGACGACTAGAGTTGGAGTTTGAGTTGGGTAGTAATGAGTAATTTTTGGGCTGGTTTTCGGGGTGGTCTGCTGGTCGAAAAAAATCTATAGACTTATGCGCTGTTCGTTACTTGTATGATGATTATTAATTGGGTTATTGGCAGTGCACGTAGTACTACTACTATTCTCGACATCGTTTTACCACCACTTGATATATATTGGGCGTTATCCCTTTAACGCTTGTGCCCTAGAAAATACAAAGTTTGAGATATTGGGAATAAATCCTTCATTATCATGGTTTGTAAGGTGCAGTTTGATGGATGGCACGAGGAGTTGATAGCACAATTGGGCACATGGTGATCCATCAAACTATAATGATGGTGAGTATAAAAACAGACTTTATAAAAGTTACATCGAAGGAAATGATATGTACGACAAAGAAATCTACCGCAGACTGTGAACGTACACCACGTCATAAATTTTTGAACAAAAAAAAAGCTAAGAAATCTACGACAATCATGAAATTTTCGAAAAGGAGATCCACGAATGATGAGACTCGATCGAAGTGCCCGAGGACGTTGACTTTCGTCTAGACCTCCTAATTGACAGCATGTGTCCCAAGGAGGAACGACGATTTTTTTTCCTTTCTACTAATCTCTTGCGATGGGAAATGACTACGGGACACTCGACGTCACTCAAGCTTCTGAATTCTGATTCTTTGATCATCCATGCGAGGGTTAATGCTGTGTCTCTATTCACGCGAAAGGAGATGGCGATGTGGATGTGGATGAGGTCATCCATTTCGACTCCTGAGGTTTTGGCTAATGTAGATGGAGGGTAATTTTTGTGATGTCTTTTGAGTACGTATAGGAGCCCCCCTATGAAGAAATGGTGAGCTGTCCAGAAAGGTCGGCGTCGTCGTTTGAATGGGTCGCCGGCCAGGAACTGTGAGAGACGGTGCGAGAATATCAAAGGCGGTTTATGTGAACTGTCGTGAGTGTCGTTGTTTGAGTCTTCGTTTTCGGAATTCATACGCCTCTCGCAGTCGCAAGTTCGAGAAACAGCGGTGAGTAGGTAGAGGACGGCGTAGGGTACGATAGCGGGTACTCGGCAGACGTGGATCACTCGTGCGATATAAATGTCGAAAGAACTGGAGGAGAAGGGTTCAGAGGCGGTTGGACGACGCCGTCGAAGAGCAGGACTTGAGGTGATTTGTTTTGCAAGGGCCATGGCTATGGATTTGTGCCCAAAATAGGGATCAGTAGGAGTATTTTTGAGGCCTTGAGAAAGGTATTGATGAGTACTGAATGGGGAAGGTTTTTGAATGAACTTGTCAGTGCACGTTTTCGGGAGATAACTCTGGAAAGCATTATGGAAGACCTTGAACTGTAGGAGGTCGTTTAATGACCTGGAAAGCTCCATGCGAAGAGTGTGTGTTTATATAAGTGATTTGAGCAGAAAAGGAGATCGTGAGGCTCCATTGTTTTGATTTTTCATGTGGAGTTAGGATATGACGAAGGCACATTTTTTCAAGGCTTATGAACCAGGAGAAGTAGAGGAATTAAGTTTCAAAGGAGACATCATCGTAGAACGAGATGATAGAAAGAACAGGTGAGTATACGGTCACACAGAGCATCGACAAAGAGTTTTTTCTGAGGATTTTAAAACCGAGAGCTACGAGATCGCAAGTCACTGCTTCATTTCATTTTAGATGAATTCAATCTTCTCATCAACAGCAAGAAATCACTCAGCATCTTCCTTCTACGTAAAAGTCAGTGACATTCCGTCTCTGGAGCTTGCAATCAAGGAAGTTTAATGAGCTGGAAGATGTTGAAGCTTCTGAGCTTGCAGTCCGGCGGTGCAAGTCACCCCAGTTGTTCTCAGATGTATTTATAGCAGAGCTTGAGAAGTCTCTCGCAATCGTCAACTAAAGATAATGTCTTTAATATTACCAGTAGACAGAGATTTGCAGACATTGGGCTTACTCAGAAAGTATGCCTTGGAAGGAGATAGAGGGATAAAAATGTATTGGAGACGCAGGAGACCGCGTATTGTCAAGGGTGAGTCCAATTCCCTTGACAAAAATTACCGTTTATGCCATATGAGAGGATATTAGACAACTGTCCATGACCAGACCTGAACGTCCTGCCTATTCCTCTTTTGTATGATGGGTCTGGTCGCTTCTACCAGAACTAGATGCAGACCTTTTTTAAAATGCTTGTGGACCAATTTGCTGATGGATTAATAAGAATGCAATGGGGATGATTGATCTGATAGGAGTATCTGAAGTGTGTTTGAGCACTCTTTCAGGGCATGTGATCAGAACATGGAGGCACATGACGTTACTTAGCGCGTCTGCGCTGGTGTCACTGCCAGTTGCCATTGACCGCCATGTCTCGTCTGCAGCCAGTGTTCCTTTCGCATTCGGTGCCTACATCTCCTGCGGTATCTCGTTCCTCAAAGGATCATCCTGTCACTCCCCAGCGAGCGCCCCGCCAGCAATATCGTCACTCTCAGTCATTTTATCGTTCTCCCCTTACTCCATCGACCCCGTATACTCCTCTCAGTCTTCGTTCTACTGGTTCTAACAACTCCTCTACCCTTACTACCCCGGATAACTCTAGTATTAGTCTCAGGAAACGTACAGCCTTCATATCTGGATCACTAGGATTATCGCGAGCAAGAAATGTTCACGACAAGGCTGCTGCAGATGTCGCAGACAGTTGGCGGTCCCGGGCCAGCGAAAATGGTATACGTGTTTCTTCTAGTGATCAGAGCCAGGAAAAACAATATTACAGTGATGATGAAGGTGCTTTTTGACTTTTTTTCTATATGTGCAGGACCTAAGTCAGCGCGTATAGCCACTCAAGACAGCGTCTCTGACGCAGAAAAGGATTCTAATATTCTTTCTTCCAAAGGTATGCGAAATAATAACCTAAGAGCGCATATATCGATCATATCCAGCTTTGCTCCCAGCTTTTTTGTCGTCGCAATCGGAAAACTGTGTAGTGCCGACTCGGGCTCGGGCTCATTCACAGAACTCTTATGCGCCTCCTCCTCAGAATGTGTCTCCAACCCTTTCCCGAAACACGATTGCTGGTTCCCAGGCACCTGTATCACCACTTCGTTCCCGTCAGTCACAAAAACAGCCTGTAAATCTGCTGTCTACCCCACCGCCAAACAAGAATCTTGTCAAGCAGCTCAAGCTTAAAGGTAGCCTCACTGACCCGGCATACACACGACGGCGGGAGGCTTTTGGTGTCGTATGTCGCCTTTCCAAGTTGAAGATCATCTACTTATCCTCAACAGGTTCGAACACCGCAGAATGCCCACAACACCTTCAACTTTGGCTATTCCAATGATATGTCAATGGAGCTCTTTGATATCGATGAACACGAATATGAGCATGAAACGAATCATGACGCTGTTCATGAGGACCAGTCGTTTTCAATCAATCTGCAAGCACACCAAGCAAATACCTTTGGCCACCCAAATTATGATTACAATCCCGATCCTTTCCAGAACGGTGGAATCCAGTTTGGTTTTGGCAGCACCTTGAATATTGGTGATAGTCTAGATCATCATTTTCACTCCTTTGAGCAGTCGCAGCCTCAGCAAAATTTGCATAGATATGATATCTTCCCTCATCATGTTCACAATCAGAGGGATACCTCCAGGAAATTCCAGCATACCTTTTGTCAGACCAGCCCAAATTCCTATCCCGTCGGGCGATCTCTCGCTTCCTGTCATCCATAAGCCAATGCCTCAGCATCCGTCGCGTAATGCGGCCTCCATGACTCTCCCTGTGACTTCAGACTTGATCTCCTTTGAACCTTCTAGTGCTTCCGATTGTTCTGTATGTCTTGTTAAGAGTGCTCCAAGTTTAGCTATTTTGAAACCATGTGGTCATCCCCTATGTTCCGCCTGCCTGACAAGTGCCCTCAACATTGTTGGAGAAAAGGACATGGAGTGCGCCGTCTGCAGACAAAGTGTCCAGGACTTCAAGCTTATCGTCAGCTCTCAGACAAAAAGAGGTTTGGCTGCTACGGGTAGGCTTCCTGTGATCTTTCGTTTTCTTTGGTGCTTACGCTGCTTTCAGAACAAAAAGACACGATGTCTGGCAAATCCTTCTTTGACCCAATCTTTTCTTCCCCCAGCAGTTCCAATACCGTCGAAGGACCCAGCATCCTACCCGAGAATGACAATTTTAGTGAACTTGAATGTGGCTTTGATTTCGCAATTGATTTTTCACCTAACGAAATTCGGGCTAGTACCCCGAAGCTCGAGGATGGTATCAGTCCGGACAGCAGTCCATTGATCCCCAGCATCACTTCTGAACAGACTTCCAAGGACGGCGTCGTTCTCAGAATTGATAATGTTCCTTGGGCAAGCTTCCGATGACTGAGCCACCTTATATCTGTACTTATATTCTTCTCCAGGATATTACTCCATCCCAAGTCACCACATGGCTACAGCAGCCAGTAGATTTAGTCCATGTCCTGCTTGATTGCAAAGGAAAGACACTCAGTCACGCTTACGTTGAGATCGAGAACCAACAAATTGCCGGTGCCATCTTGCGCGGTGAAGCTGTTGGTCCTGATGGCAGAAGGAAGGAAAGGGGCAGTGTCTTGGGACGTGGACGTCGTGCCCGTGGTGTCACTATCACACGCAGTAGCCAAGAGGAGCTCATGGCCGAAGTGAGTCGTTTTCTTGATTGATTACAACAGAATTCCTTAAATTCCTTATCAGTTATTTCCCCACTGGAGGGGTAC
>Ga0153924_1001364_pt1 | contig 12423 bp, 16 predicted proteins | sample TSNJ008MetaG_FD_104709 | JGI IMG/M metagenome (GOLD analysis project Ga0153924, IMG submission 104709) | Attine ant fungus gardens microbial communities from New Jersey, USA - TSNJ008 MetaG | ecosystem: Host-associated > Fungi > Mycelium > Unclassified | place: USA: New Jersey, Wharton State...
AGCTGACAGTCTTGGAAGCCATCCTTAGACGGCGATATATTCTTTTCACTATCAAAGTAAGTTGCAACGATATCAAATTTCAAACACAATCACTGAAGCTATCGATTAATTTGGCAGTGCATCATTGTCGGTTTTGCTCTTGCTGAGACGGCGGTCCTTATTGCCCAACATACACTCGACCACCAACACCCTTACTCCCATTTTGTACTCTCCCATCTCATTTTTTCGGATGGCGCTGCGGAACGTATATGTATCTCTCGGCCGTTTCTTGTCGGCGCTTGGATGGCAAGTCTCGGAGGGTTCATAAGATTCAAAAGTTATCAAGCGATGGGTAGTATGTTTACGTTTGAGATGAGCATCCGCAATAACCATAAGCTCGTCACGTCGGGGCCCTATGCTATTGTCCGTCATCCAGGATATACCTGTGTCATGCTTGTAGTCATCGGAATGTTGCTTGTACATCTATCGAAGGTGAGTATTCCGTTGGTGGAGATTCTGGCAGCTGAGACAGCATCTGTTCCCCTCAGGGCTCTTGGTTACGAGAGAGTGGTGTACTCAAGACTATGGAAATGGAGACAATCATGGGAGTTGCCTCCACACTAGTTGTAATCATCATATTTGGACTATTTAGGCGGATATCGCAAGAGGACGAGGCATTACATCAATTGGCCGGGAAAAAATGGGAGGACTGGGCTCAAAGGGTTCCGTATAAATTGGTTCCCTTCATCTATTGATCGCTTCATCCCAATTATGGTTTTCCTACATAACCTTCGGACTGTAGTATAAATACCAAGAATGGCCATTTGGGCATTGTTTCGAGTATGTATACATTTTTGTACCAGTCAACTACATACCTTGAGCTTGCTGGTAGCTGTTGTTTAGCTGGCTACAAGAGGCTCCCTGTAAGTAATGTGAGCTGTGACAAGTTTTATGAAGTTGGCCAGAACTTCAGAAGTGCATTATAATTGTCTTATGCTTCCCAGTCAGATGGCTCCAGTTTTGAACCACATGTTGTCTTAGAAACTATAATTATCTTCGAGAACATGTTTTCAGCAGATTGGTAATAACCTCATTGATGCAGAGATTTTCTTCAAGTCTGGAATGAGTTTTGCACAACACCATTCATCAGGTCCTCATAGACTATGTATCTTACTCTTTGCAGATCAACAAATCACAAAGGATGGTACATGATTACAATTGAAGACATCCGAGTCATTAATTAAATTCTGTACTGTCACGTGTTGGATCCTTTATTGTTGGTATAACTGGATTGGCCATTATGGTGAGACTCATCATTATCTAGGACAACACTTCTGGAAAAAGAAACCAAGGAAGGGGAGGCTGGAGAATCATAGGACGAGTTGTATTTTTAATAAGTCTGCAATCAGGCACTGACATTCAAATTTGTGATGAAACATGTGGCGTTCACTGGCAGCACAGATCTATTTCCACTGCTTTGGGTCTGCATTATCCTAGGGAGGGTAAGCTCATGGTGAGAGGAGAAGATCGCCATCCAGATCAATCAAACTTGAGCCCAAATTCGGCTCCACTGATTCAGGAAAGGCTTGAGAAAGCCAGGAGAACCCCCCCTCATTTCATGTCCGTTATATTGGCAGACCTTCGTAAGGGATGCATGACAAAACACTTCTGGACGACCTGACATTCAGTTTGTCTGCCGTGAAAAATGGTTTATCTCCGAGGATCCGATTACACTGCTCATCGTCCAGGAGGTACAGATGCCCTTCTTACGAATATGAATGAACCAAACATGAGTCACCTGTTGGTGATCATAATCGCCTTGTGTTTGCAGGTTTATTGGATAAGGGAATAGCGAGAACCACTGATGAAGACATTCGTAAGAATTACCTACGATCATTATGGATGTCGAAGGATCGCGACTCGCTGAAGCCAAGGATGCCTCCAAGCTCAGGATCGGCTCTCATATTCGTATCAGCGCTCAATGGCACGAAATTAATATAACAGTTGTAATTATATGGTGAGTATTGCAGCAGAGAGAAATCAGACAAATACAAAGAACGGCAGAACAAAATGCTTATGACATCTCTTCATCGGTATCAGAAAGCATCTCCTTGCTCTTACTGAAGCAAAAGTCACTTTCAGTTTGCCAAGACTTCGAAACGTTTACTCACAATTGCTTTTTACGTGGGCTACTAGTTTCTTCGTCGTCTTCGTCTCTGACGACCCGTTTTTTCGTCGTTCGCTGTTATCAGTGGATAACACTAATCAGCTCCGAGGAACAACTCATAAACAAGTTACTACCTTCTTCGCTGGGCGTTCCGCCCTCTCTTCTTCAGTGAACATCGCCCCTTCTTCTTCGCCCGGTCCTGGTGATGGCTTCCTGAGCTTACCACGCCGCTTCTTGCGTGGCTCACTCTCGTCTCCGCTAGGTACTTCACTTCTGGGCTTTCTCGTCTTTTTGGGCTTCTTTTCCTTCTCGTCTTCGCTATCCATCCGAGCTTCACGTGTCCACTCCATCGCTTGTTCACGCGCGATACGACGTTCTTCCGCCAATTTTTCAGCTTCAAGGCGAAGTTTCTCTTGAAGTTCGCGCTAAATGCGATCAGTTCATCAGTCTTCGACAGACAATTCCCACATGACTATAGCTGACCTCAACGGCTTCTTGTCGTTCCTTCTCTTCTTGTCTTTTGCGGCGGGCTGTTTCTAGTCGAGCCACTGTATCTGCCTCGTGTCGTCTCTGGACGGCTAGGTGATCTTCCGCCTTTCGAAGTATGCTCTCACCATATTTACGACGGTTATCGGCAATATCCTTGCTGTATGGTACGAGTTGTGTCTTGACATTGGCAAGCGAAGCAAAAATCCTATTTGATTCTTGAGCTTAAGGTCACGGGATTCTTAAAACTCTTACTTTTGAGCATGCGATGCCTGCTCAATAACTCGTTGCAGGTCTGAAAGTGACCTCTTGTTTGGTGGTAAAGCAAAAAGCATTTCTGCAGACTTTTGTTGAGTCATCGCGATGTTGTACATGATAGCTTTATCGCCTGGTTGAAGGTGTAGAGCCTGTGCGTACTTGGAAGTCAAGGTATACTGTTCCAAACAATGGATTCATGCGCACTTTTTGAGCATATCTTAGCGCTGTATTCATAGCAGAATATGACTGGTCCTTGGTACCCTTCGAGTGCCACGATCGACCGAGACATAGCAAGACAGATATATTATGGTGATTGAAGAACCTAGACGCCGTCTCGTACTAAATAGGTATCAGTCGGCTGCAAGACGAACAAGGGAGATCCGCCTCACACTTTCAATCGCCCGGTCGAATTCGTCACAAGCAAAATGACAATGCCCCATATTAGAATACACGCTCCCGTCGTCTTTTGACTCTCGAACTTTTGCAAAGATGTCTAGGGCCTCACGGGCATTCTTGACTCTCTTCAACCCCTCATCAGCAGGAACAGTAGCAGGCAGGGCACCACCTAATGTGCCTAATGCATCCTCAGCCGTCACAATGGCCAGACCCTGGGCAGCGAATGCGCACTGTGGATCAAGTTGCAAAGCTTTCTCATAAAATTCAGCAGACCGTTGGAAACCTCGTTTTCGTTCCTTGACGCCTTCTGGTGAATTGTCCCGACTTTCGCGTGATTGGTGGTATTGGATCCAACCGGCAGCACACAAGAAGTATACGTCATATTTGTCGAAATCTTTGAGTGTGCTGAACACAAAGTCTTTTGCAATCTTGATGGAATTTGTTTGGATCAGGAAGAAGGTATAGAATGCACGGATGTTGAGATTGCTGTTTTGTGATGTAAGACATTGCTTGATAAGCTCATGAGCATCATTGTGGCGGTGAATATTTGAGAGCATTTGTGCTTGACGGATTTTAGCTCAGCTGGATGTCAGCATATGTCTGCGACAAAGAAGAGGGGTAACATTCACCATCTACATATTCTGGATGCCTGGAAAGCAACTTCTCGTAGGCTTCTTTTGCAAGGCTCTCCTCCCCTTGATCCTCATACACACGAGCAAGATTGTAAAGTATGGAGGTAGACATAGCTTCAGCATTGTCCGCGCTGAGCCCAGCTGCTGTGGTGAGGGCCATCTCATACATGTTTCTTGCAGACAAAAAGTTGCCCTCTAAGTGTTGTATCGCACCAAGATTATTCGATAGACGTGGATCAATCTTCCCGGTAGATTCACTAATGCGCAAAGCCTCCTTATAAGCCTTGTCCATCCGGACCATGTTTTCGCCTTGCCATAGACGAGCAATTTCGACGTGCATATCCATGTCGTCTAGTATACCACGCGACGCACAAACCGAGGTGTGACCATTGGTTCGTGTTTCATCGAACTCAATGCTTTTCCCCACTCGATCAAACAAGTCTCGTGCGCGCAGACGTTCTTGTGTCATGTCAGCACTTGAAACACCAGGGCGCGGATGTGCGCGGAGGGACGCTAGCATCACTGTCGCTTCGAGGGACTTCTGAGGATTTGGAGGCTGCAGCAGGGTATCCAGGGTATGAATCGCGGCAGGGATGTCGTCTGGAATTGGCGTTCAAGTTGAGGTCTAGAGGTATTGGAGCGTTATCGTACCATTATGAAGCTGCATCTGAGCCAGACCAATAGCACCCAGAACCTGCTTCGGTTGTCCCTCTGTCGCTGAGAGATAAAATTTTTCCGCGTGCGCATGAAGACCTTCCGCATGGGAGACCCTACCAGCTCGAAGGTGGCCTTGTGTAAGGACCGTCAAGGTATCGGCAAACTGAATGGCACGCTCGGCCAATTTGAGCGCCTATCTCACGTATGAGCAATCACCAAAGCCACAAGCAACCAGCGCACCCTCGTGTGATTGCCTTTGCGTAGAAATATTTCACAGAGAGCATTTGCTGCAGCTGCACTCTTCTGATTCGCCCTGAACGCTGTCTCTAAGAGCTTCGTTCCCGAGATGAAAGCCTGCGTTCGGTCGGCCTCGGGCAGGTGGGCATTCTTGCTAACGTTGACAGCCTCAAGACCGAGAAGTAACTGCGCGGCCCACCCTGAAGGATTCTACTACAACCTTCAGCAGTAGTCGGAAAAGAAGGGTAGATAACACTCGCCACTTCAAGACTCCTCTGCCAAGCAGCCCTTGCCTTGACCTTGTCATCCATGGCCCATAAACAAAGTCCGATACCTATCCGAGGATCAGGCTGACAGTTGGGATTGTACCGCAAAGCATCTTGAAACAAACGCAGCGCCTCTTTGAAGTTGCGTCGAGTGTAAAGAATATTCGCCTGACCAGATGAATTCATCAGTATAACAAACAACGACACTTCAACGGATTGTAAACCACCTTTCCAAGAAGGGCGACTAAATTGGTTGGCTTTACGGCAAGAACACCGTCAAACGACCGCAGTGCATCGTCCATCGAACGAGTAGCAAGCTGTTGGATACCTGCAACCGATTAACACCTAAACACCAGGAAGAACGAGGAGGTAAAACCTCGTGTCAAGAAGGCCAACGTCTCATTTGTGCGCTCTGCGGAATCACGGGCAGCAGCATTAAGTAACTGTGCAGCTTCGCGGTAGTAATCTTCCTTTGGGCGTTGTTCAGTCATGAGATCCTGTCCTTGCTCATGGAGTTAGCTTAGAGGAGTTGGTTGAAGGATTTGTTCAGCCAAGTTACACGTACGGGCGTCAGCAAGTATATGTTTGGGAGCTAGCCTCGACCGAGCAATCGTCAGATTAGCCAGAAGATAATATATAGGAGGAAGTGAGGCCATCGATCCGCTCGACTGAAAAGCTGCACAGTGGATTAGTGGCTTCGGGCACAGCACAAAACAGAGACGCTCACAATCAACTGCAGTTAGCGCAATTCGTTCAGCCCCTTCGAGGTATCCCTTTCTCCAATATTCTCCCGCAAGCTTTGTCCATACCCAGTCTTTACATTGACCATCTTTCAATAAATCTAACACGTCGTCTGGATTAGGGTCCAGGTTATCGAGATCAATTGTTATGACCTCTGCAGTTCCAAGGTCAATATCCACAGTACGGCCTGATGTAAACGTGTCAACTTCGTCCATGATAGCTGGCAGGATTGACGCGGGTATACAATGTCAATAATGCAACAATGTTTTATGAAGTGGTTTCAAGTCACGTGGGGTCGAGGATCTACACCTCCCATCGACCCCTGAGATCCTACATCTGTCCAACCTCCAACGAGTTCAGTCAGGCCAGAATTCATATCTTACGAGATCAAAATTAGCTACTTCATTAAAAAAGATCTACTTAACACTGTTCAAAAGAACATCCATACATTCGAGAGAAAAGATCTATACAATGAACCCAAGCAAGAACAGAAAAAAAAGATGGATCAACTACGACCCATCATCCAGTAATCAATTGCGCCATTAGATACAACGTCGAACCTCCAAACCGCTAGCAAAAAGTTGCGAAAAAAAAACCTCTCAATCAAAATAGAATCAAAAAACCTCAAGAAAAAAAAAACATACCACCGCATTCGTAATCGCCGTAAACGCAAGGATAAATGTCAAGTACCCCCTCGCCCTATTCACACTAGCATCCCTATCAAATGTACTCGACGCAGAAACACCACCAAGGATCGCCAATAGTAATAACCCCTAAAGCAACATGAGACTACACAAATAAAGCAGAGCAGACCATCGTCCAATAACTCACATTGGACAACACCCAGGCCAACAACACATTCGTTCGCACACTCGCATAATAATCTTTCGCAGCCTGCTCCTCTTCCGCGTCCATTCGCGCTCGATTCTTCTGATCAGCACTCTGTACAGGAACCCGATCCCGAAGATTGGCAAGCGCTTCTTCATATAACGAGTTGATATCAGCAATGTCCGAAAATACCTCAACGCCAACTTGAGAATCCATATCTTGCGTCACAGCTCCGAGATCTATCTCTACCGTTGTATCTTGCTTCGTTCCCCATGAGATCTACAGGAGAGTCATGTCAGGGTGGGGAGTCGATCCAGAGAAAACACTCACATCGTCCAGGTTCGAAAATGCATAACTGCAACAATCGAATCAGTGAGCATTTCAGAACAAACAGGATGACACAAACACATTCAGAATGTTGATATAGGTGGGCGACAAGAAAATATACGGAATAAAACTTGTAATCATATGCCAAGGGTCCAAAGCCAAAAGGCTACTCAATGCGTATACTTGTAGCCAGTCAATGAGCAAATAACCATATCCACGAAAAACAGCTACACTTACAGCCATAAGTAATCAGCAGACTAAACAGCATAATCGAGTTGGCAGCTCCGCCTTGTCCAGCAGCCTCCAGCGCGCATGCAATCGATGCAATGATCATATATAACATCAAAAGTCCAAGGATGATACTAGTCGTCTGATACTTCCATTTTGACCTGAAAAGAAAGGTGACTAAAATCTCATCTTATCCAAAGACTATAACACTCACGCTGCAGGTCGATTACCCATCGAAAAGATAAAGCACGATACAATCATCGAAGCCATAAGATACTGCACTAGAGTATTGAAATATCCGATTCCGGGGAGTTTGAGAGATCCGTCTTCGAGGGAAGAAGTCAGTATGACCTGGAGCCATCAGTTCTAATCAGAGACGAGTATCCAACTTGATGAAGAGATCATACAAAGAAGAGATAAAAATTCCCCTACATAAAATCAGTTCATATCAGGATGATACTAAACAGAATCTCTCTCACAATTGTAAACCACGCAAACACCAGGTTGACTATATTATAAACAGTCTCCACCATTAATGTAATTTTTCGAGCCATGCTATGACCAGATCTCAGGACCTGGCCAACATGGGCAATCGCATACGTAGCAGCAAAGAACGATCCATTTAACCATCGTCTTCGCTGAGAAATGAATTCTGGCAGGGAATCTGGAACGTCAGTCTCCCCAATAGCGCCTTTGACATATCTAAGAACCCAATTGCAGTTGGCCTTGGCTATCAGTTCAAAGCAGAGGATACGCTGTACAAAATAAGCACCGGACAGCCACAGACAACTTCAACAGCTTACATCTTCTGCAAGATCTGAAAAAAATTGTCCAATCATTACACATATGGGATTGCAATTGATCACTTACACATATTAGACGTAAAGATATCAGTATCTCTACCATGAAGAACTTCACCCTTGAAGTACGAAGCAAGAGGACCTTGCCCTCTCGAGTCATTCTGCAATGCAATATATCGATACGCTGAAAATGCACCAGGCTTTCGAAAACTATCATCACCAGAAGCCCAGATCATGAGCAGAAAGAAAATACACACCAGCACACTGATATAACCAAACATACTTTCGGTCGGTTTATCCAAGATACAGCTCATCTTGTACTCAAAATTCTGTGCAGCAACTAGATATACGCAGATCGTCAGCCAAAATTGCCAACGCGCGATTGAGATAACCATATACCCAGTGGATTCAAGAGCAACGACCAGTTTTTCCCTTTGTAGGCTGAAATCTCTCCACATGCACCACCCACATTTGAATTCAAATCAAACGTCTTCCAGAGCTTATAGATGCTATTATTCCCTGGTCGCGTGCCCACATCCAACAACACACATATATTCGGCTATCCTCCAACCTTGAGTTCGTCTTTTTACTATCAAAAATCATTGACGCACAGACCTGGAGCATGGCACCAAAAGCGTTGAACCCCCACCGATGACTATTGATCTTCTTCTGATTCTTCTCCTTCATACAGAATATAATTTGACATGGCACAATTCCTTTATCCGGGAACTTGAAATGCAGATTTGGATCTAGAGCGAACGATGTGGTATATTCAAAAACGTGAGCAGTGACCTCTTTCTCATTGACTCTGTTTTGCATGTGTCCACCTGCTTGATATACGCCCAAGAGCGTTAGACAATCAAGCACACGTTGATGGACTTTTTTACGACCGTCAGCTATAATACAAACCACAACCTGCGGATATACACCCAATAAGTTCCACTCGCGGTGAAAGCATAGCAATTGATGCGTACCTTCTCCCAAGCATTTGGACCCCAAGTCTGCGAATTCTTGCGCGTACACAAATGCGAAATATTTCTCATGACGCCATACAACGTCCTGCAAAACAGCACCTCATCTTCCTGCATCAGGACACCGATCATCATCTTCACACATCCTCCAAAAATGCACCACTCACATTATACATCGTAATCATTATCAGCAACTCCGTCCTCCTTCCCCTCTCATTCTGCCTCAAAAAAAATCCATTGTTCTCAAACTCATCCGGATCACAAGTCACAGCCGTATACCTCGTCTGCATCATCTCTTGCATTCCCCGCCTCGGCAAAACTAATTTTGGAGGAACATCCAAATTTACAACAAGATTGCCATTCGTCAATGGAACACGTTTCTTCGTCTTGTGTCGTCGTATCACACGACCAGAAGGTGCAGGACCAAAATGTTGTGTATCTAGCGGTGTTTCTGGGAGAGATGTATGATTTGATGTCGGTGTAGGTGGTTCAGGGTCATAGAGTATGTTATGATGTTGTTCTGAAGATGCGGAGTAAGCAGGATGGCTCGATAATTTTTCGTGTAAAAGGGCCTTTTCCGGATCTGCAAAAGCTCCAGTATAATGAGTACTATCGCTTCCCACGATATAATAGTCTTCATCATCAACAGCAGGAGTAGGCGAACGCGATCGAGGCACTCTGTACGGTGAAGTCGAGTACGCAGTAGCACTGGTATAAGCTTCTGTGTCATGCCGAAAATGATCAACATCCGATCCCGCAGGCATAGGTTCCGTGACAATGGAGGAGGACGAATGACCATGAGTAGAGCTGGCGTAATACTCCGAGGTGCGCTGACTATGGTAAGCGGAAGGAGGGGGTGGATGTGACAATTGTTGTTGTTCGTCGTACAGCGATTGATACAAAGCAGCAGGTTGAGCAGCAGAAAGATCATATTGGCTGCAAGGGCTGCGCGACTGGTGTAGTCGGGTCATTAAAAGGGTCAGATCGCTCTTCCGACGAATGCGGGGGGATGATGTCGTCAAGTTGAAGAGTTTCTCCAGTAAGGATTGGTTCAAGATACTGTCCAGGCTGATACGGCCGATACACTCTGGTAGCTTGTTCCTGATGTTGATAGGTTCGTTGTTGCTCATCATCACGGTACGTTGCTGCTGTTGCGTTGCGCATAGTTGCTGAGAGGGATGTACGGCTCTCTATGTCGTTGTTCTGGTCCGAAGAAAGGAGAGGCGTTGCATCTTGGTCTAAAGACAGAGACACTGGGCGATCCGTCAGAGTATAACGTTTCACACTGGGATCAACTGAGCTGTGCGTCGAAGTAGACTCGCTGCTGGGACTCGCAGCGCGTGGAACGGGCTTCCTCCTAGTCATTACCTTGGGGGATGTGTTGCGCAGCAGAGTACGGTTCACAGATGGGAATGTCTCAACTTCATTCTAAATTAAATCTGAGACACGGTATCAAGACGCGTCCGGCACGTGATCAATTCATAACCCTCGTTATTTGTTCATATCATGCACATAAGTAAATTAGTATAGCAGGAACCTCCATCTTTATATCAGGTTTTTTAATTAAATCATCAGAGAGATTAGTGTCTTAAAGCAATCCAATGAGAAACCCAAAGAAGACAGGAAAAATTCCAATAGATGCAAGCGATATTGCAGACGGGAGGGTAGGCGCAGTTCCTGATACACCTTGAAAATGGTCAAAAGATAAGACAGAATATACAAAAGAAAAGACACACTCGCAACACTTGTGCCTGAAGAGCCAGAAGAAGAAGGCAAGGTATTTGACCCCGTCGAGGAAGAGGTCGAGAGAGGGGTGAGAGAGAGCGAGAAGGGGCGCGTAGAAGAGAGAAGAGGATTTCCTCCCATTGACAAAGGGCCCAAAGAGGATGTGGTAGGAGGAAGAGAAGGGAGCAAAGAAATGGAGCTGGTAAGTGTCGAACCTGACGCAGAAGCGGGAGGCGCCGTACCTGAGCCTCCCGCTGCTACAGACAATTGCGCGAAACCGACTGAGGGCGGATCGGCACGGAAGACAGAATAAACATTTTTCTAAAAATCACAGAGACTCTATATTAGTTATCTCATCGGATCAGCATGACGCACCAAGAAAACATCACCGATAACCCAGGCTGGGTTACCAGAGCCAGCTTCAATATTGCTTCCAAGGCTAAGGTCAAAGATGCCTCCAAGGCAGAATGTTCCATCGATAGTGCCAAGGTTCATATCGACAGGATCGATCGACCACGATTTACCGCCAAAAGCCATGGAGATCCGGACATTTGTACTACAAGCTGTTGGATGGATTCGCTAAGAAAAGATTCTTTGTCAAAGACTGCCATAGCTCACGGAATGCCCAAAACCCTGGCATCTGCGAGCCGATTTCTTGTGCATTTGGTACAGCAGCCCAGATGGCTTGTACCTGAGCAGAGGGACCTCCAATAAGAGTCGTTCCGGTATCAATGGCAGAGATTGCAGAGGAGCCCGTTGGGATGGAGATGGAATTTCCTTGAACGGTGACACCTGCGAGAAGCATCAGCGAATCCCGACTCAAGGTGAAACGAAGTGGGTCTGATGCACCTGTCAAGCTCATGAGCCAGAAAGTGGGCTCTGACGAAGGCATATTGATGAATTCGATATCACCCGAGAACAAACTGGTGTTTGTACCACCCAACGTAAAAACACCTCCAAATGCCACATCGTCCGCAGAGGTATCATTATGAAGCCTGTTAAGCCAAAAGGACATCTCTTTGGTCTGAAGTTGGCCGTTGTTGGACAAGGCCTCCCAGAAAGGAGTGGTACCAGTGCTAGCGATGGCCTGGAAGGCAAGACCCATGATTCCAGAGACGGTGCTGTCGACCAGGCCAGACGAAATTCTACTAGCTTGGACTAGAGAGTATTAGGCTATGCATGCACATGAGAAATGAGTGGTGATTGCTCACCAAAAGGTTGATTCTGGATTTGGAAACCACCCATGGATACTGTTTCTGAGCCCACGGCCCCAACGATCTCGCCAGAACCATAAGTGATACGGACCTGTTGAGACACATTGGAGCTCGCTGTATGTGATGAAGACTTGTCTGCATTGTAGAAAGGAGTGTTTGAAGTACATCCTCTGACGCATGAAGAGTCAGCAACCCAGAGATCAGCGGAACCTGTATCGAGGACAACGTTGAAGAGCTGTGGTCTGGCAGCACCATATTAACATGAGGGCTGATGCACGAACAGGAACAACTCACGGTGTTCCTATGCCGATTGAACCTAGATAGCTAGAGTCCTGATTCTGGGGAGATATGAGAATGGTTCAACAGAGCCATAACAGTGCTTGGAACCTGGTTAATGATTGAAACACCGGCAACACTGGTGCGCTTGAGGACGCCATGCACCCCCCTTGTCGATGCGCTGAGTTGAGCTGCGGTGGAATAGTTATATTTGGTACGGATGCCTTCGGCTATG
>Ga0153924_1001366_pt1 | contig 12413 bp, 10 predicted proteins | sample TSNJ008MetaG_FD_104709 | JGI IMG/M metagenome (GOLD analysis project Ga0153924, IMG submission 104709) | Attine ant fungus gardens microbial communities from New Jersey, USA - TSNJ008 MetaG | ecosystem: Host-associated > Fungi > Mycelium > Unclassified | place: USA: New Jersey, Wharton State...
AAGATATCGTTATTAATGAAGAATCTTTTTTTGATGATTTTCAAATTGAGAAAGAAAAGGTTTTGCTTTATTGCCATATCACTATTAGAAATACTACTTCGAAAATAAAGAAATTCCAATTGGAAGGGGATTTTAGTGAGGACGCTAAAAATAATTTAGTGAAGGAAGATAAATTAAAAGCAATTAATATGACAGATGATAGTCAGATTTTCGTATTAGATTCTTATGAAACAAAGGAGTATGAAGTTGTTTTTATTGGTGAATCTGCAGGAAATACCCAAAAAGCGAATAGAATATTACCAGATATTAAGATATTAGATGTGGAAAATTAGATAAAGGAAAATCTGGGAAATATACTAGATGCAGCGTGAATTTAACAATGCAATTAGGAGGGATAATGCAGAAGTGATTAAAATGTGGGTTGAAGAGTAATTAGATATCTGTAACTTAATTAGTAACTATTGGATTATAAGACAGTCATATTTAATAATAGATATGATGAATAGATGAAAGGAGAAATATTATGCAATATAGAAATTTCGGTAAGATAGATAAAAAAGTATCTGCTTTAGGATTTGGTGCCATGAGAATGCCAACCATAGAAAATGAAGATGGTAAAAAGGTGATAGACCAGCCTGAGGCAATCAAGATGATTCGTTATGCGATTGATCAAGGGATAAATTACGTGGATACAGCGTTCCCCTATCATGATGGAGAAAGTGAACTTGTAGTCGGTAAGGCATTAAAGGATGGATACAGAGAGCGGACAATGGTTGCAACGAAATCGCCGTTATGGGAAATTCATTCGGCGGAGGATTTTGATAGAATTTTGGATGAACAATTAATAAAACTAGATATGGATTATATAGATTTTTATTTAATGCATGCTTGTGATAGGGACAGATGGAAAAATGTAATATTAAAATATGGTCTGCTTGAAAGGGCAGAAGCAGCCAAAGCCGCTGGGAAAATTAGATATTTAGGTTTTTCCTTTCATGACAATGCAGAGGCTTTTATGACCATTCTAAATGGATATGATAAATGGGATTTTTGTCAGATACAGATGAACTACATAGATGTTGATAATCAAGCAACATTAAAAGGAATGGAAGAAGCGGCTAAACAGGGATTAGGTGTTATTATTATGGAACCGCTGTTAGGTGGTAAATTAGCGGCACCGCCGATTGGTGTTAAGAACGCATTGGACGCAAGTAAAACCCCGGTTGAATGGGCTTTAGATTTTATGTGGAACAGGCCGGAAGTTAGTGTGACATTAAGCGGAATGAGTAATATGGAACAATTAAAAGAAAATTTACTTTATGCAGACCAGTCCGCAATTGGTATGCTAAATGAAAAAGACATCGAAATGTTAGCGAAAGCAAAAGAGATATATGATACAATGGCGTTAGTTTCCTGTACGAAGTGTGAATATTGTATGCCCTGTCCTTTTGGCTTAAATATTCCCGGTATATTTGAAGCTTATAATGCAACGGTCTCTAAGGGGATGAAAAAAGCAGTGAATTTATATCAATCCTTAGAGATTTTGGCAGATGATTGTAAGAAGTGTCATAAGTGCGAGAAAGTCTGTCCACAGGCAATTCCTATTAGCGAAGTAATGGATGCGATAAAAGAGGTATTTCGGGAGGCAGATGCGCAATGATGTCAGAAGTAAAAGATTTACTTATAAAAAAGGATTATACATTTGTCTGCATCAAAGAAGATGAAAAGTATGTTTCAAATTTACATGGAATAGCACCGATTATGATAAAGCTAGAAGAAGATAGTGAATATTTTAAAGATTCCATTGTTGCAGATAGAGTAATTGGAAAAGCTGCAGCAATGTTATTAATAATGGGTGGAATCAAGAAGCTTTATGCAAAGATAATTAGCCGGCATGCCCTTGATATTTTAAAATTAACAGATATAGAGATAGAATTTGATAAAGTTGTTCCATACATAATTAATCGGACAGGAGATGGGATTTGTCCTATGGAAGAAACAGTTTTAACTGAAAATAATTGTGAAGAAGCATATCAATTATTAAAACAGAAATTAACACATATGAAACAAAATAACAAATAGATGGGAGTATTTATGAATTTAACAAAAAGAATTACAATAAGTGGGTTGCTTGTTGCACTTGGGGTATTAATGCCACAAGCATTTCATATTTTTGGGACAGCAGCAGGTACCACATTTTTACCCATGCATATTCCGGTTCTGATGGCAGGATTTATAGTTGGTCCGTCATGGGCAATAGCAGTTGGTATACTATGTCCGATTATCAGTTCATTGATTACTGGCATGCCACCAGCGCTGCGCCTGCCTTATATGGTGTGTGAATTAGCAATTTACGGGCTGACGGTAGGAATTTTATATCATTCATTTAAATTATATAAAAATAATATAGGGATTTACATTAGCTTAACTGGAGGAATGCTACTTGGACGTATTATATATATTGGAGCATTTGCATTCATGGTAAATATACTTGGTATTGCACCAATATCCCAAGGGACTGTATTAGGAGTGATAAAGTCTTTTCCCGAGGGGATTGTAGGAATCATTATTCAATTTATATTTATTCCACCAATTATATTTGCTTTGAAAAAAGTTAAATTGTGTAAATAGCAACATTCCGGAACTAACGAAACCGGGTCTCGACCAGTCGAGACCCGGTTTCGGTTAGTTCCGATTAACTTCTTTTAAATAACGCATATCAAGTAAAAATCACTTATATTCGCCACGGTGAGGACTACAAGGATTAATTATAGGCGGGAAAAATCCCGCCTTTGTTTTAAAAAGTTATTCCATAACAGTTGTCATAAATTATACAAGCACCATTACTGTAAACAGTACAATCGGATGCACTAATACCTGAACTAATTACAGAAGTTCCAGTAATGTCAGTAGTTGCTGTATTTCCTACTATTAATCCACCATTTAAAATTAATGTACAGGAAGAAGCAGAGATACCACCGCCGGAACCACCTTTGTATCCGCTGCTGCTATTATAAAGTATTGCACCACCAGTCATGTTAAGAGTACCATTCGATATTCTAATTCCACCTCCGGTACCAGAAACAGAATTATCTCTAATTACACCACCGCTGATATTTAATGTTCCACCAATAATCCAAATACCACCACCACTGCAACTTGATTTATAAGCAGCCATATTACTTCTAATTTGCCCACCTTTGATATTTACAGTACCTGTACTATAAATGCCTGCGCCTCCTACTAATGAATAATTATTTTCAATAATACCATCTTCTAAGGTAAATGTAGCTGTACAATAAATAGCAGTAGAACAATTACTATATGTACCACCATTAATTGTCAAGTTGCCGGTTGCATATACAGCATTTTGGCCGCCGCTAAAATTCCCATCATTAATTGTAAGTAAATTAGCTGTAGAATTGATTCCGGCGTATATTCCACCGGATATACCTACTTCTTGGAATGTAAGACTAATATTGCCGCCAGTAACAGTAAGGTATCCATTACTTGTAATAAATGTTTCACTTGCTGCAGCAAAAGTAATATCATGATTAATCGTTATTGTTTCATTAATTGTAATATTATTAGTAATAATAATCAGTTCTACATTTGAATTTATAGCAGTTTTTAATGTGGCAGAATCTGACGCAACAGCAAATGTTGGTATAGTTGCCATGTTAATAGTACCTAAAATGCTATTGTCCTGTGCCATTGCCATAATACCTGATGAAAGACACATTGTTAATGCAAGTATTATTGCAAAAGTTGTACGAAGTAGTTTCTTCATATAAATCCTCCTTATTAAATAAATTATCTAGTTACGATTTATTTCCCCTTGCGCAAGATGTAAATAAATGTAAATTAATTATAACACTGGTAGGATGACCAGTAAATGGAAGTTATTCACAAAATATTTACATTATTTTTATGGATAATGGCTATAACGCTTATACTGATCCTGAATAACGAATTGTTATGTATATAAATCCCTCCTTTAAGTTAATAATTTATCAATATTAGGTAAGACTATATAATAATACTGTTCAATCCTAGAGATTCGAGAATATACAATTTCTTTTATATATGATATAATTTAATCTGAACCGGGTTGGGGCTGACCGTGACCGGGTCACGGTCAGCCCCAACCCGGTTCAGATTAAACAAGGAGGCACTATATGAATAAATTAAGAAAATTAATGATAGAAAATGATATAGATATGTATATAGTCCCAACAGGTGATTATCACGATTCCGAATATGTCAGCCCATTTTTCGGAGTAAGACAGTATCTGAGCGGTTTTACCGGGTCAGCCGGAACATTGGTAATTACAAAGAGAGAAGCGGTATTATTCACCGATGGACGATATTTTATTCAGGCGATTGATGAGTTACAAGGGAGTGGGATTGAACTGATGCGTATGGGAGATACCGGAGTCCCAACATTGACTGAGTATATCCGAGAAAAATTACATGCAGGTCAAATGATTGGTTTCAATGGACGTGTCATCGGATATGAACTTGGTGAGAGTATAAAAGCGATTGCCAGGGAAAAAAACGGTACAGTAGAAAGCAATAAAGATCTTATCGATCAAGTATGGACAGATAGACCACAATTGGAGTTTCATGATTCATTAGATATTGACGAATCTTATTTTGGAGAATCCGTCTTAAATAAGATTGCCAGAGTAAGAGCGGAAATGTCTGATTTGAATGCTGACGTTCATATTTTAACCTCGTTAGATGACATTGCTTGGCTGTTTAATATCCGAGGCAATGATGTGGCCTGTAATCCGGTTATATTTGCATATGTAATGATTACATTAGATGATATTATTTTATTTGCAAATAAGGCATCAATTCAAAAAGAACTAGAAGGAGTAAAGATTGAAGATTATTTTCAAATATATAATTATGTCGATACTTTAGATAAATCCCATAAAGTATTATTGGATCAATCCAGAGTGAATTATTCGATTGTAAATGCAGTAAAAGCAAAAGCTCAAATCATTAATAAAACCAACCCAACCACATATTTTAAGGCTATTAAAAATAGAGTAGAAATAGAGAATACAAAAAAAGCACATATTGCAGATGGTGTAGCAGTCACCAAATTTATGTATTGGCTAAAAACGAACATTGGAAATCAAGTAATTACAGAAATAAGTGCGTCGGATTATTTGGAGCAATTGAGAAGGGAATGTCCTTCTTTAATCGAATTAAGTTTTCCAACTATCTGTGCCTATAACAGTAACGCGGCAATGATGCATTACTCTGCCAACGAAAAGCATAACAGTACGTTAGAGCCTAAGGGAATGTTATTAGTGGATTCAGGCGGACAGTATTTAGAAGGAACAACCGATATTACCCGAACCTTTGTCTTAGGAGAGATTACAGACGAAATGAAGCTGCATTATACTACTATAACTAAGTCAATGCTGCGCTTATCAAATGCTAAGTTTTTATATGGTTGTAAAGGTATTAACTTAGATATTTTAGCGAGGGGGCCACTTTGGGATATGAGTATTGATTATAAATGCGGAACCGGACATGGTGTAGGGCATATTCTGAACGTACATGAAGGTCCTAACGGATTTCGGTGGAAAAGCATCCCTGAACGGAATGATGGAGCAGTTTTTGAGGAAGGAATGATTACGACCAATGAACCAGGAGTATATATCGAGGGAAGTCATGGAATTAGAATCGAGAATGAGCTATTGTGCGTCAAAGGAGAGGAAAATGAGTATGGACAGTTTATGCAGTTTGAAACGCTTACATTTGCTCCGATTGACTTAGATGGAATCAACCCAGAATATTTGGATAAAAAGGATATTAAACAATTAAATGATTATCATAAAAAAGTATATAAGCTTATTTCGCCATTTTTAAATACGAATGAGAAAAAATGGTTAAAAGATTATACAAAAAGTATTTTAAAATTTGTAGAATAATGATAGAATTAAATTATTATGTGTCATATTCTATTATCTGTGCAATATCGCTGGCAGATTTGTGATATGCATAAGTGAGATAATAACCAGCTCACTAGTTTGGAGGAAAATTGATTTATGAAAGGGACAGCCACATTAGATTCTTTCAAACTATTATCGTGGCAATATCACAAACACGATTTGTGATATGCAATGGGAATATATATGAAGAAAATGCTTTTTGTTTTCAACCCTAGATCAGGGAAAGGACAAATAAAAAGTCACTTACTGAATATTGTAGATATATTTGTAAAAGCAGGATATCAGGTAGACATCTATCCGACACAAAAGCAACTAGATGCAAAAGAACAAGTGATTTCAAAAGCTGGAGATTATGATATTGTTGCGTGCTCCGGTGGAGATGGAACTTTAAATGAAGTTATCTGCGGAGTAATGGAAGCCAATGCTGAGATACCAATAGGCTATATTCCATCTGGCTCAACAAATGATTATGCTGCAAGTATTAAGCTGCCAAAGCAGATGGAAAAAGCTGCAAGTATTATTGTGCATGGAAGGCCGTTTTCGACAGATATCGGCAGATTTAATGGAAGAACATTTGTATACATAGCTGCATTTGGAGCATTTACCGATGTATCTTATGGGACGCCACAAAATATGAAGAATTTACTGGGGCATCAAGCCTATTTGATCGAAGGATTAAAAAAATTATCAAGTATCAGACCTTATGAATTAAAAGTAGAGTATGACAGTAATGTAATAAATGATAAATTCATATACGGTATGGTCTCTAATGCTAAATCGGTTGGAGGATTTAAAGGGATTACAGGAAGTAATGTAATTTTAGATGATGGATTTTTTGAAGTAACGCTGATCAAAATTCTGCGCAATCCAATTGATTTTCAGTCGGCACTTTCTTATCTGTTAGGATTATCTAAAAAGAGCGAAAGAGTGATAACATTTAAGGCTTCATATATTAATTTTGAATCCGTAGAAGAAATACCTTGGGTTTTAGATGGAGAATTTGGTGGAGATCATCACAAGGTTGAGATTCAAAATTGTACCAAAGCTGTTAATATTATGGTTGCAAAGAGTGAAAAATAGACTTTTTTCAAAGTTTTTCAACAAAAATATAAGAATTTTCAAATAGCTAGTTTACACTGGCTATTTTTTTATGTATAATGTTGCAACAGCATATGATTATTATTTATTTCAATATAGTACATATAGATTAGAAAAGGAGAGTCATGTGGAAAAAGAAAATCTACTGGAACAGTTGAAAAAATTAGTCGAGATAGGCAATAGTAAAAAGGGAGTTTTAGAAATTAATGAAATCAATGATTTCTTTAAAGGAACACCACTTACGGTTGAACATATGGAGTCAGTATATCAATATTTAGAAGAGCATAAAATTGATGTATTAAGAATTATGGATGACGATTTTTCATCTGATGAAAAATTAGTGCTGGAGCCAGAAAATGAAGTCTTTGAGGAAATAGAAGAAGAATCAATCAATTTAGACGCAATTGAATTGCTGGATGGTGTCGGAACAGAAGATCCGGTCCGGATGTATTTAAAAGAAATCGGGACAGTGCCATTACTTAGCGCAGAAGAAGAGCTATCATTAGCAAAGAGAAAAGCAGAGGGAGACCCAACTGCAAAGCAGAGATTGATTGAGGCCAACTTAAGGCTTGTTGTCAGCATTGCGAAAAGATATACAGGCCGTGGTATGAGCTTTTTAGATCTGGTACAAGAAGGTAATTTGGGACTCATTAAAGGAGTTGAAAAATTTGACTATGAAAAAGGATACAAATTAAGTACATATGCAACATGGTGGATCAGACAGTCAGTGACAAGAGCATTGGCAGATCAGGCCAGAACAATCCGCGTACCGGTACATATGGTAGAGACAATTAACAGGATGTCAAAAATGCAAAGAAAATTAACGCTGGATTTGGGATATGAGCCGACTACAATAGAACTGGCAGATGCGTTGAATGTGACTGAAGAAAAAGTACTTGAAATCATGCAGATTGCAAGAGAACCCGCTTCTTTGGAAACACCTATTGGTGAAGAAGACGATTCTAATTTAGGTGATTTCGTAGCTGATATTAATACGGTAACTCCGGAAGCGAATATTGAATCGGTTATGTTAAGAGAGCATATTGATGCATTGCTTATGGATTTAAAAGATCGGGAGAGACAAGTCATAATTCTAAGATTTGGCTTAGAAGATGGGCACCCCAGAACATTGGAAGAAGTAGGCAAAGAGTTTAATGTGACTCGTGAACGTATCAGACAGATAGAAGCAAAAGCATTGAGAAAACTTCGCAACCCGGTAAGAAGTAAAAAAATAAAAGACTTTTTAGCAACAAATTAAGAGATACGCATGGGGAAGCATTGATAGTCAGTAAAATATTGCTAGGCATGATAATAGGAAATTATCATGTCTATTTTTAACTTATCACAACCGCCAAAGGTACCGGAGTTTGTGTTGAAGACTCTTTATTATCCGATAGGTAACAATGCATAATCTCTTTCATAACTAAGAATCATGTGTTTCATATTTGCAAATTCTGTGATACAATGTACTAATTAGATATTATGGTTAGGAGGAAGTAATGTATAAAATTAAATTCAAAGATAATAAACTTACGGATAAACAACCTCTTCAAATTAGAGCAGTTTCAGAAAATAATTACGAAATTTCCTTAAAAAGGGGACACTATAATATTCGTGTATATGCTAAAAGTAAAGAAGCAGCGGATAATGTTAATCTGGAGATTGCACTTAATGGAAAGAAAAAAGCTCCTATCTGGATCAACGGAAATTCTGTTATCAGTAAAGATTATAAAGCAAATGTCAATGATGGTATTCTTAAAGTAGAGTTTTTTGGAGAACAAGCATACATCCAAGGAATAGATATTTCCAGACAGATTAAAGAAATCCCTAAAAATATAGAGTATAAGCTGATAGCTGATTTTTGTAAAAGCAGCCTTGTGCTCGTCTGGACAGGGAAATCAGAGCATTATCATATCTATCGGGAAGAGCATGGCAGTGGAGAAGCCCCACAATTAATAAAGGTTCATGGAAAAGCTTTTTTTGATGATGACGTTAAGCTGTGCAGAACATATACATATTTTATCAAAGCGATTGATGCGTTAGGATTTGAAGGAACTGCCAGTGAAAAACTGACAGTACAGATTATTGATCACACGAGATTTAAATTATATCCTAGGAATTTTCACATTAAAAGTAATGAAGATAAGTCGATTACCTTAGCATGGGATCAGATTAAAGGTGTGAGCAATTATGTGATATATAAAGCTGATGAATCAAATGAATTTAAGCAGATATGCCGGTTATCCGGAAATATACTTGAATATAAAGATACAGATATTAAATGTAAGTGTAAATACAAATACGCAATAGAGACAGAAAGTCTTGGTGGAATATCAAACAGGTCAGTTACTACGGCTTATATCTGAATTAACTAAAATATTCGATTATATTTTATTCAACCAGCAAATTTGTGCCGACGACAGTCACAAATTAATGATACCAGGCGGAATGGAGTAAAGAATGACAAACACAGCGATGGATGGACATAGACAGGAAAATGAGTTAGGTACACAAAAAATTGGAAAATTGCTTCTTAAATTTGGGATTCCTTCCGTAATAGCAATGATTGTGAATTCAATCTATAATATAGCAGATCAAATATTTATTCAGCAAGGGGTGGGAACCTTGGGAAATGCTGCAACAACAGTAGCCTTTCCGCTGATTACGATAACACTGGCATTATCACTGTTGATTGGTAATGGTGCGGTAGCGAAAGCATCTATTAAGATGGGAGAGAAAAAGAATAATGAAGCAGAACATATATTAGGCAATGCAACAATGCTGGTAACCATCATAACAATTGGATTCTGTATCATTTGTTTTATCTTTTTTGAACCGATTCTTCGTCTTCTGGGAGCCTCAAATGATGTAATGCCATATGCAAAGGATTATGTCGGAATTATATTATTAGGTACTTTATTTGTATCAATTGGAAGCGGATTAAGTGGATTTATCAGAGCAGACGGTGCACCAATGATTAGTATGATCAGTCTGGTGATCGGCTGTGCGACAAACTTGATATTAGATCCAATATTTATATTTGGATTTAGATGGGGCGTAAAGGGTGCAGCATTTGCAACAATAATTTCACAACTGATTACAGCACTGATTACGTTATGGTATTTAATATTTAAAGGTAATATAAGAATTAGGTTTAAGTATCTTAAACTAAATGCGGAGCTTTGCTTTGCGTTTTGTATACTTGGACTATCAAGTTTTGTGACACAGGTTGCAAATGCAGTTGTACAGATTTGTGCAAATCAGTCATTACAGTATTATGGAGATAAAACCGAGGGGATTACCGGAGATATTGCAATGACAGCAATGGGATTGACTTTAAAGACAAATATGCTGCTAATTGGTATATGCGTTGGAATAGGTTCAGGTGCACAACCCATATTGGGTTATAATAGAGGAGCAGAGAAGTATCGTAGACTTAAAGAGACCTATTATAAGAGTGCTATAGCAGCAACAATTGTTGCAGTTATAGGTTGGGTACTGGTAGTATTTTTTCCACGTACCGTACTTTCAATATATGGAAATAATGATCCGGTACTATTTCAATTTGCCGAAAAGACGATGAGATTATTTTTAGGTGGAGTTTTTGTAGCCGGATTTAATATTATTTCTTCAAACTATTTTCAGGCAATTGGAAAAGCTGGCTCAGCATTTATATTATCTATGTCAAGGCAGATTATAGCACTAATTCCATTAATGTTGATTTTACCATTATTTATGGGAATAGATGGAATATTGTTAGCGGGCTCATTGGCAGATGGAGTTGCGCTGGTAATAGGAATTGCATTAGTATCTATAGAAATGAAGAGTCTAAATAGATTATGTGCAAAAGAATGACAGAAATATTTATGATATTATAACTTAGTTTTTGATAATATGGTATTTCTGCAGTTATTTGATTCATATCCCGGTACTTGTTAGGTATATATATGCCGATTTAGTTTGTGTAAATTATTATTTATGATTGGTACAATTATAAATAAACTTACAACGGGGGAAAATTAAATGGAAACAGCAGATAGTAGTATTGGTAAACGAATGAGGGAATTAAGATTAAACATGAAAATGACTCAGGCAGAGATTTCTGTAATATTGCAAATCAGCGATAAATATTACAGCAGACTAGAAAGAGATGTGTGCAGATTATCTTATGATAATATTGTGGGTTTGCACGATAATTTGAAATGGGACATTAATTATATCTTGACGGGAAGGGAAGTTGGTAAAAGTGTTTTCGATAAATATCTATTTAGTCAGCCAAGAGAAGTACAGAAAAAATTAACGGGACTGGTACTTTGGACAATTAGAATTGTAAATATTGAATCTGATACCAAACAAATTAATACATTGATATCATATTGGGCCAAAAGTAAAGATGAATATGGGCATAAGAATAAGATAACGATTGATAATGGGTTACTAAAATTAGTAAGGGATAATATGGACTTAAGTCAAAAAGAAATGGCTGAACTTTTAGAAATTGATGTTAGAAAGTATGGAAAACTCGAACGAGGAGAAATTAGGCCTACTTTACAGAGTTTATTATCTATTGATAGAAAACTTGGATATAGTCCTAGTTTTGTTCTGTTTGGAGAAATAAACAGTTTACCTTACATAAATGAGGCATGGAATAATTTTAGCGATGATGTCAAACGAAAAATCGTCATATTATTGGAAAATGGAATCCAGTTAGTTGATTGTTAACTTTTCCGGGCAATCATCTGGTGAAGGATGAAATACAGTACATCCGATAAAATAAAATAAAGCCAAGTAGAATCTTGATTGTTGGAAATCTTGAATCCACTTGGCAATAATTATTCTATAATGTAGCTAATTTCCCAATTACATCATCAGCAACTATAATATCACAATGTTCCTTGAAAAAGGCCTCAATAGCCGGTTCATTCGTACATTCATTTCCAAATTCAGCCAGTGTGCTGTGAATAGCCGGAATAAACTGTGAATTGACATCAGTTAAATGTAATACCATATAATAAAGCTCGTCCTTTGCAGAGTAGTATAAGGAACTCTCAGGTAAACTTACAATATCCAGCAGATTACACACTTTTATGACATCATCTAAATAATTAAAGTCATATATTGCTAAAGAAGAATCAACAGTCTTGCTGTTTGCTTTTTTAACTTTACTTTTTGGATCTTTATTACGTGACTTATTGTATTTTCGATCAAATTGATCCATAACAGGAAATAAATCGCCTAAATCTTCAATTAAATCCAAATCGTCATTATTAGGATCATCTTGATCCAATGACGGAGCAAACTTCGCTAACTTATCATCTAATTCATCAGGATTAGCCACTTTAG
>Ga0153924_1001368_pt1 | contig 12398 bp, 7 predicted proteins | sample TSNJ008MetaG_FD_104709 | JGI IMG/M metagenome (GOLD analysis project Ga0153924, IMG submission 104709) | Attine ant fungus gardens microbial communities from New Jersey, USA - TSNJ008 MetaG | ecosystem: Host-associated > Fungi > Mycelium > Unclassified | place: USA: New Jersey, Wharton State...
CCCATGAGCGGATCCAACGCCGCAGATTTCTTTTCGAAGGGTAGCCCAGTTCGCGTACGACGGGAGCCAGCTTCTTACCATATTTGAAATAAAGCTCAATGGCGCGGATTTTTTCTTCTTCAGTAAACATGTTTTATCTCCTGAGAGTCCAGGAAATCGTCCGCAGCCCCATTTTACCGTCTTATATCACTGGCGCTGACATAGGAAAATACGTCAAAAATCAGGGAGGAAAGTATCAAAAAATTCATACGGACCATCAACTGGCTCTGCTATGAAATACCCCGCTGCTTGCGGCTGGGCTGTTACTTATTGTTAGGATTTTTGATATATACACAAGACTATTTGTGCGAAGCTATGTTGAACAATCATTCTATTTACAATAGAATATTTAATTAAACGATGTAGAATACGGGACTTCCCGGGAGGGGGAATATTTCTCCTCTTTATTTTTAGGCAGGATTATTTACTACTATCATAGATAGTTATATTTACAAAGTGATTTCTATAATAAAAAGGCAAATACAAGGTTGCTTGGGGGGGGGGACCACCCTCCCCGTTTTTTTAATTAATTTCAAAAATATTATTTTTAGCAATATACAAATCACTCAAAAATACATACTGATATACAGCAGCATATTCAGTTTATCACAGTTAATCATGTTAAAAATCCCTCTCTGACATAACATCTTTCTACAAGAACTTAGTAATATTATACCGAATTTTCAATAAGTTATATTCATTCTGTGAAGTATTCCTGTGAATGGACTCTCGACTACCAGTGAAACACATTAACTGAATACGACAGCTGAGAGTAAAAACAACAGCACTCAGAAACATTGTCGTAATCATATACAGTAAGTGTTACCACGTGTATCACGAAATAAATTTACATCTACAAGTTTAGAGATATAAGAATCTTCGGTTTAGTCTGAACAGAAATAAAGAATTATCTTCCGGACTGGATTCGATATTATATTTTATCCAGACCAAGTCAAAGTCGTATTCCTCTAACGAAGAGAAACAATAATCATGCGGCAATACTCTAGTAATTAAAATTAATTAATCTACTAGCTATTTTACTGGTATGAGACTTTCACAGGAGTACGGAAAATCATAGCTATACGGCCATGTGTATGGATAACACCATTAATTATTTTTCTAATACTATCTAAACAAAAAAGTAGTTAATGTTATACAGGGGTTAATGATTTCTAAACGATTGTTGTGAAAATTATAAAATACTATTCAATCTCATTAAAAATATTTACACGAATAACGTAAAAACAAATAAGGTTTATTGCTAAACAATACCCACCATCTAAAACAACACATAAAACCAACAAAATGAAAACATATTGCAAGCAACACAAAAAAAATTATCCATATTTAATATATTAAAAATCTTAATTTGTATTTTTTGTAGAAGAAACTATTTGCATAAGAAAATGATATAAAGATTATAGGTATATAGTGATTTTTCTTCTTTAAGAAACATAATATAATAAAAAGAGGCAACAATGATAACATTGCTTATAAAGCATTCAGTATGAGATGAATATAATTCCTTTAAAAGGAATCAAAGGTATTATAGTTAGTATCCTTATAAGGTAGATCAATGATGAGTAATCATGATGTCCATAAGACATTGTATAGTGATATTGATTTTTATTGTGACAATAATTTTCTAAATATCGATGATATAATTATATCGAATGAAGAGGTTAATGATGAAAACAATAAGTTGGTTATTATCGTACTAACTACTACAATTTTAGGGGATGGTGTGGATTTTTTCTATAAATCCATCATGGAGGTAAATAAAAAATACGATAAAGAGAAAACTGATATAGTTGTTTTTTGCCAAAAAAGAATAATGCGTATTATTTCAGGAACAATAGACTATAATATCTTATATTTGCCATATCACAGTCTAAGAAGGGGAACAGACAGAAACATAATAAGACATTTATTTGCAATGAAAGCGGGGCATCCTAATATACATCCCAAAGTTACACCTGCAGAAAAACGAGCTATGGATTTGTATTTCAATAGCAAAAGTTATGAAGAAATAGGATCTGCTTTAAAAATAAAAAAAGGGACAGTATCTATTTACAAAAATAAAATAATAAAAAGATTTGGAGTTTTTAATGAACTAGAGTTATTTTTTAAACTAAAAGTAATAGATGAGTTTAAAATAAGTAATATATAGTATAGTTAAAATACAACAAAATGTCGTAAATATAAAAAAACAAAAAACACATAGTAATAATAAATATACAATAAATTGATTTTTTAAGTTCAGTTGTTAAAAAGGTGTCGCTTGTTTTATCAATTTTTAAAGTATTTACTCTTAGTAAATACAACTCATAAAACAAAGAACATAAATATAAAGCATTAAATATTAAATTAAAAGCTATTATTATATGCATCTATCTCTGCACTCTAAATTCTATTTTGGACTATAGCACGCTTTAGGCTATAGCGTGCCATATATAGACTATTTATAAGATATGGTATAAATTATTTTCCCTGTAATATCACCGGGAATTACATTATCTTTCGCCTGATATAATCGAGCAGAAAGAGGAATTCTTATCGTTTTTCCAGAATTTTGGTCAACATTCAAGCTATAACTACTGTTAAGATTGACAGGAATTGGATTCTGCCCTTTATAACCATTAGCTAACTGTATACCAACCCCATCAGCTTGTTGTGTATCTTCTATTAAAGAAAAAACACCTTCAGATGGGATGAGTATTTTTCCAACTGGTTGAAATGATATTTCAAGAATATTAGACGTATCCTGTTTTACTGGTGATAAGGTTCCATCTCCTATAAGTACGTCACCAGTCACACCATTCCAGTTTTTCCAGTAACCATAAAATACAGGACAATTAGTTAATGTAATACTAGAGTCAATCCACTCTGTTGTCATCCCTTTTGCGGTAAACTCACTTTGCTCATGTTTTCCTAAATTAACAGAAAAAGAAGGAGTTGTACATGTTCCTGTTGTTACATTAATACTTCCCAAAAATTGTAATGTATTAATCTGCAGTGGTGTACCATTAACACCTGATGTTAATGGTATAACATTATGTACAAGTGGGAAATTACCAGTATTTACCATACCTGAAGTAACGTTACCTACTTTTATTAATTGGACAGTTATCCGTGTGCGTAAAGAGATCCATTGATATGCATTACCAAAATAAACTCCGACTCTCCTTGCTGGAATTGGCTGTCTGTTATTTAGGAATTTGACTGCAATTCCAGGTACGCTTGTTTCATATAGTGGAGCACCATCACTATCTGTCCCAATTTGTGTTGGTGCTCCAGGTAGAGTTGAAAGTAAGTCTAAGTTAAAATTGGAAGAACATTGTATCTCTGCGTTCTTTGATGGATAGAACTCCTGTGAATAAACAACGCTTCCGTTTGGTAAATCATTACCCACAGTAATGGTACCAGCCAAAGTCACAGTATCATTAGATTCCCCGGTTGAGTTCTTACAGGTTATTGCAGCATAAGAGGTATTGGCAATGAGATAAAAAAGCACGCAAGATATTATATATACACATCTTGTATGGGTAAATGAAGTCATTATCAATATCCTCTTATTTACAATTACCAGTAATAGTAGTTAACCCATTTACATCCATGCGTTCTGTAATATAATATTTAATATTACAAGATGATAAAGCATTACTTCCCCACTTAACATTCAATGAACCTATTTCATCTTTAACCCTAACAAAAGCTTGTCCATTTTGCCCTACAAACCCAACGTTATTTCCATTGTTATCTGTGATCTCAGAACCAAATGGAATTATCTGGGAGTCCTTATTTTTAATCTTGATAAATAGTGGAAAACCTTTTTCTGTCTTAAACATAATCTTGCTTACAGCACCTGCATATGGAGCTACTTTCTCTGTTGTACTTTCTAATGCTACACTTTCTGGCAACCCCTTTGGATCAATACTGATTTCATTCATCTCATACGGAGTTAGATAAGGAACAACAGCATGCCCCCATGGATCCAGCTTAATACCAGGATAGCTACTAACTTTGGCTCCAGGAGCATCTTTTGCTTCAATAATAGCAAAAGTATCTCCACTATATGGACTAGCAGTAATGCCATCCTTCCATGCAATAATGGTCCCATTAGCACCTAAAGTCATATTTGAATATGATTTTCCATATCCAGAATTCGCAGTCAAATTAGTATATGGTGTTCTCCATGCACTGCTGATACTTAAGCTGTTACCTCGCCCCTGGTTATAATAAGAAGTAGATACACCATATGAATATTGATTATCACTTCCTAAATTACCAGATATGCCAATTTGTTGACCCATCAAACCATCTGAGTTATAGGTTGATGAACCTGAAATGGTTTGACTATTATTATCTCCGTAGCTATTCCCTAACGGAATACTGAAGTTTAGCAACCAGTTTGTTTCTACATGGCCAAAACTATTTCTTACTCTATTTGCACTTAAACTATATGATAAATTATACCAGCTATTGCTATAGCCAGCTTGATACTGGATATCCGTGTTCTTTTTATCCCAATAATCTTGTGTATAACCACTAATCCATAAACTACCATAATTACCTGGTAATCCTTGGTTTAGAGTGATATTAAACCTACTTTTAGGATGCCATAAGTCGTATATTTCTCCATATTTATGTATTCTACTTATATTTCTTACTGCTGAGTAAAAATCATAATAGTCATCAGTAGAGTACCTATATGCAGCAATAGTTAAATTACTATCTGTTGTTGACAAATATTTACTGTAACTTAGCCGATAACTCTGTCCACTTTTTGATGAATTGTCCGCATCTTTCATATGAAGGCGCGCTTGCGTAACGTCTGCGGAAAATGCACCTAACGGTGTACTTAATGCACTACCAAATAATAATGCATAGTAATCTGCACCACTTCCCTGAACACCGGCATAAGTAGTCAGTAGATTAGTTACGCCATGTTTCCAGGTTAATTGATACAAATTAGGATTGTATCCCAATGTAGAGTCATCAATTTTACCTACTGCGAAATCATAACGATAATGTCCTGGTCTAAGCAGCTCTGTTACAGATGCATAAGGAACGCGAAAAGACTGAACACTCCCATCAGCTTCATATACTGTTACATCAAGATCACCACCATATCCCATTGGATATAAATCGTCGATTAAAAAGGCGCCGGGAGAAACAGAAGTTTCATATAAAGTCGTACCATTTTGTTTGATGACTACCCTGGCATTTGTTTTAGCAACACCACGAATATCAGGAGCATATTCTCTTTGAGATCGAGGATACATCCTGTCATCACTCATAATCTCAATACCTTTAAATGGTAAGGTATCAAATAACTTACCTTGAGTATTCATTTTTCCTAAAAAAGCCTGGCCTTTAATAGACGGCAATCCATGTTGAACATAGCTAGCTATAGTATTATATTTTCCACCATTATTCTCATTCCAGCTATAGTTCATGTCATTTCGAAAGTACCAGCCATCAATATTTATACCAGCATTAAATGATGACCATGTGCTGTTTTCCGTTTTTCCATGGTTTTTTACCGAATAACTGCTAGTATCATATCCTAGAATAAGAGCAGGAATACCTTTATCCCATAACTCAGGATTAACATACCCCTGAGCATTGTGATTCATTAAAATTTGTGGAATAATATAATTCAACTTTTGATTGCTTGGATCCCAGGTTTCAGATACATCGTTAATAATATAGCTCAGAGGTTTGCATGTTTTCTTATCCTCTATAGCTAATAGTTTTTCTTTATCATTTGTAGATAATTTTGATAAATCAATATTTACCACATTCAATAACTCCTTATTAAAACAAGGAATTATCTTCTTATCTTTATCTCTTTCAAATTTTACTGAAGATCGAGAGATATACTTTCCATTCACGTAGAAATCTACAGGGAAGATACCTTCAATAGCAACATCACCCTCTTCAAAACGATGTAGATCTATTCTGTCTCTTATCTCAGAGTTAATGAACAATGGATCGAAGCGTATATTTTCAGCAACTGTATTAACCATTTTTTTATTTTCTAAGTCTTTCCCTTCACTCTTGCCTGTAAACACAGCAGCAAATGCAATGCAAAGAAAACGATAATTAAATTTATATCGCATCATACAATAAACTCGTAATAGTTATATTTTTTTACTAACACTTCTCACTGCCCCCCAGTCATCAATATACTCATAAGACAGGGCATGTTCGTTATATACATGCTTTAATGAGAAATGTTCTGTACTTTCTGGCGATAACATTTTACCTTCAATTACATACTTATCTTTCCCATTCCCTATGGTTATAGACACAAGAGATACATTATATAGTGATGGATTTCTTACAATTAACTGCTTACCATCTGTAGAAAACAAAAGGTTTTCAAAAGCATCTTGAGATTTTTCTTTTTTTATCAAATTAATAGGCCGATAAAATAGTTTAATCCTTGTTCTGAAAGCTACTTGCAATCTGTTTTCAGGAGCATCAGAAGTTAATGGCGGTATCTCAAGAACATTAAGATAATAAACACTTTCTTTATCATTTGATACAGGAGGTAAACCTGTATAACTTAACCGCAAAGTCTGACTCTTACCTGGATTTATTCTACTAAGAGGGGGCGTTAGTAAAAATGGTACAGATATAGCCTCTGGCTTAGTATTTATATCCCCATTATCGATCCAACTTTGAGTCAAAACCGGAAGTTTTCCAGGATTACTGACTTTAACTGTTATTTCTTTTTCATTTTCCGGATAGATTATACGCGTACCACTGATGACAATGCTTGCACGTGCATAATTTGCCGTGACAATGAATCCACTAAGAATCACTGTTGATATAATTTTTTTCATTCTGGAAAACATATTAAAATTCAAATAAGTAAGCAGGGATAATTAATCCCTGCTTAAGATTGATACCGACAGATTACTTGTACTGAAGGTTATAAACTACAGTACTTGTTACAGTACCTGCAGTTGACTGACCTTCAGCGTAATATTCGACTGCATAAGGAAGCGTTGCTTGACCACCATCAGTAACTTTAACACCCTGTGTATTAGTTGCTTGAGATGCATTGCCTACTTTGATAGCGTTGTAGCTACCGGTTACGTCAAGCAACTGCAGGCTAACATTATTTGCACCTTGGTTTTCCGTATTATTCAGACGGCCTGTAGACAGATTAACTGATGGGCCAGCCTGGAAAAAAGCTGACACAGTATCCTGTTGGCCCACTGTTTGCACAGTACAATTCGACAATGCCATAGTAAATGCAGTGCGACCAGCAGTATCTCCTGCCTTGTTTAAGGCAGATGTACTTACTGTTGGTAATTTAATGGTTGCACTTTCACCTTGGTTTTCGATATTAACGTCACAGGTATTTGCTGTTATAGCGCCATTAAAAGTAATAGTCCCTGTTGATGCAGCATTTGCATTCAAAGTCACCATACTAAAAGATGCCATCAATACGGTAGCAATTGCGCTAACTTTCATATTTATTCTCCATATACAAATCATCTAATAACCCGTTTATTTTAAAAACGGGTTACACCATGACTCATATCAAGTAAGAAAATATAATAATGTATGTATTTATCATAAACAAAATAAATTTAAATATAAACATTTAAATCATCACTTTGATGCATACATAAAAGAAAAAATAATTAGCATGCTTGTTATTAATATGTCTTATTTATGTTTATTTAGATATATTATTGATTATCAATGAGATTTTTATTAATCATATTAATATATTGATAATCTTAATTACATTTTACACTAATAAAATGATATTTTATGAAAAAAAATATCAATGTAACTAATTTAGGCATGAAAAAAACAGCAGTTTGATAAATTTTGATTATCACTATGATTGCTTAGTTCTATTAAATTTAAAAAAAAGATAAGTGATGTATTGTTATTCCTATTTGTATATCTTTTAGGCGCAAATATAAGAATTAACTTATCTTGAAATGTATTTTGGTTTCTGAATTGTGCAAATGAGGAATATGAGATATGAAAAAAGACGGGGAGCAGAACTCCCCAGGGAAAACGAAAAACAAGTATGATTATTCTTTTATCTTTTTATCATATACATAAATCATAGTCTACACATGAAGAGAATACAGATTAAAGGTGTATCAAAAATCTTAATATTTAAATCAATAAAGATTAGGCATTCTAATCCTAGTTTACAAAACCTCTGTTTCTGTTCATCTTGCTCAGGATCTGGCTCTGAAGGGACTACGTGTTCTGCTTGTGGAAGGTAACGACCCCCAGGGAACAGCATCGATGTATCACGGCTGGGTGCCAGATCCTCATATTCATGCAGAGGATACTCTCCTTCCCTTCTATCTTGGAGAAAAGGACGATGTCACTTATGCAATAAAGCCGACTTGCTGGCCTGGGCTTGACATTATTCCTTCCTGTTTGGCTCTGCACCGCATTGAAACTGAGTTAATGGGCAAATTTGATGAAGGTAAATTGCCCACCGATCCACACCTGATGCTCCGACTGGCCATTGAAACCGTCGCTCATGACTATGATGTCATTGTCATTGACAGCGCGCCCAACCTGGGTATCGGCACGATTAATGTCGTATGTGCTGCTGATGTGTTGATTGTCCCGACGCCTGCTGAGTTGTTCGACTACACTTCCGCTCTTCAGTTTTTCGATATGCTTCGTGATCTGCTCAAGAACGTAGATCTTAAAGGGTTCGAGCCTGATGTACGTATTTTGCTTACCAAATACAGTAATAGTAATGGTTCTCAGTCCCCGTGGATGGAGGAACAAATTCGGGACGCCTGGGGAAGCATGGTTCTGAAAAATGTTGTACGTGAAACGGATGAAGTTGGTAAAGGTCAAATCCGGATGAGAACTGTTTTTGAACAGGCTATTGATCAACGCTCTTCAACAGGTGCCTGGAGAAATGCTCTTTCTATCTGGGAACCTGTCTGCAATGAAATTTTCGATCGTCTGATTAAACCACGCTGGGAGATTAGATAATGAAGCGTGCGTCTGTCATTCCAAAACATACGCTTAAGACTCAACTGCTTGAGGATACTCCGTCATCGGCACCAGCTGCACCGATGGTGGATTCGTTAATTGCGCGCGTAGGAGCTATGGCTCGTGGCAATGCATGTGGTAGGGACGTGAAATTTACCCTTAAGGTGCTCCGGGGAGATAGTGTTGAGAAGACCTCTCGGGTATGGTCAGGTAATGAACGTGACCAGGAACTGCTTACAGAAGACGCCCTGGATGATCTTATCCCTTCTTTTCTACTGACAGGTCAACAGACACCAGCATTTGGTCGAAGAGTGTCTGGGGTCATAGAAATTGCCGATGGGAGCCGCCGTCGTAAAGCTGCTGCACTTACAGAAAATGATTATCGAGTTCTGGTTGGCGAGCTGGATGATGAGCAGATGGCTGCATTGTCTAGATTGGGTAACGATTATCGCCCAACAAGTGCTTATGAAGGTGGTCAGCGTTATGCAAGCCGATTGCAGAATGAATTTGCTGGAAATATTTCTGCGCTGGCTGATACGGAAAATATTTCACGTAAGATTATTACCCGCTGTATCAACACAGCTAAACTGCCTAAATCAGTTGTTGCTCTTTTTTCTCATCCCGGTGAACTATCTGCCCGGTCAGGTGATGCCCTTCAAAGAGCTTTTACAGATAAAGAAGAATTAATTAAGCGGCAGGCATCTAACCTTCATGAACAGAAAAAAATAGGGGTAATCTTTGAAGCTGAAGAAATCATCTCTCTTTTAACGTCTGTGCTTAAAACGTCATCTGCATCAAAAACCAGCTTAAGCTCACGACATCAGTTTGCTCCTGGAGCGACAGTGTTGTACAAGGGCGATAACATGGTGCTAAACTTAGATAGATCTCGTGTTCCAACTGAGTGTATAGAGAAAATTGAAGCCATTCTTAAGGAACTTGAAAAAACGGCACTTTGATGCGGCACGTTTTAGTCTACATTGATCTATCTTTACTTAGTTTCCTTTAGCACAGGCTAGAAAACATAACTAACTGGTCTGAATATTATATCTGGGACTACGGTCCCACTCATATAGTCGGTCTGATTATCGGTCTGGGACCACGGTCCCACTCATATTGTTGATCGGATTATCAGTCTGGGACCACGGTCCCACTCTTATTGTTGGTCGGATTATCGGTCTGGGACCACGGTCCCACTCTTATTGTTGGTCGGATTAGCGGTCTGGGGCCACGGTCTCACTCATATTGTTGGTCGGATTATCAGTCTGGGACCATGGTCCCACTTGTATTGTCGATAAGATTATCAGCATGAGACTACAATTCCATTAATACCTGTCAAGAACAACTATTGACATATCGTTTCAACCCGTAGAACGGGTAGTCTTGGCGTGCGGCTGTATGGCTACTGTGTCTAGCTTATCCACAGCATTTGCGCACTGTTCTGTGGACAAAATACTTGGTTACCCAGGCCGTGCTGGCACGTTAACTGGGCTGCATTCGATGCAAGTGTGTCGCTGTCGCCGGCCTCCTCACCCGGTCACGTTTCATCGTTTCTCCTCCACGCGCTGCGGCTTCGGGACCGCACCTGCATTCGTATGTGGTCGCCCGGTTACAGGTGCGGCACGGCCTGATGGAGGACGCATGTAAGAGGAGAATTCCCATGCCAAACTGGTGCGCCAACGTGCGACATGAAGTCGCCTGAATAATTGTTCCAGCGGAGTTAGATTCCGTCAGGGAACCTGATGTTCCGTCATCAGTAGTCTACTGACACATGCGTCACTGGTAACGGTGGGTGGTGAAGCTGTCAGGACAATGAAACCGGATCTTCGGATCGTGTCAACGACGGATGAAAAGTGATCCACTTATATCTCCACCAACGTAAGCGTCAACGGAGCACCGTATTGACGCTTATTTATTGGTGAGAACTACGTTCCATGGCAGGAGTTCGTCAACACAGTTGGAGGGCCATTCCGGCTGTATGCTCAGAATATGGCGCAGATACGCTTCCGGATCGATATCGTTCAGACGGCAGGTGCCGATCAGCCCGTACAGCAGTGCACCACGCTTGCCGCCGTGATCGCTACCGAAGAACACGTAGATGATATGACCTTTATATACTCACTATAGCATTGGTGGGATATTCCAGAGGAGGTCATCATACATTCGGAAAATATTGCGGTTTACGTCGGGCTGGATGTGCATAAAGAAACGTTGGTGGTTGCTATTGCTGCACCTGAACGGCTTGGCGAAGTTCGTTATTATGGTACGATTAACAACGAAGCCCAGGCTGTACGTCGATTATTTCAGAAATTGCAGGGACTATACGGAAACATTCTTTCCTGCTATGAGGCTGTCCCCTGTGGTTTTGGGCTATATCATCAACTCACAGCGATGAATATAAAATGCCAGGTTATTGCCCCTTTCCGGATACCAAAATCACCGACAGACAGAATCAAAAATGATCATCGGGACGCAATTTCTCTCGCCAGGTTACTGCGGGCTGGAGAACTTACCCCTGTCTGGATCCCTGACCTGACTCATGAAGCTATGCGGGATCTAATCAGAGCCCGTGCAGCAGCTAAACGAGACAGCAGAGTTGTCCGACAGCGAATATCTGATAACGTTACGACAGCTACTGACATCGTTGATAATGCGGGAGCATCCGCAACAGGTGTTATTTATGATGGTAATGCCATTTCATTACGTAATCTGGACGGTGATTTTACACTGAAATATTCACTATCATCTTCTTTCGCCGAAAAAGGGGACTTTGGGTATACCATTGGTGCGAATAGTGGTGAAAATGCTCCAATGGTAACAACAGATTACAATGATACGGTTTATGTTGGTTATTACCAGAGTGGTAAAGAAACAACATCGTACAGTAATGTTGCTAACTCACAGGATAATGGGCCAGACGGAACAAAAATCGATGGCAATCAAAGCATTACGACTGTTGATTTAGGTGCTGGTGATGATCTAATGGTCATTCGTGGTAACATGCTGGCTAATACAAGAGTATACACTGGTGAGGGTAACAATACTTTTACTATGGATGGTATGAATACTGCATTACGTGTTATGTATGCGGGTAGTTATATCTTTACTGAGTCTGGCGATGATATTGTTACGATCAAACGTACTGGTGTATCAAATGCCGGACAGATTTATCTTGGTTCAGGTAGTGATACATTTATCCAGGGGGATGCTACTGACAATAACGATACAACATCATCTGGTTTATTGGATCTTGGTAGTGGTACAAAAGATATATCTAATATGCCTAAGGAATATCTTTCTGTTTATCAGGATGGCAGTAATTTAAGCTTGGGTAACGACAACAATATTGACACTGC
>Ga0153924_1001369_pt1 | contig 12397 bp, 14 predicted proteins | sample TSNJ008MetaG_FD_104709 | JGI IMG/M metagenome (GOLD analysis project Ga0153924, IMG submission 104709) | Attine ant fungus gardens microbial communities from New Jersey, USA - TSNJ008 MetaG | ecosystem: Host-associated > Fungi > Mycelium > Unclassified | place: USA: New Jersey, Wharton State...
CCCGACTGCGGCGACGGCGGCCACCACGCGGACGAAGCGCTTCCGGGCACGGGCGTCCGGCGGCAGGACGGGGATCGCGGTGGTCTCGATGCCGACGGCGTAGGCGCTGCGGTCCTCGGGCGTACGGGTCCGCGGGCGTGGGGCGGGCGAGGGCATGCTGCTCCTTCGATGTGACGTCGGGTCGCACATCGACGGTGATGGCAGGGCGGGTCGGTCCGTCGAGGAGCCTACGGAGCGGCCCCGCGGGATCGTTACCGGATGCTCAGGATTCTCGCCGGACGAACGATGTGTCCGTCCGGCCGGGTTTGGTCTCAGTCCAGCAGCTCGACGCCGGCGCGGGCGACGACCGCACGCACCTCGTCCAGGTAGGTCTGCGCCTGTTCGGAGAGCGGGATCGCGGTGTGCGCGATCCACCCGATCTCGATGCGTTCGTCGACGTCGAGGGGCACGGCGACGATCCCGGGGTCGAGGTCGTCGCTGATGAGGCCCGTCGAGATCGTGTAGCCGTCGAGCCCGATCATGAGGTTGAAGATCGTGGCTCGGTCCGAGACCCGGATCTCTCGCTTGCTGGACAGGGTCGAGAGGATCTCCTCGGACAGGTAGAACGAGTTGTTGGCGCCCTGGTCGAAGGTCAGCCGTGGCAGGTCCGCCAGGTCGGCGAGCGTGGCCCGGCCCCGGGACGCGAGCGGGTTCCGCCGGGACACGAAGATGTGCGGCGCCGCGACGAACAGTGGGTGGAACGCGACCCCCGCGTCCCGGAGCAGCTTGGCGATGACCTTCCCGTTGAAGTCGTTGCGGTACAGGATGCCCACCTCGCTCCGCAGCGTCCGGACGTCCTCGATGATGTCCCACGTGCGCGTCTCGCGGAGGGAGAACTCGTACTCGTCGGCGTCGGCCCCGTCGACCATCCGGACGAACGCCTCGACCGCGAACGAGTAGTGCTGCGTGGACACCCCGAGGAGCCGCCGTGACGGCTGACGGCCGACGTACCGCTGCTCGAGCAGGGCGACCTGCTCGACGACCTGGCGCGCGTAGCCGAGGAACTCGACACCGTCGACGGTGAGCTCGACACCTCGGGCCGACCGGATGAAGAGCGCGCGCCCGACGCGGGCCTCGAGGTCCTTCATCGCCGCGGACAGGGTCGGCTGTGCCACGTAGAGCAGGTCGGCCGCCGCGCTGATCGAGCCCTCGGACGCGACCTCGATGAAGTAGCGGAGCTGCTGGAGGGTGATGTCGTTCGACACGCGAGGCATAGGCGCAGCCTATACGTGGCCATAGCAGCTGTGGATTACCCGATGACTGCGCTCGATCGGCAGGATTGCACCACACCCACCGCACGGTCCCCGGACCGCTGAACGTACGGACTGGCCGGCCTTGGACTTCTCCTTCCACATCGACACGACCCGGTTCGACGAGGACTACACCCCGTCGACGAGCTCGCGGGCGACCACCAACTTCGCCAACCTCGCCCGCGGCGAGCACCGCCAGCAGAACCTCCGCAACGCGCTCACCATGATCGACCGGCGGTGCAACGACCTCGCACGGTGGGACAACCCGAACGGTGACCGTTACCGCGTCGAGCTCGAGATCGTCTCGGCCGCCGTCCGGTTCGAGGCGTCCGGCGCGGACCAGGAGTTCCCGCTCCTCGAGGTGCTCGACGTCCACATCGTCGACCAGCACACCGGGCTGCGCCACCAGGGGATCGTGGGCAACAACTTCTCGTCGTACCTGCGCGACTACGACTTCGCGGTCCGGCTGCCGTCCGTCGACAAGGCTGCGGGCATCCCCGACGACTTCGGCCGCCTGCACGGGCTGCTCTTCCAGGACTTCCTGGCATCGGACGCCTACCGCGCCCGCTTCGACACGCAGCCCGTGGTCTGCATCAGCGTCTCGTCGAGCCAGACCTACCGCCGCACGGACAACGTCCACCCGGTGCTCGGCGTCGAGTACCACCACGAGCGGTCCTCGCTGACCGACGAGTACTTCGGGCGGATGGGCCTGCAGGTGCGCTACTTCATGCCGCCCGGGTCGAAGGCGCCGCTCGCGTTCTACTCCGGCGGTGACCTGCTGAACGACTACTCGGACCTCCAGCTCGCCGGCACGATCAGCACGATGGAGACGTTCCAGAAGATCTACCGACCGGAGATCTACAACGCGAACGCGGCCGCCCCGAGCGTCTACCGGCCGAGCCTCGAGCACCAGGACTTCTCGAAGACCGCAGTCGACTACGACCGCGAGGAGCGCAGTCGACTCGCGGTCACCCAGGGGCACTGGACGGCGGAGCACTTCGTGCAGCCGCACGGAGAACTCCTCGACCGCTGGGCCGCCAGCGCCGCCACGATCCGATGACCGACAGGGACACCATGACGAACACCCTCCTGCCCACCTCGATCGTCGGCAGCCTGCCGAAGCCGTCCTGGCTCGCCGAGCCCGAGCGGCTCTGGTCCCCGTGGCTGCTCGATGGCGACGCACTGGCCGAGGGCAAGCAGGACGCACTCCGGTCGGCCGTCCACGAGCAGGTGCACCGCGGCATCGACATCGTCAGCGACGGCGAGCAGACCCGGCAGCACTTCGTCACGACGTTCATCGAGCACCTCGACGGCGTCGACTTCGAGCACAAGGAGACCGTCCGGATCCGTGACCGGTACGACGCGCAGGTGCCGACCGTCGTCGGAGCCGTGAGCCGCCGGCAGCCCGTGTTCGTCGAGGACGCGAAGTTCCTGCGTGCGCAGACCGACCGGCGGATCAAGTGGGCACTCCCGGGCCCGATGACGATGATCGACACCCTCGCGGACCGCCACTACGGGAGCCGCGAGCAGCTCGCGTGGGAGTTCGCCACGATCCTCAACCAGGAGGCGCGCGAGCTCGAGGCCGCCGGTGTCGACGTCATCCAGTTCGACGAGCCCGCCTTCACCGTCTTCCACGACGAGGTCCGCGACTGGGGTGTCGCCGCACTCGAACGGGCCGCCGAGGGGCTCCGCGCCGAGACCGTCGTGCACATCTGCTACGGCTACGGCATCGAGGCGAACAACAAGTGGAAGGCGACCCTCGGGGCGGAGTGGCGGCAGTACGAGCAGTCGTTCCCGCTCCTGCAGCAGTCGTCGATCGACACCGTCTCGCTGGAGAGCATCCACTCGCACGTGCCGCTCGAGCTCGTCGAGCTCATCCGCGGCAAGAAGGTCATGCTCGGCGCCGTCGACGTCGCGACCGAGACGGTGGAGACGCCGGAGGAGGTCGCGGAGGTCCTCCGCCGCGCCCTCGACTTCGTCGACGCCGACAAGCTCGTCCCGAGCTCGAACTGCGGGATGGCACCGCTCGGCCGGCAGGCCGCGCTCGGCAAGCTGAGCGCGCTGTCCGCAGGCGCGGAGATCGTCCGGAGCGAGCTCTCAGGACGCGGCTGACGGACGCGAACCGATCGCAGTCGCGACAGGCGAGCCAGATCACCGATCCGGTCGGGCCACGCCCCGCCGAACGGATCGCGAGGGTTCGCTCGATGCACCCACGTGGTGGGGGAACCGGAATCGGACGGCCAGTCCGGCGAGGGCTGCGGCGGCGATGATCGCTCCGCCGAGCAGGAGCGGTCCGCCGTAGCCGGCGCTGAGGAGCGGGCGGGACACGACCGGTCCGAGGATCTGGCCGATCGCGTCGCCGGTGGTCAGCAGCGCGACGGCACGCGGGACCTGAAGGTGCGCGCCGTTGGTCGGACCCGACAGTGGCCGGTACCCGTTCCTGGCGCGGATCGAGCAGCAGCTCGTCGAGCGCGACGACGGTCAGCAGTTCCGCGCCGGGATCGAGATCATCCTCTCCGGCGTCGAGGTACTCCGAAGAACTCCCCCGAGCGGCGAGTGACATCCCGCCAGAAGGCATCGAGCTGCGGACGCCCCTCATGGCCAGGCGTACGACGCCGGACTGGATGGCGCTTCGCCACTGCACACGGCGAGATCTCCCGAACGGTTGCGCAACTGCTTTCGGCGGAGGGGTCTGCCGGACACGATCACTCGTCTTGAACCCGATCGGACGAGGGGCACACGAATCCTTGAGTGCCCCCCTCGTCTCGCTCGATGGGAGTTGCGGGGCTCGAGAGGCGGGTGCACATCCGCAGCCTGCGAGCCATACCGTCCGGAGCGCGATGGTGAACCGGTACGGGCCCCGCCCGCCCGCGCCTTGGTCAATCTGGCCGAACGGGGGTGGAGGCTGCGGCTCCGACGACGGTGGTCCAGGGTTTCGCGGTCCATGCTTCGACGAGTCCGCCGGTGACGTACGGGTCGGTCTCCGCGAAGGCGCGGGCGTGGTCGAGGGCGTCGTCCCCGGTGAACACGATGAGGGCGCTGAACGGCCCGTCGGCGGCACCGACGGCCCCGCCGAGGAGGAGTTCACCACGCTCCGCCGCAGCCCACGCTGCAGTGAGGTGTTGCTGGCGGAACGCGTCACGGCGCGCCAAGTAGTCGTTGACGTAGGTGTACTCGAGGACTGCGTGCATGATCCTTCTCCGATCTGGTCGTGTTCAGAGCTCGATAGCCCAGGTCTGCGCGTCGACGGCGGTGCCGAAGAGCAGGGCCGGGCTCTCCGACTCCAGGTGGAAGCCTGCCCGCTCGTAGCGTCGACGCGCAGCCGTCAGGTTGGACGACGTCCAGAGGGTGACCTTCCGGTACCCGGCCCTCAGAGCGAACGCGAGGGCTTCGTCGATGAGCCGGGTCGCGACACCGAGTCCGCGGGCACCGGGAGTCACGAGCAGGACGCGCAGTCGTGCGGTCCCCTCGGCAGACGGGGCGACCATGACGGATCCCACCCGTTCGTCGTCGACCTCAGCGATCAGCGTCGTCTCCCGTTGTGGGTTCACGGCAGCGCCGTGGGCTCCGACGATCTGTGCGACGAAGGCCTCGAACTCAACACCCCAGCCGAACTGGGCGGCGTAGACCTCACCGTGGGCCTGGACTATCCACCCGAGGTCGCCGGGCTCGCTTGCAGCCCGGACCGTCACGGTGCCGTTGCACTGACACAAGTGTGTCAGTGCAACGGTGAGCTACTCCGATGAACGAGCGACCGCGAAACCCGTCCCCGCGTGAGCAGGTGCTCCTGGATGCCGCCTATGCGTACGTGCTCGAGCACGGCCTCGCAGCCACGTCGCTGCGCCCGCTGGCCGCTGCGATCGGATCGAGTACACGGGTGCTGATGTTCCTGTTCGGGAACAAGGACGGTCTGATCCGTGCGATATTGGCGCGTGCTCGTCGCGAGGAACTCGAAGCACTCCGCTCGGCTGCTCCTGCTGACGCCGACTTGGCGACCACGACGCTGGCGCTCTGGCGTTGGCTCTCCGCCGAAGCGCACCGGCCGGTCCTTCGACTGTGGGTTGAGTCGTACAGTCGGTCGCTGGTCGATCCCGACGGTCCGTGGGGCGGGTTCGCCGAGCAGACCGTGAACGACTGGCTCACACTCCTGGACCGGGGAAACCCCGGGACACGGGCCGAAGCCACACTCGCACTCGCTGTCCTCCGAGGTGCTCTCTTGGACCTCCTCGCAACCTCGGATCAGACGCGCACCGACCGCGCGATCACGGCTTTCACCGAGTCGATGGCGCAGCCCTGAGGATGACCCGGGAAGCGCCTCGTCCAATCCCGGGAGCCGACCGCCCTCTGGAACAGCGTCTTGCGAGCGCACGAGTGTCTGTGATGACCGTGCCACCGCTCTGCTCATCCTCCTTGCGTCAGGCTCGTGATCAGGTTGATGGCGACAGCGATGACGAAGGTGCCAAAGAAGTACGACAGGAGCGCATGGCCCATGGCGATGCGGCGCGATGGCGTCGATGATTGGGTGATGTTGCTCGCGCTGTACGCCATTCCGATCGAGAATGCCGTGTAAGCGAAGTCGCTGTAGGCCGGATCCTCGTCCTGGTCGAAGTCGAAGCGGTGGCTGTCGTCGAGGTAATACATCCTCGCGTACTTGAATGCGTACACCGTGTTGATGAGCATCCAGGCGGCCACGACGCCAACGACCGCGAGGATCGCGGCCGCCGATCCGACCGGATCTTTTTGCTGACTGCGGATGAGTGCGAGGACCACCAGTACCAGGCTGAGGAATGTGGCGGTGATGATGAGCGCGTCCACGAGCTTCCGGGACCGGTCTTCGTGGCGAGCGAGAGAACGGGTTTGTTCGGCGTCGGCGGGCCATGCGCGGGACCATGCCCAGGCGAGGAACACTGCTGAAGCTGTCGCCCATCCCAGGAGGGGGGAGAGTTCTGGGAGCCCGAGGAGCACGGCTATCGATGCCACGATGAGTCCGGCGATCGCGGCGACACCGGCTTTTGTTGTGAGGTGGGACACGACATTGCCTTTCTGGTCGATCTGCACAGGGGACGCCAGCGCCCTCCCGCCGCTGCTGCGTTCACTTCACCGGCTCACAGCGCCAGTCCCGGCTCCTCTGAGGGGAACGTAGAGGCCGGCACGTTCGGCCCTCACTGCTGCGAGCGTGCGCGATGGTGCGTCCAGCTTGGCCAGGATGTGTTCGACGTGAGCCGCGACGGTTCGGGGGGCGACCACCAGCGCACGGGCGATCTCGAAGTTGGAGCAGCCCTCGATGATGTGACCCAGCACCTCTAGTTCTCGCGGCGTCAGGCCACGAAGGCTCGGGGCGGCCGAGAGGATGACGATGCCGCTGGCCACTGCGCCGAGCTCGTGGTCACACGCGAGCACCGTCACCCGCACGAAGCCGTCCAGGGACTGCCGACCCCCGCGATGCCACAGGAACGAGGCATGGTCGACCGCGTCGCCGAGTGCGTCTCTGGCAGCGGTGATGAGCGTCGAACGCGGGGCGAGGAGCTCGTCGTCGGGGAGGCCTGGAAGACCGATGACGCCGCGTCCGGGTAGGAGGACCGCGCCGGCTCTGGCTCCGCCGACCAACACCGCCGAGGCTCCGAGCGCTCGGACGACGTCGATGCCAGAGGTGAGCTTCGGCACCGACCGCGCCAACTGCCGACGAACGGTTTGCGACGGGGGATCAGCGCTCTGGAACAGCAACGTGAGGAAGCCCACATGTCGTCCCCCGGCTTCGAACAGCGCGGTGGAGAGCGTCTCGTGGAAGCCCGCGGGAAGGAGGCACTCGGCCCACGTCTTCAGGTCGCTCGGGGAGAAGGGGACGTCCGACAAGCTGGTGGGCGGGCGTTCGCGATTGGCTCCGGTCGCCTCGATGTCCCGCGCCATCTGGGGGCTGCTGAGGTAGCGGACGCTGGCTCGGTCGAGGTGCACGCTTGCGATCGACGTGTATCCGGTGCCGCCCGGCTCCGCCAAAGCCATCCAGGCGCCGTCGAAGGGGATGTGGTCATGGAGTTCGTCGAGCATCGCCTGCGCTCGCTCGTGGACAGGGCCCGGATGGGCCGCGATCTCGGCGAGCTGGAGCCCTGCGCGTGGTTTCACACGAGTCGCCCCTCTCCAACAGTCCGGCCGTGAGACGAACTGTCTCAGCTCCGCTGCCCCACGGCGTACACCGGGGTGCTGGCGCGGGTCTCAGCTTGACGCGCACGCATGGGCAGGTCTGCCGATGGCGGTTGAGCGCCGGACGTTGTGCCATGGCCGTGTCGCGTAGCCGACCCGGCCCGCGTCCCGTTCCAAGTCAGGACACCCACGGAGGGAAAACACCATGAGAGCAGTCGTCTACGAGGGGCCGCGGTCGGTCACGGTGCAGGACGTCCCGGATGCACGCATCGAGCGCGCCACCGACGTGTTGGTCCGTATCACCACGACCAACATCTGCGGATCCGACCTGCACATGTACGAGGGGCGCACGAGCTTCGAGACCGGGCGGTGGTTCGGGCACGAGAACATGGGCGAGGTGATTGAGGTCGGCGAGGGTGTCGACAAGATCGCGGTCGGTGACCACGTGGTCCTGCCGTTCAACGTCGCCTGCGGGCACTGCAAGAACTGCGAACGTGGGCTCACCAACTACTGCCTCACCGCACAGCCCGTGCCGGAGTGGGCCGGCGCCGCCTACGGGTTCGCCGACATGGGACCATGGGCCGGCGGCCAGGCCGAACTGCTGCGGGTCCCGTGGGGCGACTTCAACTGCCTCCGTCTGGGCGAGGACGCCGAGGAGCGGTCCTCGGACTACGTGATGCTCGCGGACATCTTCCCGACCGGGTACCACGCGACCGAGATGGCGGGGGTGAAGCCGGGCGACCAGACCGTCATCTACGGCGCCGGACCAGTCGGTCTCATGGCCGCGCTGTCCGCCACCATCAAGGGTGCGAGCAAGGTCATGGTCGTGGACCGGCACCCCGATCGACTCCGGTTGGCGGAGTCCATCGGCGCGATCGCCATCGACGACTCGAAGGTCGACCCGGTCCAGGCGGTCCTCGAGCAGACGATGGGGCTCGGCGCGGACAACGGGTGCGAGTGCGTCGGCTACCAGGCGCACGAACCGAGCGGGGACGAGAAGCCGAACCTCACGCTCAACCGCCTCGTCCAGTCGGTGCGGTTCACCGGACGGATCGGCACGGTCGGCGTGTACGTGCCGCAGGACCCCGGCGCCGCCGACGAGCTCGCGAAGCAGGGTCAGGTCGCCTTCGACATCGGACTGCACTGGTTCAAGGGGCAGACCATGGGCACGGGCCAGGCGCCGGTCAAGAAGTACAACCGCCAGCTTCGCGACCTGATCGCGGCGGGGAAGGCGACGCCGTCGTTCATCGTCAGTCACGAGCTGCCCCTCGATCAGGCACCCGACGCGTACGAGCACTTCGACAACCGGGACGACGGCTGGACGAAGGTCGTCCTCAAGCCCGGGAAGGCGGCCTGACCATGGACGGGAAGGCAGCAGCTGCGGTCGGGATCGGGATCGCCGGCGCCGCCGCGGGCCTCGTCGCCCGGTCGCTGGTGAAGGAGCACCGGGACTCGGACGGCGACGCTCCGCACCCCGAGGGGTGGAAGGCCGTCACCGTGCTCGGCGATACGGACGACTTCCGGAGCGGAGGCCGGTACCCCGAACCGTTGCAGCGGGTGGCGGAGGCGCTCGAGATCCGGCTCGAGCCGGCTCCGGGTGACAAGGGCTTCGAGGTCCACGCCCGGGTCTGCGACGGGGCCGATCTCCCGGGCGACGACGATCCGGGGATGACGTTGCGCGCAGCGTTGCGCGACGCGAAGCAGGTCTTCGAGACCGGTGAGGTCCTGCGGGCGACGCCGAGGCCGCACGGTGAACGACCCACCACGCTGCTCGGCGGCGCGGTGGACAAGGAAGAGGACGATGGGAAGGGCGAGGGTGTGCTGTGAAGGCGCTGTGCTGGACCGGAGTGAACGAACTCTCCGTGGAGAACGTCGACGACCCGGGGATCCTCAACGCCCAGGACATCATCGTTGAGGTGACCCTGAGCACCACGTGCGGATCCGACCTCCACCTCCTCGGCGGGTACGTCCCCACCATGCGTGCCGGCGACGTGCTCGGACACGAGTTCATCGGCGAGGTCATCGAGGTCGGATCGGCCGTGACGAAACACCGAATCGGCGACCGGGTGGTCGTCTGCTCGTTCATCAGCTGCGGGAAGTGCTGGTACTGCCGCAACGAGCTCTACTCGCTCTGCGACAACGGCAACCCCAACGCCGGTATCCCCGAGGTGCTCTGGGGCCAGGCACCCGGCGGCTGCTACGGCTACTCCCACGCGCTGGGCGGTTGGGCCGGGAGTCACGCGGAGTACATCCGGGTGCCGTACGCCGACCAGGGAGCCTTCCACGTCCCGGAGGGCGTCAGCGACGAGCGGGCGCTCTTCGCGTCCGATGCCGCTCCGACGGGATGGATGGGTGCCGACCTCGGCGGAGTCCAGCCCGGGGACACCGTCGCCGTCTGGGGTGCTGGTGGTGTCGGCCAGATGGCGGCCCGCGCGTCGCTACTGCTCGGCGCCGAGCGTGTCATCGTGATCGACCGGTTCCAGGAGCGGCTGACCCAGGTCGAGCAGGTCATCGGTGCGGAGACGATGAACTACGAGACGAGCGAGGTGACGGCCGAGCTCCGGGAGCTCACGGGCGGCCGTGGCCCGGACGTGTGCATCGAGGCGGTCGGAATGGAGGCGCACCGCGACGGACTTGATTTCGCGTTCGACCAACTGAAGCAGCAGCTACGTCTGCAGACCGACCGGCCGACCGCGGTGCGCGAGGCCGTGTTCGCGGCACGCAAGGGCGGCAGCCTCTTCGTGCTGGGCGTCTTCGGCGGGTTCGTCGACAAGTTCCCGCTCGGTGCGGTGATGAACAAGGGACTCACGCTTCGGTCCGCGCAGCAGCACGGGCAGCGGTACATCCCAATGCTCCTCGAGCGGATGGCGCGCGATGAGATCGTCACCGAGCACCTTGCAACCCACGTGATGCCGCTCGAGGACGGACCGAACGGCTACGCCATGTTCAAGGAGAAGACCGACGGGTGCGTCCGGGCAGTTTTCCGTCCCTGAGCCACGAGAAGTGGATCGGCGCTCTCATCCCGGGCAAGACCGTGAAAGTCCCTGGGGGTCTCAGCGACAAGAACGGCGTCAAGAACCAGGACCACCTCAGGTACGGTCAGGAGTACGAGTACAAGTCAGACGTGTAACGCGCCTGGTTCGGCAGGGCTCCGCCTCCAGGATTCGAACCCGGACCTAACGGCACCAAAGGCCGTCGTGCTGCCATTACACCAAGGCGGAACGCGCACGGAGGCGCCCGACCATCCTCCCACGACCGACGAGGCTGGCCGTGCAGCCCTCGCGTCCGCCAAGATGGGGGGATGCCGCAGGAGGACGAGGTCGACCGCATCGTCGCTGCGTGGGGACGGGAACGAGCAGACCTGGACTTCGGACCACTCGAGGTCCTGTCCCGCGTCGACCGGCTCGCCCGGCACCTCGACCGTGCACGTCGGGCCGCGTTCGACGAGAGCGGCGTGGAGCCGTGGGAGTTCGACGTCCTGTCGGCACTGCGGCGCGCTGGTGAGCCCTACGAGCTGAGCCCGAAGACACTCCTGCAGCAGACCCTGGTGTCGAGCGGCACGATGACGAACCGGGTGGACCGGCTGACGGCGCGCGGACTCGTTGCGCGTCGCACGGACCCGAGGGACGGCCGGGGCATCCTCGTGTCGTTGACGACCGAGGGCCGCGCCGCGGTGGACGCCGCGATCGCCGATCTCCTGGCGGCCGAGCGGGACATCCTCACCGGGGTGTCCGACACCGAGCAGGACCAGCTGTCCGGACTGCTGCGGCGACTGATCCTGGGCCTCGGGGACTGACCCGCCGGCCGGCGACTACGCTCCGGCGCATGCACGCGATCACCCTGGCCGTCGCCGACGTCGCACGTTCGGCGGAGTTCTACTGCGCCCTGCTCGGGATCGACGGCAGCGGGGTGATCGGCACCGAGTACCCCGCGACCGAGACCGAAGCGGGCGGCACCACGGCGATGTTCACGCTCGACGACGGCCTGATCGTGAGCGTGTACGGCCGGGACGACATGGCGAAGGACTCCGGTGTGCCACTCGCCACTGCACCGAGTAGCACGATCGGGCACTTCGTCGACTCGCAGGCCGACGCCGAGGCGTTCCTCGAACGGGCACGGACCGCGGGAGCGACGATGCTCGCGGCGCCGTACACGCGTCCGTGGGGCATGTGGTCCGGCTTCTTCCAGGACCCGGACGGCCACCTCTGGGAGGTCGTCGCCAACCCCGGCGGGGGCGCCCCCGAGGACGCGAAGCCAGCCGCGTAGAGCTCGCTCAGGCTCGGCGCCGGATCGCGCCCCGTGACGAACGTCGCGCCCCGGCACAACGGGGCGCGATGTTCAGGACGGGGCGCGATCGCACATCGACAGCCGCCGACCGACCCGCGCCTCAGACCCCGAGCAACTCCGCGACCTCGAGCCAGCGCTCCTCGAGCTGCTCGACCTCGGACTCCAGGCCGGCCAGGCGCGACTGCAGCTCCCCGAGGCCGGCGTAGTCCGACTGGTCGTGGGTCGCGAACGCGTCGAGGAGCTTCTTCCGCTCGTCCCCGACCTTCGCGATGCGACGGTCGAGCGCCGACATCTCCTTCTCCGCCGTGCGACGATCGGCGCCGGAGAGCGACGATGCGGCAGACCCGGAACCGGACCCGGCGGCAGTGGACCCGGCCACCGCGGACGGCGAGCCGGTCCCGCCGGCGGTGTCGGGCCTCCCGGCAGACGCGGCGGCAGCCGCCGAAGCGGTCCCACCACCGGTGCCGGACGACCGCAGCCGCATGTACTCGTCGACGCCGCCCGGCAGGTGCCGGAGGTGCCCGCCGAGCACGGCGTACTGCTGGTCGGTGACGCGCTCGAGCAGGTACCGGTCGTGCGACACGACCAACAGGGTGCCGGGCCAGGTGTCGAGCAGGTCCTCCATGGCGGCGAGCATGTCGGTGTCGAGGTCGTTCGTCGGCTCGTCGAGGATGAGCACGTTC
>Ga0153924_1001371_pt1 | contig 12392 bp, 13 predicted proteins | sample TSNJ008MetaG_FD_104709 | JGI IMG/M metagenome (GOLD analysis project Ga0153924, IMG submission 104709) | Attine ant fungus gardens microbial communities from New Jersey, USA - TSNJ008 MetaG | ecosystem: Host-associated > Fungi > Mycelium > Unclassified | place: USA: New Jersey, Wharton State...
CTCGCTCGAGGTCCGTCTGCAGAAAAAGCTCAACCGTCTTGGACTGATTGAACATGTTCTTGTAGACTCTCTGTGCCCCAAAGAGAAACACATCGGAATCGTCTGTGATAACACCATCTACTAACCCTAGAGAGACAAGCTCCGCACATTGGGCTTCAGCTTCCATTGGTGCTGTCATATAGGGAATTCCAAACAATTTCAGCATTGTCTTTGGACATAGTGAGTCCCAGGACCGTCGCGAATTTAGTCTAAGCTTACCATAATCTGAGATACCATCTGTTGTGTGATATCCTCTGAATCTCTCATTGCAGCTTTCCTCTGCTCGTGCAATACTTTAATCTCATCATCAATTTCCCGTCTGACGTCATTCAAATTTCTGCCTTTCACTTGCGAGATAAACCGAGCAAATTCACCTTCTTCCGCACGCAAATCCATCTCTTCAGCCGCGTCCCAATGTTTTCCTTCGAGTTGTTCGTCAACATCTTCTATGGGTCCCCCTTCAACTTCAGATTCGCGGACAACAGCATCACTCCTTGACATGGAGGTGATATTTGATTGTCCGAATCCCTGTGTCATTTGCGGAGTTCCAGAAGGCGAAGGAGACCTTGACCAAGAGAAAAGAGGAGTTTCGTCTTGTTTCTCAGGAGTCATTGGAGCGGATATTGGGGTTCCAGTGACTTGGGTTCGGTCCAATACGTCCGCAGATCCGGGATCAGGTGTTATATTGTGAATGTCCGGCAGAAGAGAGGGTGTAGATCTTCTGGGACTAGACTCGGTGGATATACGGGATGATATGACCAATTCACCTGAGCTTAAAGTTGGCTCAAGCACTGCAACTTCAATCTCAAGATCTTCGTCATCCTTGCTTTCACTCGACAGGAGGACTGAAGATGATTCTGGCCGTTCTGCAGGTATTTCGGGTGTTTTGTCCGCCGAGGCATGAACCACGGGGACCTCCACTTCTTCCATATCATCTTCTGAATCGGTCAATGCCTGAAAGCCTGATATCACAGTTGATGCAGGTATCGTAGGAGAAACGGACTGTTTAACAGGCTTGAAGAATCCTCCTGGGATTTCCTTGTCCTCTGTTGCTAGGACTGCGTTTGGAGTAGCCTTTGAAACTGTGAGTAGAGGAGACGGGGCTCCAAAAACCTTATTTTGCCCTTGAGTTCCAGACACTCGTCGACTGATGAACTCTCGACTTGTTCCGGTTCCAGCAAAAGTTAGAAATGTTTCGAGGCCAGAAGGCGCAAGTATCTCCTCCTCTGAGGAAGGTCTCTGGCCACTTGGAATGCCAACAAACCCCAGAGATCCTGATGCAAGTTTACGAGGAGAGACAGTAGAACTTGAAGCTATCCATGGTGAAGTAGATTGACCCTGATCAAGAGACGCTTGTATTGCAAACGCAAGTTCTTCGTCCTCTCCGCTTTCGAGTTCTTCTAAAGCGTTGCGGATCGCAGCAACATCCTCGTCGTCACTGTCAAGATCAAACAGAGGTTTTGATTGTTTCTTGCGGTTTATAGAATTCACAGTCAATGGTGCTGGTTTCTTCGAGGAATAACGGCTAGCAATGGCTGACAACGCCATTTCGCGCTGATATTGTCGCAGATCACTATCCATAGTTTGAGTGCTGATAGATAGTGCTTATTTAGTGCCATCTCTTGGTTGATGTCGGTGGCTAACTCACGTATCAACTTCTTCCATATCCGCATCTTCGTCTTCATCCTCGTCTTTTGCGGCTGGCTCTTCTACATCAATAAGGATGGGCTTTTCTGGTACGGTGCCCGTCTTGTCCTGTATTGCAAGGATCCACCCGCCGTCTACTCCCTCGTTCTTGGTAAGCACATACTGCTTATTTCTTTCGCTCGCAATCCGTACAGGTATAGTCAAATGAGCACTTCCAACGCTATTCGTTGTCACCAACAACTGTTGCGTCAAGGAGTTTCGCTGTTTCAAGTTGAGAATCTGTTGCTTTGAAAAATCCATAGGCGTAGGAGCCATTCGCAACATTTTTTGTAGGCGGGCATGAGACGTCTGACGTGACTTTAGTCTCAAGTCACCGATAATCTCATATTGGACTTCAGTAGGAAGTTCGCGGAATTCGGGGGAGGTGATATCGAAATCTTCGGGACGCATTTCTTCGATAAACGTACGAAGTTCGTCCTCGGTAGCAAACCGTGGGTCAGGAACGCTGGCTCGAGTAGCTTTAGATACGGCTTCTTCCATGTTTACCTCGGGAAGACGGTAAGGATCGTAATCACGGTACTTGTTCTGTTTCTTGGAACTTGATGTAGGAGTAGTAGCCTTGATTTTAACTGGTCTTTTAGGTACCGAACTGTCGATGTCCTCTAGGTAGACCGTATGTTCGTCAAGAGGGATATCATCCGGCTGAGCTTTCTCTTTCTCTTTTCCTTTTCCTTCAGATGACACCTTTCCTCTATTCACGACCGAAAGTAAAAGCCAAGTTGACCATGTGCAAAAAAAGATTAATAACAATGATAAAAACATTGCCATAGTGTACGCACTGCGGATGATGTTTCAGAGCTTCTCGCCTCAATTGCGCAGCAAGCAACCTCTCCGCAATCTTCTCATGACTCATAGCAGCCCCGCTTTTCTTCTTCTTCCTTTCATTCAACGTCGACTTTTTCAAAGCTGGCGCACCTCCATCGAACACGAAAACGGGTTTGATGCCGTAGAACAATAACTTTGTAATGCGGCGTAAGAAGCCAAGGACGTGAGCGTTGACGAGACCACGTCCTTCTTTGTCGCGCATGGTGGATTGGAATTGGTAGATCCAAATGCTGGAGTCGATTGCCATTACTTTTCCTTCGACCGTTTCCAAGCTTGATTGCAAAAAAAAAAATTGGTATATGTCATCCTATATGCATTGTACGCTCACAGAATGGGACGACCGACAGGAGAGAGGAGCGTCCAGAGAGACTTTACGCCCATATTCGATCAAATAGGTGATGAAGTGCTGATGAAGACGCTCAAATAAACATGAGAGTGATTCATACAAAAGATCAATAATCGACAATGGAATGAATGAATCATCACTGCTTTTCTTTTTTTTATCGAATTTGATGCAAGTTGATCTACCTACAATGCTTATACTCCGTGGTGTGATAAGCATCAAAAACTTGTATCAGTCCGCAAATCATAAAAACCGACAAACGCAACCTAAAAGCAACTTTCAAAAAAAAAAAACCCACAGTCCCGACTTCTACACGTCACGAATATGAAATGTAACCGTGTAATCCTCCGACAAAGTACAAAACAATTCATCGACGCAACGGGGAATCACCACACGAATAATAATGATAACGATGACGATAAAAAAACATAACCCAAGGAGGAGGGTTCAAATCAACCACCAGACTCATCACGATAGTAGTAACAGCTCAAAATCCATATCATAGGAACCATCGTTGGTGGATATCCTCACTACCGTCCCAAAAAAAAAAACCAAAGAATTCAGACATACACATCAAATGAAATAGACAATTAGTGCCTACTGTGAGGAACGAGTAATAATAGGCGGTTCCAAAGCCGAAAAACAAAAAGATAAAAACAGAGAATGATATATACCGATATCTAGCATAGGAAACCACAACATGAAAAAAATAATTTTGCGATGCTCAACTGTGTTTTCCACCAAGAAAAGAAAAGAGAGAGAGGAAGAAAGACAAAAGAAAGACATGGCACACGATTCCTCAACTAATGCTTAGGAGTACCAGGACGGTCGCCACTGTCCACCGGTCGAGTTGATGGCGATCCACGCCCAACAGGCGAGTTAGTCTGCGATGAAAACCCAGTAGGTCCAGTAGGAGACAACAGTCCACCACTTTCACCATGAGCACCACTACCAGAAGGCGAACCACCCATCGTCGGTGGAAATCTCGAGTCAAAGTTTCCAGTCATAGTCGGAGCCATACCCATGCCACCCATGCCACTCATACCCATACCGCCCATCATCGACATCCCCATCATCGACATCCTAGGGTCAAATCCTGACATACCCCCACCTGTCATGTTCTGACCCGCAGGCGACATATTCCCGCTGTTCATGTTCTGTCCCATCACGCCCATACCCGGATGACCCCCCTCTCCTCCGACTTGCGATCCAGCAGTCGAGAACGTCATCATGGCTTGTTGATACGCTGCCGCCGCCGCCTGCTGTGCCGCATACATTTGCTGAGGATTCAGCATCCCAGGATAACCCATCATCCCACCACCTGTCATCATGGGGTTCATCCCTCCTCCAGTCATCATAGGGTTCATCCCACCCGTCATCATAGGATTCATCATCATCGGGTTCATGCCCATCATCATCGGGTTCATCATCGGATTAAATCCATAACCATACATCGATCCACCTTGTTGCATCTGTTCCATTTGTTGGCGTTGCTGCTCATCAAATCTCCGCTGTCGTTCCTCAGCCAACCTCTTCTCCCTCTCCCTCTCCGTTAACGCAGCACCAACACCCCCTTCCCTCTTCCTCTCCCTCTCATGTGCCGTAATAGCTCCAAGTAAGCCAGTCTGCGGAGGAGGCGGCTTGTTCGGCACATTGATGAGCGAGGCACCGGTCTCTCTCGCAAGTTCCTCTTGTCTCTTTGCGGATCGATCTTGTTTATCCTGCAGCCCAGCAGATAACAAACCTTGCGGCGTGAATGCTTTTGTCATAGTCTCCGAAGGTTCCAATTGCACAAAGGTGTCTCGGGTATTTTGTTGTTGTTCAAAGGAATTGCCATTCCTGCCGGGGTCCAAAACTTGACTCCAAAGATTTTTTCTCGCTGCACCAGGTTGGGGATATTCGGACTGAGATCGGATTTGAGTTCCATCGTCACCATAGTACGTTCGTCGATCTGAGAGTTGGTCAGAAGTGAGTCGTCGAGCTTGAGGAGGGAAATTATTATGGTGATCATCAGTGCCTGATCACACATAAACGAGATATTAAACATGACGTATAAAGACAAGGTATACGCTACTCACCAGATCGGGAGCCAGGCGGTTGAGGCAGCGTGCGAGGAGCTCGGAGATGGGAAGATACTTGTCCATCGCCAGCAGACTGACCGTAAGCCATCGAGGGCCTTGTACCCTGTCCATGCCCAGATACCGATCTCTGTGCGGCAGGGTTTATATCCGAGTCTGCATCCTCTTCCTCGTCCTCCTCTTCCTCATCCTCCTCTTCATCCGAACTATCATTCCAGGCCCCAGTAACCTTGGGCTTTTTCCCATTCACCCTGCCTGGCTTATGGGTAGCCGCATGATGTGCAGCTTGTTGTTCCTGCGCCTTGGCTTTGCGCCTAGCAGCGGAGGAAGAAGGAGCAAAAGACGATTTGAACTGCTGAGGACTCGGCCCAGGCTCTACGACACTCGGTATAGACGATGGTGGTGGTTGATGGCCATCCGATGCAGCAAGCCGGCCAGGCGATGGGGATGACTCACTGGGATCATCCGTGACATCGAGATACGAAAGCGCAGCCAATACGTCCTGACTCGCCGCAGAATCGTCATGGGTAGAAAACGCAGGCTTGGATGACTGTGGCGATCGAGACTGCATGTCCGACGCGCTTATAGGACGAGGCCGCTCCTCTTGTAGATACTGATCGTTGTAGACAGGCACCCTGGAATGGGCTCGAGCACGTGCTCCGGACGGCTTGCGTCCTATCCCAGCCCGAGTTGATGATGTCATCATATTGACGCCGCTGCCGGCTACAGGCGATCTCGCTCGTGCTGGAGCAGTCGTAGCCTGAGTCTCGGTAGGATCCATAGGCAATGCGGAAGTCATAGCTTCACTTCTCTCCAGGAATGCCATCGGGGTTCCCTGTCGAACTGGCGGTGATCGGTCCGCGTGGGTCAATGATGCGGCTGAGCATCCAAATTCTTAACTGTTTCATCCAAAAACATTAGGAAAAAAAAACACACCCTTACCAGGCCGTTGGGAAATTTCCGTTTCACTGTCTTGGTCTTCCTCTCCCTCTCCCTCTTCTTCCTCCTCTTCCTCTTCATCGTCCTCGTCCTCTCCATCAGTTGCAGGGGGCATGGGAATTATACGCGGCTTGTTTGGCATGGCTACCGTTCCTGCATCATCACCACTTTCCAATCGTGATTGATGCATGAGATATAACGCGCGAACTTCATTGAATTCAGCATCGTCTGGTTCATGGGATCCTCTTGCTGGTGACTTCCTTGCAACAGGACTACTAGGCGAGAGAGTCTGACCCGAGTTGGAAGGTCTTCTTCCTCCTCGAGTGGAAGAAGCATGCAAGTCCATGCTCGCCTTCCCTAAGCCCTGAAATTCTCCACTAGCTCTTGTCCGTCTATCATTTATAGAGTGTGGCGAAGTTAAGACCGATACCGTATCACCAGTAATATAATGATCTCCTTGTGAATAAGGTGACGTCAAAACCGACACACTGGGTGACTTCGACCTTGCAGAGTTGCTATCCGTAAGCACCACCGATGTTGCCGGTCCATCAATAGGGGAATAAGGCGACACCAGGGGTTCCAGCGGTGATACATTAAGCTGATCGCCATTGCTTGCCTCGGCCTCCTCCTTGTTGACCACAACTAATGGTTTATCTGTTTTTGTCGAGGTAGACGGATGTGGGCTATGAGAACCAGAGGTGACTCTTTGAGGTACTATGGATGACGATAGTGGTGATTTCGACTGATCCGAAATCGGTGAGCTTATTTTTCTGTCAACACTACTCGATAGTCTGGCAGGCTGAACAGATGCCCGAGGTTCAACCACACTCGAGTTCAAGGGTACACCAGTGCCGGACGTGATACTCATTGGAGGTGGACTGGGAACAGGATCTGGGCTATTTGAATATCCCCGGTCGAGTAGAGGGGCAGGGGAGTCTGGTCTGTCAGGTGCACTTGTCTGACCGCTAGGAGATACGACAAGCTCGGGGACATTCACGTTCATGGTGCCATCCACCGACATTCCTCTACCATGAGTCATAGTGCTACCTCCCTCCGCAATTGGAGTCAACATCTTATCTCTGTCTTGATTATGAACACCAGCGAAACTCAAAGGGGGAAGCTGTGGACCGTCAGGCAAAACGGGGCTATTCTGAGCATTTGGCTCACTCCCAGCGGTGATGGGAGGAAGAGTGGAAGGTTGTTCAGATGACGTACGATTCGCTGGCGAAGGCCGCGGTTGTACGAGTTGAGGTTGTTGTTGACGCATGCGTTCGGCCAACAGTTCGAGCAATTTGCTTCTGATGACAGACGTGCGGTCGTCTCGAGGATCCATAGCTTCAACAGCCTCGCGATCAAGAAAGAGCAACTGTAAATATCAATTAAGACCCAGCAAAAAAAACTGAGGAAAAAAAAAGTACACACATTCCGTTGAGGACCAATTGGATAAGCAAACATCAAAGAGGTAACTTCCCGTGGATCCCAAATCCAGGCGGCAGGTCGGCCGTGCAATTGAAAGGAGTCATGAACAGCTTAATCAAACGGAGTTGATGAGTCTTCGTAACTTTCAAACGTGAGCACTAGAACTCACCAATTATCCATCTGAGCAATTCCATTGCTTGATTACCCGAAGAACTTTCTATCTCGGGCATAATCAAAATCCAACCTTCCCTTGATTTCATGGATTGCGCCATTTCCTCATCGCCCAACAACCCCTCAACCTTGATCAATGTACTTCTGCTGATTAATTCCGGTCGTTCTGGGTAAACCGCAAAAGCCTGAGTGACATTTTTGAGTGATAGTAGGGGCTTTTTACGCTCTTTCGGTTTTGGTCCGGTATACATGTTGATGATGGGTTTGAGTGGGCCTGCTGGTCGCTGAGGGCTTTGTTCACGAGAGAAGATACTGGACATTCTCTTTTTCTTGGGAAATTGGGCAGAGGAAGATGAACCCTCTGCTGTGGAATCCGGTTTGTCGGGTTGACCGGCGCTAATGACCATCCAGACACGTTTCCAGTCTGTTTGACCAGCAACTCGTATCTTTGTCCACGCCTCCATCTTTCCTCGTACCAATGAGGTAGGGGCATTGGGGCCTAGTCACGCACATCATTGTAGTTGATCGGGACGTTGTTTTTTTAACAAGGGACTCACGATCAAGGGTCGTCCTGATCAGATGAGCTGTGTATATTTCCTCCAAACGCGATTTTTCCCATGCTGATAGCCTGAGGGCGGAAGCCCATGAAATGAGTGCGGCTACTGATGGACAGGAGAAAAGGAGGAGATTGGAACCAGCGGTGTTGAGAGTGAAGACGTTTGTATACCGTTGTTGGGACTGGGCTGTTGAGGTGGGTATAGTGACAGAACCGAGAACTTGGACAAACTAGTGTGATGATTAGAACTGAGGAGGCGAGAGAGAGAAAAGGCAATGCGCACTGCATCGGTAACGTTGACATACGTCGGAGGAACCTCTTTGCCTTGTCGATTCGCTTCTTGAATTTCCGCCATGTCCCAGATACTGAGAGTGGTCCCACCGAGCTGAGCCCAGACTTCTATCCAGCCATCATCCTTGGCTGGCTTGTGGCCATCGGGCTGGCGCTCGATGCGACGGATTAAAGGGCCAGAAAAATAGATTTTTTGAGCATGAAGAATTGTGAGAGAAACGACAGATCTGATTTCAGGATGGAGGGATCCTGGCTGTCTTGAGGGGCCCGGGGTAGGATTCTGGTTGGGACTCATGCTGGTGGCTGAAGAGGAAGGATCAGGTTTGGAGGACTGGTTCTGCATTGTGGAGGTGGCAGTGGACTGTGGGACTTGGCGGCTGGAAAAAAGGAAAGAAAAGAAGGCAGTGGCGCGGGGATGAGTGTGTGCCATTTCGACTGCCACTGCTGCCTGTGACCACACCTTCCCATGCTCAATTCAATATCTGATAAAAATCAAAAATGAATAGCAGCAACTCGTTTCGATCGAGTGACCTCGGGGTTATGGGCCCCGCGCGCTACCACTGCGCCATGCTGCTCTTCAAACAACTGCCTACAATGATTCTCCTAAAAGTCACTTAGTCACAATCGCGGATCACACACGGACCGCAATACGATCTGATCCGCGTCTCCCTGCTCTAAACACAATTTATTACAATAGATCAATGCTAATTTTCCTCATCCACACACTCAGGGTTCCCCTGCATTCCATTAATACCTGCATATCATGATGACACAAAAAAAATTACCTTGAGCTCCGCCACACCACCGAGCTCCTTGACGAGTCCATCATAAGGAAAGTCCCGGGGAGCAGCAGGCCGTTCGGGCACACCATAGTTCTTGATGACAAACCCAAGCGTAGCAAAGCCTGCAAACGCCCCAAGAAGCTGCTTAAGAGCAGACTGGGCTGTCAAACCAGCTCGAGGGACGTCTGGACCCCACATAGAGAGCACTTCCTCCTGCTCATGTAACTGTGATGGTTCAATACGCAAACAAGCATGGAAGAGTACGCCGCACCGGATCGCCGTAATTTCTCCTGAGCAATATGTCATCCCATCCCTTTGCTGGGAGGTTTTGTCGGGAATTCCAAGGCAGCTGGGGATAGTCCGAGACGGGGTCAGCGGTTTCGTACGATTCGGTCTCTGATTGATGGGTTGTGTAGGATCTCGCCACAACCTTGCGAACAACCATGCGGCGTAAAATCACACGAGTAGGGCGGAGGAGAAAACCTTGCATTGTAGTGTAGAGCCAAAGCTGCGAGAATGAAGCCAAGTCTGGTGTGTTTGTAAGTGTTGTGCTCCAGGCGGCGATATGTCCGATTTCCAGAGAAATAAGCAGTTCAGAATGATCCTTACGTCCATAAAACAGGGCCCTTGGTCTCCGCTCTCACTTTACACCCCCCCTTCTGTTCTCCATGGCTGCCTGCACCGAGCGCGATGTTCAGGACGTCCTCCTTGGCCAGCGCAACACAAGGCGCAGTCGCGGCAATGTACCCTACCTTATTGCCGAACATAACACCGACCTCGTAAATCTGTGCGTTCTACCTTGTTACTCACACACTGTACTCTCCCTTACCCTCTACGCAAGTGACATTTGGGACAACATGTTCTTCGAAAGCATCTGGGGTTCCCCAACTATATATAACTTCCCTTCTGGACCCCCTATGGTCCTGGACGTCGGATGTGGTACAGGATGGTGGATTATCCAAATGGCGCGCCGATGGCAAGTACGCTCTCCTGTTTTCTTTCCTCTTGCATGACTCTGATACACCATTCGCTCCAGAATTCCACTTTCGTCGGCTTTGACATTGCCGAAATCCAACCGCGCCTGCCTGACTTGGAAGACTACAATGATATTTCAGATCGAATCAGTTGGGTGAACGGCAACTTGTTCGTCCCTCTCTTCCCTCCCTTGTGTTGCATTAAATGCTCCGTTAGCCTCGATGTTTTCCCATTCCCCGATGATCATTTTGATTACGTTCGGGTATGCCGGGCGGGCCTGGCAATACCGGAGGACGAGGTACGCTAGATCAATCGCCGCCGTCAGTCCACTAAATGATCCGCTGCGTGCAGTGGCAGTTTTTTCTTGAGGCACGTCCCCTATATTCTCTTCCTTGACGGAATTTCATGGACCTTCCGGTAGCAGGCTATCTTTTGTGTCATGAAAAATGGTGGTCTCCTTGAAGTAAGTGTCATCTCCTAGCAAGTAGTATTTTCATCCCTGTCTCCCTGGTCAGATTATTGAAGAAGACCTGATATTCCCTATCCCGACTATCCCTGGACTCGTACCCGACACGTCTTCACCACAGGTTCCCTCCCAGCTTGATTCACACATGATGCATGATGCTCTATCGTCTAAAAGCTCTGGCTCAACAGATACCCATGGCCCAAGTCTGGACGGAAGCTCGACTAAATCCATTTCCAAGAGGTCGCGCTTCAAGAGCTCTACTACTTTGTCTCAAGGGAAGTCATCTACAGATACATTATCCTCGGAGACTGTGGACCTCGCGAACCACCCTCAGAACCATACAAAACTCAAAGCAGCCTGGGATAGTATGCTTGCCCGTCGCTTTATCTCGAACAAAATTCTCTCAGTGCTTCCGTTTTACCTGTCAGCTCTTTTCTCCAGTCTCGAAGTCCACAATCTCTACACTGTCCCCCTTCCTGGAAATACACCATTAGAACACGGTATCTGGGACGACAATGATTCCTTGTACTCATTTCCCCGTCTACAGCGATGCCTGCCTCAAAAAAATCCAACTGTCAACATTGATCCTAATAACCTTATAAATCACCCAATCATAACTGAGCTTCCACGACTTAAAGCCATGGATCCTCAGGAACTTGCGGGAATGCATTTACACCGTGTTGTGCAAGTCATCAAATCATGCAAAGAAACCATTAGAGAGGAATATCACAAATTATACCCCATAGACAAGAGTGTACGGCCAAGCACAAGAGTACAGAAACAATTTGGAAATGACATTATGGGCATGGTCTATCAAGGAGCTCACCCGGAACCATTTGAAATAGAGTGGTGTGACTGGATATAGTAAGTTTTCTTAAGCTTTGGGGCGCGTCAGCAAGATCTTTAAGCTTTGTTCATTTGCGTTGTGTGTACAGTGACATGGAGGATCGAATGCGACTACGTCAACGTCTCTCTCACCACATGGTTTGGCCTGAGCCACGTTCTCTTCGAGGTGGTAAACCCAGTTGGCGACGTTGGAGGAAGCTGATTGATCAAATTTTAGCAAGAGATAGCAAAAGTGTATTTGATTATCCTCCTAACCCGACAGACACGTGTCGGTCTGTAAAGGCTTACATAGCTTGGAAAGGCGCCAAGCCTTCATCTGTACCGTAAACTTATACCAGTCTTCGTTCTCATGGACACACTTTTTCTTTTAATGACGCTTTTTCCAATTTCGTCTTGGCTTGGTGCTTTTTTTGTGGATTCATTTTTTTATCTCCACTTATGGCATAGCATACGGTGCTGCCATATTCCTAGACACTAGATATAAGATTCAGAGCTACTGCAAATCAAATTTCAGGGTAGCTGTTACCTCTTTGATGCAAACAGAGTTTGAGGCTTTTTTCCCTCCATATGGTCCAAAAAAAGTGTCTCTCGACCCAGGAATGCGAGATTCACTGATTTCAAGTACGATAGTGGAAGACCCACCTTACCAGAATGAATCTAGAGTCCTTTCTCACAAACAACGGGACATATAGCCCACTTGTTACAGTTCTCAAAACGCTATTTGATCTTCGATTATGGGAAATACTACCCGATTTGGGAGTGAGAAGACTTATCGTATGTGCGTGTATATGTGTGTTGCGCGTGTGCATATAAAACCCCCACCCTCCACCCGACTCCGATGTCAGACGCAGAAAAAAACGTTCCTGCTGCTGATAAAAAACCGGTCTCAACTCTTGAGGCCGATCTTACCAAATATAAGGTGAGTATTTTTTTCTTTCCCCCCTCCCCCTCCCCC
>Ga0153924_1001372_pt1 | contig 12385 bp, 11 predicted proteins | sample TSNJ008MetaG_FD_104709 | JGI IMG/M metagenome (GOLD analysis project Ga0153924, IMG submission 104709) | Attine ant fungus gardens microbial communities from New Jersey, USA - TSNJ008 MetaG | ecosystem: Host-associated > Fungi > Mycelium > Unclassified | place: USA: New Jersey, Wharton State...
ATATCTGAAAATCATTGTTTATATATATGATGACAAGCTTGGTACCTATCAAACAGATTCTACGAGGATGTAACCTTGATAAATGAGTCTGCGTGCTCTAAGGAATGTCAGTACAGATCTATAACATTAGCCATTATGGATTTCGCAAATACCTCAGAAGGACCCGCCGGGTGATAGTACCTATAGGTTCACTTGAGCAGCACGGTGCACACCTACCAGTTTCTACAGATTCCATCATTTCCGAAAGAATTGCCATGCTCGTGGCAGAACGAGTTAAGTGTTTCATTTTGCCTGTAATTTCGTACGGAGTATCTTTTGAACATCTTCCCATGTTTAACATCTCTTTGAGAAATTCCACTTTATCAGATTTACTCTGCGAAGTATGCATTTCGCTTTCAGGCCAAGGGGTAAGGGAGGTTATTTTCATAAATGGTCACCATGGAAACACTGGTGTCCTTCAATATATCTCTCAGAATTTAGACGCAAAGATCCTTGACGATATCAGTATATATGCAATTAATTACTGGAATGTGATGCACAGAGAACTTGATCATGCTGGTGAGGTCGAAACATCACTGGTCTTGGCGATTTCGCCTCAACTGGTCCAAATGGACAAAGCACAACCAAATTCCAAGAGACTGTCTAAGTCAAAGATTGCATATTCAACCATAACTAGTCGACCGGGTTCCTTTCCGAAAGAAACAGGTAATGGGATTTGGGGAGACCCTCGTATGGCCAGCAAACAAAAGGGTGAGAGACTTATAAAGGAAATTGTCAGAAATCTCATCCAGATCATTTCGGAATTACCATAATAATGAAATTTTAATATATACCTCCCCTATGCCTAACGTATAGGTAAGCAATTATTATTGTCAGTAGACATGGCGGTGAAAGTTTTGGATGAGAGCCTTGGTAAAGTTGTTCTTATAAAATTGAAGGGCGGAAAGGTTATCAGAGGAAATCTCCACGGATTCGATCAGCATATGAATTTGTTGCTGGAAGAATCCGTAGAAATATTGGATGATGGTAAATCTAATGACCTAGGAACCATAGTTGTTAGAGGTGACAATGTGGTCATAATATCCCCCCCACCGATGTGATCCTGAAGGTTGAATTATAGTGACCAAAGGCACCACTTCTAGGGGCAACTTCACGAGGAAAAAGACACATATACGATGTAGGAGATGCGGTCATAATTCATTTCACAAACGCGGGAAGGAATGCGCCAAGTGTGGTTACCCGGACGCTAAAATGAGAAAGTACAGTTGGATTAAGCGTCAGGTAATATAATATAATAATCATTGTCTTATGCACGCAAGTAGCGTCAATAATTTATCAGAAAAATTTAACTATGCAACCTTCAGAATAAGTCTAACATTTGATTGAAGAGATACTTGTCCTCGCTTGCTTTTCGTTAGCCGGGGCGATATTGGCTCTTACCATGTGGAAACATCAAGATAGCAATCTCGGTTTTCGAAAACCAAGAAGGACTCAGGTTCTAAGACCATTGAATGCTACAAAGTCAGAAATAGAAGCCTTGCAGTTCGAGAAAGGCATATTATCACACTCGATTACTAACATCTGCGAAGCTGTTCAAAATGGCAAGATAAATGCGATCGAACGGGATCGGCTCTTGTCAAAATACAAATCACAGTTAGATACTTTTAATGAAAAAATAGGAGAATTACAAATGTCAATTGATCTCACTGAACTATCGGAGATGCGTACACAGCTTGTTTGCCTAATGGAAGAGAGAATTGCAAACATAGAAACAAAGCTAACAGAAATATCCAAAAAATGCCAGATCCCGATTGGTTCGTTTGTCCACGCAAAAAAGGGAAAATACACAACACTCCAAACACGTGACGAAATAGAAACTGGCGAGAAGAAAGGAGAGGTCAAAAGAGAATCAGATGTAGTTAGTGTGGAGGGTAAGAACATCCAAAAGTTGCAACAGGAAATTATCCAAGCTCTGGCCAGCCTAGAACATGCTGGAGATGACGATATCCCGAAACCCGTGCCAGTTAATCAAGAGCAGTATGCTTTTACGGAAAATTTTGAAAACAGAGCCAAGATAGAGCGCCACGACAAGAGCCGTGATGCTCTTTCGTTTCTAAAGGAAGCGGAATTGGAAGTTTAGATAGGATGAAGTGCTTGCAGAACATTTCTGGGATTATCCGATGCTGACAAACGCCTAAAATATTAACATTATTGTACTAAAATGTCATCCACATCGTCGCTATTAAACATCGCGATATCTAATAGTGCTAAAGATGCGGTGAAGCGATTTGTAACGGCAAACCAAGTTGTAGGTCTAGGCAGTGGAAGCACAATGAAAGCTCTCGTCAAGGAATTGGCGAATCTACCATACAATAAAACACTTAAGCTAGTGGCAACATCGATTCAGATCAAAATTGAAGCTGAAAGAGTTGGGCTCAGAATATCTGACGAAAGTGGCGTCGGCATCGACGTGGTATTTGACGGAGCAGATCAGATCGATTCTGATTTTAATATGATAAAAGGTGGAGGAGGAGCATTATTTAGGGAGAAAGTTTTAATTTCAGCGGCTAATAGGGTAGTTATCCTAGCGGACGTTACCAAATTTGTGACACGCTTGTCTCGACCGATTCCCATAGAAATTCACAAGTTTGCTCGCTCCTTTTTGCACAAAAGACTAAAAGAAATTGGAGGAGACCCGAAGCTACGGACGATTGAGAAGGGATACCCATACATCACCGAAAATGGAAACCTAATCCTAGATACTTCGTTCAGCTCACTCGGAAGCCTTCTCAGCAAAGAGATCGACTTAAAGAGCATTCCTGGAGTAGCAGAGGTAGGCCTTTTTACAAGTGTAGACATATACTACAAAGCAAACAATGATGGTTCCTTCGAAATTATCCAGCCTAAACTGCTATGAAGATCTCATCACGCCGTTCGAACAAATTCTCCAAAACCCAAAGTTGATTTATCAACCTGTCCGTTCTCCATGATAATTCGTCCCCGGACGAGAGTGAACAATGGCCACCCCTGTAAGTCCCATCCCTCATAGATTGAGTAGTCCGAGTATGATTGAAGGATTTCTGGTGTGACCTTCTGTATTAAATCCAAATCGATAATCGCAATATCCGCATCAGACCCTATCTCTATAGTACCCTTCTTAGGATACAAACCAAAGATTCTAGCAGCGTTATAACTTGTTACTTCTACTACCCTTTCCAGACTTACTTTTCCCTCGTTCACGCCCTTACTTAACATAACCGGAAGCAAAGTGGCTGTTCCAGGAAATCCTGCTCGAGCCGACCACATATCTCCCTGGCCCTTTTTGACCAATAATCGATTAGCGACATGATCAGATCCCACGGTATCAATGATACCATTCATCATTGCAAACCACATAGATTGTACGTCTATTTTCGTCCTCAGAGGAGGAACAACCTTCCCTTTAACATCCAAATAATCACTAGTATGGGTCAAGTAATGTGGACAAGTTTCGATATACAGATTCGAGTTTCCTTTTTCTTTTTCGACTAGAATTGAATCCAATGCTGTTCCTGACCCTATGTGTACAAAATATATTGTTGAGTTAAATTCCCTCGCATATGCTCCTACCTTTGATATGACAATCGCTTCAGATGAAGGCGGCCGGCTTTCCGACCATACCCTTAAGCTAGCCCTTGTTCCTGTTAATTGACTTTCAATTTGTTTTTGTTTTTGAAGTTTCGAGCAGATAACCGGATCCTCTGCATGAACAAGAACGATAGAGTGTGTCATGGAAGCCTCTTGGATTGTGTCTGAAATAATCTGGTCAGTAGTGTTCACCTCTCCCTCCACGATCTCATTACTGCCAGGTTCAATATCCATTAGAATGCGGTTCAGATCTTGTCCAAGGTTGGCGTAAATTTTAAACGAGTTAATTCCAAATTTCCTTTTTAAATACTTAATATCATTTACTTGATCAGCTCTCATGATTGATGCATGAATCGAATAATCGATATGATGCGTGGACTTGCTTGCCTGAAAATGCTTTTCGATGTCTGCATACCTTTCCTTCATCCTGAGCATTCTCATCATAGTTGTGACACCCCCTAATGCAGCTGATCTCGATTCCGTTCTGGCTGCCTCTTCTACTGGGGTATACACGCCGTAGTGAACATGTGGGTCTATAACTCCCGGAATGACATATTTTCCTTCAGCATTTATTTTCCTTGAAGCCTGAACATTCTCGGTTGATTTTCTTAGTGCCTTAATTTTGCCATTTTCAATTAGGATATTTGTTCGAACGATTCCCACCTTTGGAATCATCACTCCGGCTGCGTTTGCTACCAAAATGTCGCAAGTATTCTGCATCATTCACATTATCAAGAGTTGAGGCTTGTTCATTAGCTTCAGAATAAGAGGCTGGCACAGGCTAAAAATCCTCAAGTAGAGGATTCAGCATCTTTCCATTTTATTGAGCAACCAACAGAAGGATCAAAAGCTTTTTCCAACTTTTCACCTTTTAAAATTTTCTTAATATTGTCTTCCATTACCGCTACTTTGGGGTGCATTTCAGGTTCCGATGCATCATTTATTCTTCCATGAAAGACCAGTTTATGATCAGAGTCGAAAAGGAACGGATCCGGTGTGCAAACTGCGCCGTAGGTCTTCGCCACATTTTGAGTGTCATCTATAAGATATGGAAAATTTAAGGCATGTTCCTTAGCGAATGTTATCATGTTGTCAAAACCTTCTCCGTCGTAGGTAGAATCATTGCTATTTATCCCAACCACTTGGAGTTGTTCAGAATTGAAGATCTTTTGCAGACTAACTATGTCTCTTATTCGTGCTTTTACATAAGGACAATGATTACATATAAACACTACAAGCACCGCCTTGCTCCTAAAATCCTTTATTGAATATAGATTATTATCGACTCCTTTGAGGCTGAAATCAGGTGCCTTTTCGCCAACTTTTAGTAGCTGACTCGAAGTTGTTCTAGCCATAATAATCCTATCTGTCTTATACTTTTAAAACTATCGCGGAATGGAACAGATTCATGAACGAAAAAAGATTCTGGTTACGAAATATGACTCGCATAAGGAGAACTAGATAATAACATCTTTATCACTCAACGTGGTTTATAATCGAGATGATGTTAAATAAGCGCCAAACTCGACCGTTGCCTCGTACAGCTAGGAGGACGCGGAAACCTATGCTAGATAATAGGTTCAAGGGTCACCCAAGAGGCATCTGGGTTAGGTGCTGCTACATCAACTGTTCTTTTCAATGGGAATATTTTGGTGGCCGCCGATGGGCTGAATGTCCCAAATGCCATAGTACGATGAAAGTTGCCAGCGGAAGAAGAAACTACGAACAATGAAAGTACAATTAAAGTACTCAACCACCTCCTACCGTACCGCCAATGCTACCCCATACACTTTCTTGATAGAAATCAATTAATTCATTTAAAATATCGTCATAGTTCATATTCTTCTTTCTGAGATACATTACATCGTTCATCACGGAGGTGAGGCGCTTGTAAGTGTCATCATCTATCCTTAAAATCCTCATTATTTATGTTAGTTCAGCCAAAATCCAATATTTACTTATTTCGAAAATCATCTTGTCTAAGTGGGGCCGGCCGGATTTGAACCGACGATCTCCAGCGCCCAAGGCTGGCATCATACCAAGCTAGACAACGACCCCAAACCAAAAATTCTGTTAGATGGCAAGAGTCCTAGTTCATCAATATAATTTTAACTTTTTAGATGGCAATAGCTCTATATACCATCTATCTCAAAAACGTGATGACGCATGCACACGAATTCGCACACGAATTTTTTTGACTGCTATCAGCGTGCAGGCAAGATCGCGTCAGTAGTACGCGAAAGGGCTCGGAAAAAATATCACGTAGGTAGCACTGTGTTTCGTATCTGTGAGTCAATCGAAGCTGAAATTCGAGAATTGGGAGGAGCACCCGCATTTCCAGTCAATGTTAGCCTGAACGAAATAGCTGCTCATTATACTGCTGAACCTAATGACATACTGGAAGTCAAGGATAGTGATATTTTGAAAATTGATATTGGAGTACAGCTAGATGGCTATATTGCAGATACCGCTGTTACCGTTTGCTATGATCCAAAGTCAGAAGCATTAGTGAAGGTTGCCGAAATGGCCTTAAACGAAGCGGTCAAGGTAGCTAAAGTCGACACAAAGGCCAATGACATAGGGGCTGCTGTCGAGAATACGATAGTTAAACAAGGCTTCAAACCAATTCAAAACTTGAGCGGCCATTCGTTAGAACGTTATACGATTCATGCCGGCAGGTCAATACCTAACATTAGGACTATCGGTCCTTCGTTTAGATTGTCTTCCAACCAAGCCTACGCAGTGGAGCCCTTCGTCACGACTAAAGAGGGCCAGGGTGTAGTATACGAAGGTAGAATTCGCAATATTTTTAGCATAACTTCCAGGAAACCGTCAAAGAATCGAGATGCAGATATTTTCTTAGCTCAATTATGGAATAAATTTAGGACCTTGCCTTTCGCTATTAGATGGATTACTGAATTGTACGAAGAGCAGAGAGCTCGTCAGTTGATAGAGCTTTTAGTGAAGAAAAGAAATGTTCACGCGTATCCGATCCTAGTGGAGGGAAACGGGAAGATAGTATCGCAAGCAGAACATACCCTGATTCCAGGCGTTAACTCCAATTACGTCATAACCCTCTGAAGACCTTTTTCACGAGCTATCCTTCGGATCTCTTTCTCCGCACGATATTCGCGGTATATCGCAGTAACCATAGCAATTCCAGGGCAAACCTCGCAGGTTGAACCTGATTTGTAAATGTAGTCGCCGTCTTGAAAGATTCTCTTAATCTTATGATTGCAATTTTGACACGTCTCTTCAGTGTAAATTATAAGATTTTTCGGCTTCCTTTTTCTCAAAAAATAACATTCACTAGCTCACTTCCGTTGTAGTGCCAACTCCGATAACTAGAATCGAATCAACTTCCAGTGTTTTATCTTGAATTACTGCTGAAACAACATTACATCACTTCTTGAAAGAATCAGAAATTTCTTTTCTCATGACGGTGATTACATCTTTCACAGATTGTTTAACTATTATCGCATGGACGGGTATAGTGAATCTAGTTGCTATATCTTCTATTTGGTACCTTTCGACGCCTATTCCACCTATGGCAATATCATCCACGACTGATATTTCTGCCCTGTACCATCAATATTATAATGGGAGCAAACCATACAATATACTCTAGAGGAATATTACTCGAATCAGAACCGCTGGTGCAAAGAGACTACCGAATAATACAGCCTGAACCATAAGCATTGTTAATAGTCTATTCCATGCTGAATGGAGTTTCTGCCCAATTAAGGGTTAGCTTCCTACTGGCTGATTGCTCAAAGGTTACAGCCCTTTAAATGACTGGCCGGGCTTTAATTCAAAAGTATATGTATTTATTGATCAATGGATAGATGAATGACTGTTCATGGTAACCAGTGCGATTACAAATTTCGATACTTTTGCATGGATTGCTCTAGGACTTTTCATAGTAGGCCTGATCGGCGTAATGTTTTATGAAAGGTCCAGTTCGAAAGGTAAACGTCAGCAATCTCAACCACCGTCACAAAGAGAACCGTCGAACCCAGGAACAAATACTGACATTGAGTGATAATGATTCAATAGAACAGACAATAATCCAAAAATTCAGAAAGGAAGGATTCGAATCTCTCACGATTATCCAGCAAAAAGCCTTACCGGTTATTGCAAGAAGAATAAATTGTCTTTTGGTTGCTGCTACAGGTTCTGGCAAAACAGAGGCGGCTGTGCTGCCAGTTTTGAGTATGCTCTCCATGAGCAGCAAAACCCCAGGGAAAATTCGAGCAATCTATATCACTCCCTTACGTGCGTTGAATAACGACGTATACAGAAGAATTGTCAGGTACGCCGAATCAGAAAATTTGCGAGTTGAAATCAGACACGGTGACACCACGGCTAAAGTGAAGAGAACAATTGTAGAATCGCCTCCAGATATCCTGATTACTACACCGGAATCACTCGGTGTTATTCTTTCAAGTGAGAGGATGATAATAGCACTACAGAACCTGGAGTGGATAATAATCGATGAGGTCCATGAGTTGATAAGCAATGAACGCGGCGCACACCTGACTATCGGACTGGAGAGGTTACAAGCGATTAGCTCAGAAAGTGTTACCAGAGTTGGATTATCGGCGTCTCTTGGAAATTTAGGTGAAGCTGGAAAATTCATTTCTGGAACCTTCAGAAAACACGCCATCCTTCTAGACAGATCTGGTAGAGAATATGATATTCATACACAATACGTCAAGGGATCGTTTACCAATGTGGCACACTTTATAATCGGATATATCATATCAAACAAAATAAGTGGTTCTGTCCTGTTATTTACTAATACTAGAGACGAAGCTGAGCATCTAGCTACAGTTTTAAAAAATCAAACCGAAGTGGATGTTGATGTCCATCATGGCTCGCTATCTAGAGAAATGCGACAGGAGACCGAACAAAAGCTAAGAGTAGGCGATGCCGGTGTTGTTGTTTGTACTTCGTCATTAGAACTTGGATTGGATATAGGTTCTATAGATCTAGTTATGCAGTATGGCTCCCCTAGACAAGTTTCAAAGTTAGTACAAAGGGTCGGCCGTAGTAGGCATAGGCAGACAACTTACGCAAAGGGTCTTATTGTAACAAACAATCCTGATGATGAACTAGAAGCATTAGCGATAATTCGAAGAATGAAAAGACGTTGGATAGAGGAACAAACAATGCATAGCAACGCTCTCGATGTTGTGGCGCATCATTTAGTTGGTTTGGCTCTTCAGAGGAAGGGTGGAATAGAACTACCAAAGGCATATGATGTAATCATCAAAGCATACCCGTTCAGTAGGATTAGCATTAATGATTTCGAGAGTTGCGTCGAGATTCTTGACAGAAACGGCATAATTAAATTTGATAGAGAAGCAGGTACATATAATAGGAGAATAAAATCTTACCGATATTACTTCGATAATCTTTCTATGATCCCTCATGTGCTGAAGTTCGAAGTATTCGATTGTATAACTAAACGCAGGGTGGGAACACTAGATCAGCAATTTGTAGAAGATTACGCTGAAAAAGGAAATGTTTTCGTTCTTAAAGGTTCCCAATGGAGAATCCTTTCGATCGATGAAAAAAAAATGCAGGTCAATGTTGAACCGCTGCGCGGCGTTGCAATAAACGTTCCGTACTGGGTAGGCGAAATGATCCCAGTAGACTCTATAACCGCGCAAGAAGTCGGTATTGTGCGTCAACACGCAATGAGAAGCATGATCAATCTTTCTACTCAGAGCTTACAAGATAGTATTAGTATTTTAGGAGTAATACCCGATTCGAATAATATTGTAATAGAAAGTAGTGCAACGAAAAACACCGTGGTGGTACATTCAATGTTTGGTACCAAGGTTAACAACACTATAGCCTGTCTTCTATCCACTATACTCTCTTCACAACTCGGATACTTAGTAGAGACTAGATCTGACCCTTATAGAATTATGCTAACATCAAATGCCAGAATAGGAAAGGCCCACATAGAAAACGTCCTCAAAGATTCATATGCATTTGAATCTGTTATTATTGCTTCGTTCACAGGTACTCATATTATGAACTGGAAGGTTTGGGCTGTCGCGAAGAGATTCGGGTTGATTAATAGAGATGCATTATACGACAAGAAAGTAGCTCGAATGATATACGAAAGGTATTCTAGGACACCGATCAGTAAGGAAGCAATCAGAGAGCTCATGCACGATAAATACGACATCGAAAAAACAACAAAGATTTTTCAGAGGCTACAGAATGGTTGTTGTTGTCTACATTGGATTGAAGTAACCAAGTTTTCTGAACTAGCACAACCAATCCTTGAACATCTTTCAAAATTTTCTGCGAATCCATTAAGCGTCGAAAGAGGAATCATTGAACTAGTAAAAGAAAGACTAGAAAAAACTAAACACAGGTTGATATGCATACGCTGCGGAAAGTGGGAGCGAACTGTCGACACAATTCAATCACCTGAAAATATATTTTGTCATTTCTGCCGGTCAAGGCTAATCACTGCGACCTTTTCATCTGATAACGAGCTCGCAAAGATTATCTCTAAGAGACTAAACGGAAGTAAATTGCTTCCAGAAGAGGAGCACCGGTTCGATCGTGCATGGAAAGTTGCTTCGTTGATCAACAATTTTGGAAGGAAGGCGTTATTAGTATTGGCAGGTTATGGAGTAGGCGCTGACACTGCAGCTCGAATCCTCCGGAATTATATTGACGATGACGGAATATATAGGAGTGTGTACGAAGCTGAAAGACAGTACGTCTTGACCCGCGGCTTCTGGAACGACTAATTCAGTAGGCCTTACGAGATCTTGATTAGAGAAGAGTCCCGTTTCAATGTTAGCTCCGTTTTACCCCCTATCCCTTTAGTCCCTGTCGCGCCAAGAACTCGGATCCTATCACCTACCGCAAGATTAGTTACAGAAGAACTTTGATTTCGCCAGCCTATTAGTCGAATTTCTCCAGTATCGTCTCCAATTATAGTATCACTTACAGGAACTACTTCACCACTTTTAGTATTAACCTCGGTCACATTAGGGGACTGTAGTACGATCGCTTCTAAAATGTACGGAGAATCAGTCAAAGAATCAACGTCTTTGATTTTGGATTCAAATACTGACATTTTTGGAAACGACTGGTCATCCTCGATTACCCGAATGTACGAATCATCTTTGTTAAGAATCATGGAGTTGCCAAAGATACGGCTTGGTACACATTCTATAATTGAGTCGTAGTTGAGTGGACTGTTAAGCAACGCAGTATCTATTGTCAGATGTAAGAATTTACCGCTTTTGTCAATCGCGAGGGAAGCAACATTTCCAGTACTGGGTTCTCCAACAAATGAAACAACCCTTAAAGTCTTTATTTCGATATCAGTTTTACTCCCGAAGAACTCAAACACAGTCCCTTCATCACCGTGAATTTCATAGTCTCCACTTCCGTATTGCGGATTTCCTTGTTTAATTCTTACTCCAATTAACCTAATCTTTGCTTCGATATCAAAGATTTTTGGAATTTTACTCTCGTCAACATTCCAGATAACTGTCCGCAAATATTGAGTTTTCGTGTCATTGGAAAGCTGCAGTTGTAACAAACTCGTTGCCTCCCCACGCGAATTCTGAAATTGAGAAATTCTAGGGCTCGAACCGACAAGGCCTGTGATCACCACGTTTTCTCGAGGCTCGTGAACCTCATCTACCTTTATTGTAATGGAATCAATGTCCGGAATACTATTTTCCTCTTCTGAGACTTCTATCTTCGAACCAGAAGAGAGGTTGATAACAGGTCTTCCATCAAGACCTGATTTGACGTATCCTTGGGAGATCTTTACAAGTTCTCCTGGGCGGAGTCCTGCTTCATCCGGTAAACTTGTTTGATCATTCCACAGTTTGACTCGTACTACAGATTCGTGATCATAGAGCGTCAATGTTCGATTTCTGATCTCTTCCGTGGTGTCTTTTCGAAAGAATTTGCGCGTAGGATAGACATTCATGATTCGACCGACAATACTCACATCTCTTGCCCCTACAAATATATCCTTGATTGTGCCATACCTTCGCTTGATACTTCCCAATGAGATGCCCAAGTCGGCGGCTACTAGGAATAAAGCTCCTTGATCAGTAAGATACCCCGCCCCGATTCTGCGCTTCTTCTCATCTATTAGCTCTCTAAGCTGGTCAACACTTATCTCCGGTTTCTGGTTTTGCAGAGACTCGATCATAGTTTTGAAATCTACGGACAATGAAACCCTCTCTTCTGTCATTAAAGCTATGTCATGTACTTGCCTATATTCTTTGACAGCTAAGATTTTGTAATAACGTGGCTACAGATAGGAGCACCTCCATTGCATTTAGCTAGTGGATGCATCTAGAATTATTCATTCCGTTGAGTACGCGATAACTCAAGATTCATATATAATGAGGTTGATGCTGTTTGAAAATAAAGACACTACTAAAAAGTCATTCAAAATAAGAGGATTTTGAGTGAACCCCATGGATACCCAAACGACGGAATGCCTAAAGTGAGTCTGTGAGCGATGCCTTCTATGCTCGATTAGGGTTAAAGTATTTACCAACAGCTTCGAAGGATCATGTGATCGTTTTCGATATACGTTCATCCATGATGGAAGCGTGGTTCCTCTAATGGAGGTGAAGATCGTTCTCATCTATTCCTAGTGGAGGTGAAGATCATAGACACGATTCTAGCTTCTTCTGCACATCTAGAGGTGTCCGATCTGCAGTTGCCTAAGGCCTAGTTTTACACCCCTGGG
>Ga0153924_1001373_pt1 | contig 12374 bp, 11 predicted proteins | sample TSNJ008MetaG_FD_104709 | JGI IMG/M metagenome (GOLD analysis project Ga0153924, IMG submission 104709) | Attine ant fungus gardens microbial communities from New Jersey, USA - TSNJ008 MetaG | ecosystem: Host-associated > Fungi > Mycelium > Unclassified | place: USA: New Jersey, Wharton State...
GACCGACGTGACGCTCGACGAGGGCGCGCTCACCGAACTCCGCGCGGTCGTGAACGGCGCCACCGTCGGACTCCTACTGCAGGACGTCTCGACCGCGCTCCGGGCCGTCCCGCAGCAGATCCGCCCGGACGCCCAGCCGCTCGCCGGCGTCGTCGTCGCCACCCTGATCGAACAGGTCGCCGCCAACCGGCAGGACCGCCTCGTGATGGCCGGCGCGGCGAACCTCGCCAAGAGCGAACAGGACTTCTCCGGCGGCCTCTTCCCCGTGCTCGAGGCGATCGAGGAACAGGTGACCCTGCTCCGGTTGTTCGGCGAGATGCAGATCGACGACGTCGCCGTGGCGGCCCGGATCGGCGTGGAGAACGCCGAGTACGGGCTCGACGCCACGAGCATCGTCGCCGGTGGCTACCTGGCCCGTGGCGAGGTCGCCCGCCTCGGCGTCCTCGGACCGACGCGCATGGACTACGGCACGAACATGGCCGCGGTGCGCGCCGTCGCACGGTACCTGTCCAAACTCTTGGGCGAACATTGACCCGGCGGCACCCGCCGCACCGAACCGAAACCGACTGAGGGATACGTGGCAGACCACTACGACGTCCTCGGCGTCCAGCAGGACGCCTCCGATGCCGACATCAAGAAGGCGTACCGCCGACTGGCGCGCGAGCTGCACCCGGACGTGAACCCGAGCCCGGACGCCGCCGAGCGCTTCAAGGACGTGACGCACGCGTACGACGTGCTGAGCGACCCCGAGCAGCGCCGTCGGTACGACGCCGGACCGCAGGCCGACAGCCCCTTCGGCGGCGGCGCCGGTGGCTTCAGCGACATCTTCGACGCGTTCTTCGGCGGTGGCGGTGGTGGCGGCCGGGGCAGTGGCCCGCGCAGCCGCGCCGAGCGCGGACAGGACGCCCTGCTCCGCATCGACGTCGACCTCGACGAGGTCGTCTTCGGCACCCACAAGGACGTCGAGGTCGACACGGCCGTGCTCTGCGAGACGTGCAACGGCTCCTGCTGCGCGCCCGGCACCAGCCCGCAGACCTGCGACATCTGCGGCGGCTCGGGCCACATCCAGCGCCAGGTCCGGTCGCTCCTCGGCAACGTCGTCACGAGCGCGCCGTGCGGCACCTGCCGTGGCTACGGCACCGTCATCCCGAACCCGTGCCCGACGTGCCAGGGCCAGGGCCGCATCCGTGCGCGTCGCACCGTGCCGGTCGACGTCCCCGCCGGTGTCGACTCCGGCCTGCGGCTGCAGATGCCCGGTCAGGGCGAGGTCGGTCCGGCCGGCGGCCCCTCCGGCGACCTGTACCTCGAGATCCGCGTACGGCACCACGACGTCTTCAGCCGCGACGGGGACGACCTCCTCGCCACGCTCGAGGTCGCGATGACGGACGCCGTGCTCGGCACCACGGCGACGATCGACGGGCTCGACGGTCCGGTCGAGCTCGAGGTCCGTCCGGGCGTGCAGAGCGCCGACGTCCTCGTGCTCAAGGACCGCGGGGTCACGAAGCTGCGCGGCAACGGGCGCGGCGACCTGCGGATCGGCGTCCAGGTCGTGACGCCGACGAAGCTGTCGCACAAGGAACGCCAGCTCGTCGAGCAGCTCGCGAAGTCGCACAAGGCCGCGGCGCCGCAGTTGTCGCGGTTCCAGCAGGGCATGTTCGGCAAGCTCCGCGACCGGTTCTTCAACTTCTGATGGCGTCGCTCTACCTCGTCGACTCGCTCGACGGCGTGACCGTCGGCGGACAGGTGTCCCTCGACGGGGCAGAGGGACGGCACGCGGTGTCCGTCGCCCGGGTACGGGTGGGCGAGACGCTGCGCATCGGGAACGGCCGCGGCACGGTCGTCGTCGGGGCGGTGGTCTCCACGGACCGTGACTCGCTGGTGCTCGACGTGGAGTCGGTCGACGTCTCGCCGGCCCCCTCGCCGACGCTGACGCTCGTGCAGGCGCTCGCGAAGGGCGGCCGCGACGAGATGGCCGTGCAGGCGGCGACCGAGATCGGCGTCGACCGGATCGTGCCGTGGTCGGCCGCACGCAGTGTCTCGCGGTGGGACGGCGCGAAGGTCGAGAAGGGTCGTGCCCGCTGGGCGGCGATCGCGCAGGAGGCCTCGAAGCAGGCGATCCGCTCGCGCGTGCCGGCGGTGGACGCCCCGGCGACGACGGCGCAGCTCGCCGCCGGCGCCGGTGCGGGTCCGTCGCGTGCGGTGCTCGTGCTCGACCCCGTCGGGGACGTCCGACTGTCGTCGTGGGAGCCGCCGGCCGAGGTCACTGAGATCGTCCTGGTCGTCGGACCGGAGGGCGGGATCGACGGCTCGGAGTTCGACCGGCTCGTGACGGCCGGCGCCGTCCGCGTGCGGCTCGGCGACACCGTGCTCCGGACCTCCACGGCCGGGCCCGCGGCCCTGGCCGTGCTGCAGACGCGGCTCGGGCGCTGGTAGTCGGCCCGGACCTGGCGGATCGGGAAGGCCCGGCGTCGGTCCCGCGTTCTACGATGGGTCCATGAGCACCAGCACGCCCAGCGTCTTCTCCAAGATCATCGCGCGCGAGATCCCGGCGACCGTCGTCGCCGAGGACGACCGCGTCATCGCGATCGAGGACATCGCGCCGAAGGCCCCCGTCCACGTGCTCGTCATCCCCAAGACCGAGGAGTACGCGAACGTGTCCGAGCTCGCCGCCGGTGACCCGGACCTCCTCTCACACGTGGTCGCCACCGCGCAGCGCATCGCCGACGAGCGCGCCGACGGCCAGTTCCGACTCGTCTTCAACACCGGCGAAGCAGCCGGTCAGACCGTGTTCCACGTGCACGCGCACGTACTCGCAGGTGAACTGCAGGAAGGCACCCTTGCCGGCTAACGAACCAGCACCCTCCCCGATCGACCCCGCCGAGTCGGAGTCGACCGTCTCGATCCAGGTCGACGGCATCGCCATGGTGCAGCTGCTCGGCCCCCAGGACCGGCTGCTCAAGACCGTCGAACGACAGTACCCCGGCGTCCGCGTGCTCGTGCGCGGCAACGAGGTCTCGCTGACCGGTCCCGAACGCGACGTCGCCCGCGCGAACGCCCTCGTCGACGAACTCGTCGGCATGGTCCGGCGCGGACAGGACATCGGCCCGTCGGACATCCCCGTGTCGGCGAAGCTCCTCGACGAGGACCGCAAGCCGTCCGACACCTTCGGTACGCCGATCGTCTCGAGCCGTGGCAAGTCCGTGCGCCCGAAGACCGACGGGCAGCGCGCGTACGTCGACGCCATCGACGAGCACACGATCACGTTCGGCATCGGCCCGGCCGGTACCGGCAAGACGTACCTGGCGATGGCGAAGGCCGTCCAGGCCCTGCAGCAGCGCGAGGTGAACCGGATCATCCTCACCCGCCCCGCGGTCGAGGCCGGTGAGCGGCTCGGGTTCCTGCCGGGCACGCTCACCGACAAGATCGACCCGTACCTGCGCCCGCTGTACGACGCGCTCAACGAGATGATGGACCCCGAGCTGGTCCCGAAGCTCCTGGCGGCCGGCACGGTCGAGGTGGCACCGCTCGCGTACATGCGCGGCCGGACGCTCAACGACTCGTTCGTGGTCCTCGACGAGGCGCAGAACACCACCCCCGAGCAGATGAAGATGTTCCTGACGCGGCTCGGCTTCGGGTCGAAGATGGTCGTCACCGGGGACATCACCCAGGTCGACCTGCCCGGCAACCTGTCCGGACTCCGGCTCGTCACGCGGATCCTCGACCGGGTCGAGGACATCCACTTCGCACGGCTCACGAGCGACGACGTCGTCCGGCACACCCTCGTCGGCCGCATCGTCGACGCGTACACCGTCTACGACGAGGAGCGCCTCGCCGAGCAGTCCGGGTACCGCCCTGGTGGCCGCGGCAGCGCTGCCACGCCGAACCCCGCCGGCACGAACCGCGCCGAGCGACGGGGGCGTCCGCCGCAGGACCGCCAGCGCTCCCCGTACCCCCAGAACGACGCCCGAGGAGGCAACCGGTGAGCATCGAGCTCAACAACGAGTCCGGTGTCGAGGTCGACGAGGCAGCCATCCAGCGCCTCGCCGCCTTCGCGCTCGACGCGCTGCACGTCCACGCCGACGCGGAGCTCGCGATCGTGTTGGTCGACGAGGGGGCGATGGAGCAGCTGCACGTCCGGTGGATGGACGAGCCCGGCCCGACCGACGTCCTGAGCTTCCCGATGGACGAGCTCCGTCCGGGCACCGAGGACGAGCCGACGCCCGCCGGCCTGCTCGGGGACATCGTGCTCTGCCCGCAGGTCGCCGAGGAGCAGGCGAAGACCGCGGGGCACTCCAGCACCGACGAGATGCTGCTGCTGACCTGCCACGGGATCCTGCACCTGCTCGGGTTCGACCACGCCGAACCCGACGAGAAGGCCGAGATGTTCGGCCTGCAGGGCGAGATCCTGACCGCGTTCGCCGCACAGCGCCGAGGACGGTGACCTGATGCTGCTCGTCGCCGGCCTGCTCGCGGTGGCGTTCGTGCTGGTCGTCCTCGGTGGCCTGCTCGCTGCCTCCGACGCCGCACTGTCCGTCCTGTCCCGTGCCGACCTCGACGAGATCGCACGGGGGAGCAAGCACCGTCGGGCGATCGAGGCGATCGGAGACGACGTCGGCGCGCACGTCAACGCGCTGAACTTCTTCCGGGTCCTGGCCGAGACGGCAGCGGCCGTCCTCGTCGCGATCGCCCTCGTCATGGTGTTCGACACCTGGTGGGTGGCGCTCATCGTGGCGGCGGCGATCATGACCGCGGTGTCGTTCGTCCTGGTCGGGTCGAGCCCCCGGAGCGTCGGCCGTGCGCACGCCGAGGGGCTCATCGCCTCGACCGGCGGGCTCGTCCGTGGCGTCCGGATCGTCCTCGGCCCGCTCGCCGGGCTGCTCGTCGTGATCGGCGACAAGGTCACGCCGGGTCGGGGTCGGAGCGCGTCGACGGTGTCGAGCGAGGAGCAGCTGCTGTCCCTCGTCGACGAGGCCACCGAGAGCAACGTCCTCGAACAGGACGACCGCGAGCTCATCCACTCGGTCTTCGAGTTCAGCGACACCCTCGTACGCGAGGTCATGGTGCCGCGCACCGACATGCTCACCGTCGACGGGGCGGACACGCTGGCCGCCGGCATGGAGCAGTTCCTGGCCGCCGGGGTGTCCCGCATGCCCGTGACCGGCAAGGACAGCGACGACGTGCTCGGGGTGCTGTACCTCCGCGACGTCGCCCGCGCCCTCTACGAACGGCCGGGTTCCGGTGCCGAGCGGGTCACGACGCTGCTGCGGCCGGCCCAGTTCGTACCGGAGTCGAAGGCCGCGGACGACACCCTCCGGCACATGCAGGCCGCCAAGAACCACCTCGTGCTCGTCGTCGACGAGTACGGCGGCGTCGCCGGCCTCGTCACGATGGAGGACCTCATCGAGGAGCTCGTCGGGGACATCTCGGACGAGTACGACCGCGCCGTCGTCGACCGTGTCGAGGTCGAACCGGGTCTCTGGCGGATCTCCGCCCGGCTGCCCGTCGACGAGCTCGGCGACCTGTTCGGAATCGAGCTCGAGGACGACGACGTCGACACCGCCGGCGGTCTCCTCACCAAGGAGCTCGGCCACCTGGCGGTCCGCGGCGAGACCGTCACCGTCTCCGGCGTCGTGCTCACCGCCGACCGGGTCGAGGGCAAGCGCCGCCACCTCATCTCCGTGCTCGCCGAGCGCACGCCCGAACTCGCCGGCGTCGAGGACGCCTTCGAGGACGCCGCACCCACCACGACGGGACCCACGCACGCATGACCGACACCACCACTCCCGCCGGCGACGCCGAGCAGCCCTACCGCGCCGGGTTCGTCTCGTTCGTCGGCCGTCCGAACGTCGGCAAGTCGACGCTGACGAACGCCCTGGTCGGCGAGAAGGTCGCGATCACCTCGTCCAAGCCGCAGACGACCCGTCGGGCCATCCGCGGCGTCGTGCACCGGCCGAACGGGCAGGTCATCATCGTGGACACGCCGGGCGTGCACCGTCCGCGCACGCTGCTCGGTGAGCGGCTCAACGACCTCGTGCAGACCACGCTCGGCGACGTCGACGTGATCGGGTTCTGCGTCCCGGCGAACGAGCCGATCGGGCCCGGCGACAAGTTCATCAACGACACGCTCGACCAGTACCCCCGCGCCAAGAAGGTCGCGATCGTGACGAAGATCGACCGGACCGCGAAGGACAAGGTGGGCGAGCAGCTGCTCGCGGTGTCGCAGCTCCGCGAGTGGGACTCGATCATCCCGACCTCGGGGACGAAGGGGATCCAGCTCGAGGTCCTGCTCGAGGAGATCACGAAGCTCCTGCCCGAGTCGCCGCAGCTCTACGACGCGACGACCGTGACCGAGGAGACCGACGAGGAGCGGATCGGGGAGCTCATCCGCGAGGCCGCGCTCGAGGGCGTCCGCGACGAGCTCCCGCACTCCCTCGCGGTCGTCATCGAGGACATGGTCGAGCCCGACGAGGACGACGACCCGGACGGCCCGCTGCGCATCTTCGCCAACCTGTTCGTCGAGCGCGACAGCCAGAAGGCGATCGTGATCGGCCACAAGGGCGAACGGCTGAAGGACGTCGGATCACGCGCCCGCGTCGAGATCGAGTCGCTGCTCGGTGGCCGCCACGTGTACCTCAACATCCGGGTGAAGGTGGCCAAGGAGTGGCAGCGCGACCCGAAGCAGCTCGGCCGACTCGGCTTCTGAGCCGACCGCCTGCGGACGTCACTCCACAGGCGGACGCGCGCCGTGCCTCCAGGCCGTACCGTGGTGACGTGTTCCGTCCCATGCTGCACGCGCAGATCGTCACCGACATGGTGGTGGCGGTCGTCCTCGGTGCGCTCGTCCTGGTCGCGACGGCGCGGGGGATGGACTCGCCGCTCGCGCTGATCACCGTCGTCGGCATGACCGGAGCGCTCGCGCTCCGTCGGCTCTCGCCGGGCCTCGCGCTCGGCGTCGCCTGGGTGTTCGCCGTCTTCGAGATGGTCACCGGGCAGCAGCCCGACCTTTCGAACGTCTTCATCGCGGCCGTGATGTACACGACGAGTGCCTACGGCAGTCGGCGCGTGCGACTCGCCGGACTCGTCTCGGCGATCGGCGGACCGGTGATCGCCGCGGTGTACCTCGGCGTCGACGACTACAACTCCCGGCTCGGCATCGTGACGGCGACGACCCCGGCGCAGGAGTCGCTCAAGGTCGCGTTCTCGTACTTCGCCGTCGTCCTGCTCCTGCTGCTCCTGCCGTGGCTCGCCGGACTCGTCCGCCGGGTGCGCCGGTCGGCGAGCATGAGCCGGGAGGCCCAGCTCGTCGCCGAACGTGACGCAGCCCGGGCCGACCGCGCCGTCGCCGTGGAGCAGGAGCGCGTGCGGATCGCACGGGACATGCACGACATCGTGGCGCACTCGCTCGCGGTCGTGATCGCGCAGGCGGACGGCGCTCGGTACGCCCTCAAGGCCGACCCCGCGATCGCGGACGAGGCCCTCGGCACGATCTCGACGACCGCGCGCCGTGCCCTCGGCGACGTCCGGGAGCTCCTCGGTGCCCTCCGCCACGAGCAGGGCACCGCACCGACACCCGAGATCGACGACATCGAACGACTCGTGGGGGAGATGCGCGGCGTCGGACTCGACGTGCGGGTCGAACGCGAGGGCGACCCGTCCGGCCTGCCGACCACCACGCAGCTCGCGGTCTACCGGATCGTGCAGGAGAGCCTGACGAACGCGTGGAAGCACGGGGAGCCGGGGACGCCGGTGCACACCGCGCTGACGTACCGACCGGACACCGTCGAGATCAGCGTGGTGAACCGTCGGGCGGACGACGGCACGCGCGGTCCCGGGACCGGACACGGCCTGGTCGGGATGCGCGAACGTGCCACGATGACCGGGGGCACGATGACGGCCGGACCCCGCGGCGACGACTTCGCGGTCGCGGTCCGGATGCCGACCGTCCCCGCCAGCGGACAGATGCCCAGGGGGCTGGTGCCGACGACCGGCATCCCCGCACCCCGCACCACCCCGACCAGCCAGGAGCACACCCGCCGATGAACGACACCCCGATCCGCGTCGCGCTCGTCGACGACCAGGCTCTCTTCCGGACCGGCATCCGGATGCTCATCGACTCGCAGGCCGACCTGCAGTTCGTCGGCGAGGCCGGAGACGGTGCCGAGGGTGTCGAACTCGTGCGCCGGGGTCGTCCCGACGTCGTGCTCATGGACGTCCGGATGCCGGTGATGGACGGCATCACCGCGACGTCCCGCATCGTCGAGGACAGCGGTGCGGACGGCGCGAAGGTGCTCGTCCTCACGACCTTCGACTTCGACGAGGCCGCGGCCAAGGCGATCCGAGCCGGTGCGAGCGGGTTCGTGCTCAAGGACGCCGACCCGGAGTTCCTGCTCGCCGCCATCCGCACGGTGCACGCCGGCACCGCGGTGTTCGCGGCGTCCGCCACGCGTGAACTGCTCCGCCGCTACGAGGACTCGAGCGAGCAGGCGGCATCGGTCCCGGCGGCCTTCGCCGACCTGACGCCGCGGGAGCGGGAGATCTTCGACCTCGCGGCGCGGGGCTTCAGCAACAGCGAGATCGCCCAGCACGAGTACGTCAGCGAGGCGACCGTGAAGACGCACATCTCGCGGGTCCTCACGAAGCTCGAGCTCCGCGACCGCGTGCGCCTCGTCGTGTTCGCGCACGAGCACGGCCTGGTGACCAAGGCCGAGTGACCCTCATCCGCTCGGATGACTTCTGCACAGGGAGTCGAGCCGAGCGGACGATCCACAGGAGCCGTCGGACCGACGCGGGGCGTGCCTCCTGACCGTCATCGTGGATGCATGACCACGAGCCACGCACCGATCATCCGTCTCGACCACGTGTCCAAGCACTACGGCGACGCCGCCCGGCGGGTGACGGCGCTCGACGACGTCAGCGTCGACATCGGCTCGGGGGAGTTCACCGCGGTGATGGGACCGTCGGGTTCGGGCAAGTCCACGCTGATGCACGTCGCGGCCGGACTCGACGCCGTGTCGACGGGCCGGATCCAGATCGACGGCGTCGACATCACCGGCCTGGCCGACAAGGAGCTCACCGAGCTCCGCCGCCGTCGGCTCGGGTTCGTGTTCCAGTCCTTCAACCTCGTTCCGACGCTCGACGTCAGCGAGAACATCCGCCTGCCGTTCCTGCTCGGCGGGCACAAGCCGAGTCGTGAGGAATCGGCGTGGATCGACCGGCTCGTCGAGATGCTCGGGCTCGGGAACCGTCTCACGCACCGGCCGCACCAGCTGTCCGGTGGGCAGCAGCAGCGTGTCGCGATCGCCCGCGCGCTGGCCTCGCGTCCCGCCGTGGTGGTCGCCGACGAGCCGACGGGTGCACTCGACTCCCGGACCGGGCGCGACGTGCTGCAGATCCTCCGCGGGGCCGTGACCGAGTGGGGCCAGAGCGTCGTCATGGTGACGCACGACCCGGTCGCCGCCGCCAACGCCGACCGCATCCTCTTCCTCGCCGACGGCCGGGTCGTGGGGGACCGCCCGGCGATGGACGCGGCCGAGATCTCCACCACGATGCTCGGGATGGAGGCCGCAGCGTGAACGGCATCCGCTCCTTCGCCCCCACGGTCCTCGTCGCCGCACTCGGCACCACCTTCGGGTCGGCGCTCGTCATCGCGCCGGGCGTCGTCACCGAGGCACTCGCGGCCGCCGGCCTCTCCGAGCTCGGCCCGGTCAAGGCGATCCTCTCCGTCCTCGGATGGCTGTTCCTCGGCATCGCCCTGTACGTCGGCGCGATCGTCACCGCCAACACCTGCGCGACGCTCATCGCCGGGCAGACGCGGATCATCGCGCTGCAGCGGCTCGTCGGCGCGACCGGGGCCACCTTGCGTGCCCGGATCACCCGGACGGGACTGCTGGTCGGCGTGCTCGGCGGGCTCATCGGTGCCGTCGCCGGCACAGGCCTGACGGCGCTGTTCGTCGTGGTCCTGCGCGGCAACGGCTTCCTGCCCGACACGACCTACACCCTGCTGCCGTGGGAGCTCGTGCTCCCGGTCGTCGCCGTGGTCCTCGCCACGTGGGGCGCCTTCGCGGTGGGGTCGCGGCGCGTGCTCACCGTGACGCCGCTCCAAGCGCTGTCGTCGAGTGTCGAGCCGAGCCACGAGGACGTCCGCTCCGGCACCGCCCGGAAGGTCTGGTCGATCCTGCTGATGGCCGGCGGCGGGCTCCTCATGCTCGTCGGGCTCCTCGGCAGCGCGGCGTCGCCCATCGCCGTCCTGCCCGCGGCCCTCGGCGGCTTCGTCTCTTTCGCGGGCGTCGCCGTCGGTGCCACGATCGTGATGCCGCCGGTCCTGCAGCTGATCGGTCGGATCGGGTCCCGCGACCCGGTCGTGCTCCTCGCCGGTCGGAACGCGATGCGTGCGCCGGGGCGGTCCTCCCGCGCGACGATCGGGCTCGTCATCGGGGTCACGCTGCTCGTGACGTTCGCGGTGGCGCTCGGCATCATGCAGCACGTGCTCGAGGCCCAGTTGCGCGGCCAGCTCGAGGGTGGCAGTCCCGAGCAGGTCCAGAGCATGCGGGACTTCTTCGTGCAGCTCAACGCCGTGATCAGCGTGATCGTCGGGTTCTCCGCCGTGATCGCCGCCGTGGGGGTCGTGAACGCGCTCGCCCTCGGGGTCCTGCAGCGTCGACGGGAGCTCGGGCTGCTCCGTGTGCTCGGGCTGACCGGGGCGCAGGTCCGTCGGATGATCGTGACCGAGGCCGTGCAGATGGTCGTCGCGGCGGTCCTCACCGGGCTCGTGCTCGGCACCTTCTACGGGTGGGTCGGCGGTCAGACGCTCCTCGGCTCGCTCGGCACCCCGGTGGCCCCGGTGCTGCCGCCGCTCACCATCGCGATCGTGGTGCTCGGGGCGCTGGTCCTCGCGGTCGCCGCGACGATCGCTCCGGTGCGGCGCGCGATGCGCGTCCCGCCGACCGAGGCCCTCGCGGTCGACTGACGCGCGGCCCTGGGCGCGAGCGACGTCGGACGGGAGGCACGGTGCCAGCTGGCACCGTGCCTCCCGTCCGTCGTGTCGCCGGGTGAGCGGAGAGGGGCGGAGCGGGGCGGGGTCGCGGTCGCGGTCGCGCGACATGCCGCTCGCGTTCGCCGAGAGGGCACAAAACGTCGCGCTCAGGTCCGGCGGGCGGCACTTCGTGCCCCCTCGGCGAACGACCGACGGCGTGTCGTGCACACTCGGCGCCCACCCCGCGCCCACCCCGCCCGCCGCCCGCCGCCCGCACCCGCCCCACCGACCGACCGTCGCCCTGGACGGTTGCGCCGCGCTGGTACACCAGTGCTACGGTGGACGGGATATGTACTCGGCGCTCCTCCTCCTTCGCTGCCGCGACGAGGCCTGACACAACGGCCCACCTCGTCGCGGAGTCCGTCGTGGCCGCACCCACGCAGAGCACACGAACACCGCGACGAAAGCGACGAAACGATGCAGAACACGCAGCGCCCCTCGGGGATGCCGATCCACAAGTACGTTCCCTTCCACGAGCAGATCCGCGTCGAGCTGCCCGATAGGACCTGGCCGACGAAGCGCATCGACAAGGCGCCCCGCTGGTGCGCGGTCGACCTGCGTGACGGCAACCAGGCGCTCATCGACCCGATGGACTCCGAGCGCAAGCGCGCCATGTTCGACCTCCTGGTCCGCATGGGCTACAAGGAGATCGAGGTCGGCTTCCCGAGCGCCTCGCAGACCGACTTCGACTTCGTCCGCTCGCTGATCGACGAGGGTGCGATCCCCGACGACGTGACCATCCAGGTGCTGACCCAGGCGCGCGAGCACCTGATCAACCGCACGTACGAGGCGATCGACGGCGCGAAGCAGGCCATCGTGCACCTGTACAACTCGACGTCGATCGTCCAGCGCGAGGTCGTGTTCCGCACCGACGTGCAGGGAGTCGTGGACATCGCGGTGTCGGGCGCGAAGCTGTGCCGCGCGGCCGAGGCGAACCTGCAGCACGACACGAAGGTCTTCTACGAGTACTCACCGGAGTCCTACACGGGCACCGAGCTCGAGGTCGCGGTCCAGATCTGCAACGCCGTGCTCGAGGTCTTCGAGCCCACCCCCGACCGCAAGGTCATCATCAACCTGCCGGCGACCGTCGAGATGGCGACACCGAACGTGTACGCCGACTCGATCGAGTGGATGTCGCGCAACCTCGCGCACCGCGAGGACGTCATCCTGTCGCTGCACCCGCACAACGACCGCGGTACCGCCGTCGCCGCCGCCGAGCTCGGGTACATGGCCGGCGCGGACCGCATCGAGGGCTGCCTGTTCGGCAACGGTGAGCGCACCGGCAACGTCGACCTCGTCGCGCTCGGCATGAACCTGTTCACGCAGGGGATCGACCCCGAGA
>Ga0153924_1001374_pt1 | contig 12366 bp, 15 predicted proteins | sample TSNJ008MetaG_FD_104709 | JGI IMG/M metagenome (GOLD analysis project Ga0153924, IMG submission 104709) | Attine ant fungus gardens microbial communities from New Jersey, USA - TSNJ008 MetaG | ecosystem: Host-associated > Fungi > Mycelium > Unclassified | place: USA: New Jersey, Wharton State...
GAGGTTAGTATCGCTTCTTGTGTACGTTTCCCTCTGCTCACACTTTCTTGTAGTTCTGTAATTCTTTAGGTAACGAAATAAAGTCGTCAACTGTTGAAGTGACGTCTGAGTTCTGTAATTCTTTAATGCTGAACGATATATTCAACATGACGTCCTTGGCATGAAAGAAGTTGAGATATACATATCCCGTGAAGATGGAATGGGTGAGGCCATAACACCAGAAGGCAAGTTTACTTGGATGTCCTTGTCTCTTTCTACAGTCAAGCATTCCTCGAGGTAATAGATCGTGAGCATTATAGGCGCCACCCAATATTTGTAGGAGTACTGAGACAGTAGGTGGAACAAAACTGTTGTTGTTAATGCTGAATCTAAAGGCCTCTACATCAAATGCTAAGGTTGAATATAACGTCGACGCATCGGGAGTTGGATCTCCGGATGGAAATGGGTTTGTCAGGGGATATCAGTCTGCTCCCCTTAAGTTCATGATTTTAGGTTGAGCTCAGCTATGCGTGCTCATTTGTAGCGCAAAATTGCCGAGTTCACTCCATTTTCAAATGCTGTCGAAATATTGCGTTTCCCTGAGCTGGGCAAAGCATGAATCCAGTGATTGTCGACCGGCTGATTTGCATGTAAGACTACAGAGTAGCGTTGGGCCAGCACAGACTATAAATTAGTTGCAATAACTAGTGATCCTCGAAGTAATATACCTGTAAAAATTTGAAAGCTATCAAGGGTGTGAGATGAGGTAGCAATTGAGTCAGTCTCGATGATAGTGAGATTATGCCCATCTATTGAAAAGGTGAAGTTTGGATCACAAGACATGGAGATGACATGGAATCGATAACGCTTTCCCTGCTGTACGTTTACAACAGTCTGACAAAGCAATAACGGTATGTTCTAAGCAGTAACAGTGACTCAGAAACAAGAGATGCTTATTCGTGGAACAAACCCACCATTGTCAACTGTATAGTTTTTTGATTGATGAGATTTACGGAGAATTGCAGACCAGAGAAACATACTATCATGGAGCACTCTGAGGGGGTCCAAAGGGTCTTGAACGGTAAGCGCACCACGAACTCCATCACAATATTGCACCACTGTGATACCTCGAGGAAGATCTTGTCAAATTGAAGGGCTCGCCAACTTACGAAAATGAGAATGATACCAACAAGTACTAGCGCTGTTGAGTTTGAAGTTATAAAGGAGTGAATCGCCAGGAGCAATAAGGCCTTGATTGATACCAGTGGCACCGTCCATAAAGTCGGTGCCACATTGGGTGACACCTTGCCAATGCTATCTACATGAGAGAAAGATTTAGATGGACATTATAATGTACCGACATACCATACTAACACCTCTAGTTTGATGTGGGTCTAAAGGCTTATTCAATCTGAGCTGATCGCTCTGATATTGTTATAATCAATACTAGAGAGTTAAGGCGGCTAACATACCTTCTTGGCCATAATCATAGGACCTGAATGTAAATTGATTATGAGTGATACTCTAGAAGTTGAGTCAATAAAAACAATCATGAAGTATGCAGAAATGCATCCGCACGCTCGTATGTAGCCATCAGGTGATATGTTTGTGTTTGCAATAGTAAATGTCGCTGTGAAATCAAGCGAAGTAGCAGCAAGCAAGACTAATGAAAGGATAGCAAGAAAGTAAGAGCTTCGAGTCATTCTTTTTGAGCTGCATCAAGTAGAATTACAGGGGACTGAGAAATGGTTGGTGAACAGGGATGATTTTATATATCCACTGTTGTGATGTAGATATCATAGAGCTCCTGGCTCCACCGAGAAATCAGGGTGCCATAGTGACAAGTTTCACTGAGGAGCGTGACCTCCCAAAACAGAGTAATGGCAGATTATTTGTCTATCTTCAAGGCCCATCAAAAATTTTTATGGCAATGAACTATGATTAGAGCTTGCTTCACTCATTTTTTCTGTATGGTGAGATCCGAAATAGCCACACATGTGGCTATACGGGACACTTAATGACCCAGGGGGATAGTAATGCAACAGAAAAAATATCTGAAATCCTTACACCTGGACCCTGAAACCAATCAGAAGGAGAAATCACAAAGAAGTTGACTATTTGAGTCCTAGAGTATGCATAAGAATCTGAGGACTATCTTTTGGGGGTACCTTTGAGATGAGCCACACCGGGCAGAGCCAATAGATTTATTAACGCACTCATTGGAAACAAAGTTGAAAGCATCACAATACAAATGTGTTAGCTAGGTGCAATAAATAATCCAAACAAAATCAACAGATATTCTCAGCTCCAATGATGCACAACTGAGGTATAAGAATTATCCATGCAAGTCAAAAGCCCAAAACTGATCAACAAATAAGAAATCAAAACCATTAGAGATAATGTAAATGAGCAATATTTACCAAGCATTTGAAACAATCACGACAGCTCCAGCGTCGTAGTGAGGCAGGTCTATCCTTCAGTGTCCTTATGTCCTTACAAAAACACTAGACAACATCATTCATTGCAGTTTAGTACATGAAATAACCCCTGAAATATCTATAGCTTCGACCTTGAGGCATCTAAACTCATTGATCCCAGTATCTGAAGATAACTATGATTCCAGACAGAGCAATAGGAATAGGAATATACCTATAGCATGTAACTTGGTGAACACTGGGGATCACTTACTTCCTTTAATAATATTATTGGAATATATTAAGTGGTTTGTACATGATTAGTGCATTCTAATTGGTATGTCAATTATGAGAAAATGTGCGACCACGGGCGTGTTCATCGAGGAATGACTTTAGGCCCTAACATAAACAGGAAAATAAATATGTGAAGGCTCCAACTGAAAGTAGAAAGCATACCGTTTCTCCAGAGATGATGGGCTTGCCGAGATCATCTACACCAAAGCCCTTACCAGATGGGCGTTTGTTAACAGGAGGGATTGCACTGGGCTGCAGGGATCGTGGAACCCCAACTGCACATTGTATTTGTGTCGGGGTCTCAAGTCGATTCAATGGTGTGGTAGGCTGTTTAGCCAAGCCAGATGTACTAATTTCACCACCGATATCAACTGGAGAGGCGATATGATATTGAGATGCGACTGCAGCACTTTGTGCCATCCCACGAGAATGTTCCTGAGGAACAAGCGAGGCACATGCATGGCAGGTCTGGGATTTGGCTGCAGGACGACGTTGTGATGTCAGAGATTCATGGTTCAGGTCATCTTCTGTTTCTATAGCAATGCATTCTGGGAGGAAATTACCAGCATGAGGAGCGACGGGTTTGAGAAACGATTTTTGTGGCGTATGATTCCTAGTCGTTTGGATTGGCTCTTGAGCTGGAGATAAGATAATGAGAAAACAAGTAGAAGTGATATATAAAAAACTTGCCTCCAGCTGCGCGCATATGCTCATCATAAATTCTTTCGCTGATCAAAGCACTCAATGCAACTGGTCCTGGATAACCAGGCAAGGAACCGCCAGTCTCCAGCATTTCCCCAGGTTCGTCGACGATAGATCTCATGTATTGTTCCTTCACTGTAGGAGTAACATCCGCTGGATTGCCTGAAATTTGCTCATGCGTGCTGAATGGGGCTCTTGGGGGTCTGACATCACTAGCTGAAGATTGCAATAGATGGGATGATATGTCCAAAGGCGTTGAGGTATCTTTCAAGACTCTTTTTTTTAACCTGGCAGATGATCCTGACGATTGTCCTGTAGGGTCAAGAAGAGGCCCTTGGTGTGATCTCAAGTCATCGATTTCCTGCTGGATTTCAGATCGTTGGGCGTGAATTTGGGCCTCTAGAGCTTCCAGAGGGGATCCGCACACGGATTCTGATGGTGTCATGAACGATTGCGGAGACCATCTCCCTGAGCGCGATATCTTTGAGAACGATGAACTCTGTTGAGATGGTCCAATTTTTGAAAATTCGTCAAGTTGCTTATAATGGGCTGATTCGATTTGTCAAAAATCCGGGACATTAATAAAGACTCGAAAGACTAGACTAACGTAGATAATCTCCAACACTTTCTGGAACATGCCTGCGCGCAATTTGTCCGATACTTTCAGTCATCTCTTCAACTCCATGGACGAGACCCACGAGAAACCCTCCTTCAGTACCCTGGTCCCCCAGCTCACAAGTATTAGCATTGGAGGACTCCAGATGTGGGGGGCGATTCCGTTCTTGAGTGGATGAATCGATGGCATCATGCTCCACACCAGAAAGAACTGATCGCCGTTTAGGCACTGTCGACGAGGACACAAGGACTTCATTTAGAGGATCCGTACCCAGCAAAGGACTTGCAATGGGCCCGAATGTTTGAGCCTTCAAAGGCAACGCATCCATGGATGACATTAATGGCTCTGGTGCTGCATTCAGGTCAATTGATCTCGTTCATAGAATAATGATAGGAATGAAGAGACGTACAAGAAAGTGTACTCCCTAGTCCGCCATACGCAGGCGAGTGAGAAACTGATGTTGTTTCGGTTACTTTTGTTGTCAACCATCGGCATCTTCGAGAGGAGAGCAAAGATGGGAACTCACTTGTTCCATATTTTTCGTCAGGGCCCAGAGCAACACCTTCTTCATCCTCATCGGCCGGTAGACTCCCGATACCCACTCTCGAACCACCAAGTTTCTCTTGACTAGGTAACTCTTTACCACTGCGCTTCTCGACATGGTCCGGTAAGGGCCCGATAGTTTCATCAAAATGCGCTGGAACGTGTTTAGGTATGACTGGTGAATAGCTGCCAGGATGATGCCGGTCCAATCCCAGGTTATCACCAGTGTCGACAGGAGCTCTAATGGTTGTTGCCGGAGGTTGGTGTAATGATTGATGCCGTATAGTTCCGGAGCCAACAAATGCAGTGGAAAGACACTCTCTGACAGTGCCTTGTGGCATTGCTGAATTTTGAGTTTTTGCAATAGCAGGACGATCAATGTCGGTCGACGCTTGGTGCTCTGTCGCCTCCTTGTCTATGCCTGAGCCAATTTCAACTCCATCCACGACATGAAATCGATGATTTCGCTCATCTTCAGGAAGTGATGGTGCAGATTCCTCTTCAGACACAGAGAAAGGCTCTCGACGCTCACGAGATTCCTCTGGTTCTTCGCTTGTCCCTGATGTCTCCCGTTCTCGTTCGCGTCGGAGAGGCAACTTGGATTTTTTTCTGTCTATGTGAAGGCAAAATGAGTCGTCACCAACCCACAAAGTCACCAAGAACTCACAGAACCAACGACTCAGTCTGGGTAAAAATCCTTTCGGTGCTTCTTCCTTTGCCTCAGGATTCTCTTTCGCCTTCTCTGATATAACTGTCGGATTCCCTTTTCCATTGTCGTAGGCTCTGGAATATGAAGTTGGGTCTTGGGTGGATAAGGAAGTATCGCTTGAAGGAGTTGACAAATGTTGGATGTGTGTAGATGAAGCACGAGGCAAAATCTGTCCTGGAGGGATGATCGGACGTGCAGCTCCAACGCCCATACCAGCAAAAGTAGTACCAGCAGCTAAAGGAGCACAATTACCTTCACTGGATTGTGATGGCGTCGTGTCACTGAGGTCCGTATTTGGCTTCGGAGGAAATTCATCCCTCACAGAAGAAACCCTCTCCTTTACAGGCGTTGGAAAATCGCCAATCGCTGCTAGTGCCGCAAGATGGGGAGTAACAGAGGTGAGAGGCTCTTGAAGAGATGAACGTGATATTTCAGGAGCTGGATCTGAACCCAAGTGCGCCGGGCTGGCTGATAACATCGCGCCATCATGCTCTGCAACGCATGATGTTGAAATTTTAGACTGAACAGATGCAATGCGGGCACTGGAACTCTCGGACACAGCAGGTTCTGAGCAACAGGATATCATTTATACCCTTCAGCATAGAGAATTTAATAGTTGTGGACATCAGAGCGCACCAGGACTAATGAGCATGTTCTTTGACGTAGAATTATTATGTGTTGTTATCTCGAGGTCCTCTCCCCTGATTCCCATGTGCGCTGAATTTGATTCAGGATTGATCCCGCGATCACTGTGAGTTGGCACATGAAGCTCCTTCGGAAAAGTGTAGGGCTCTTTCGATCCTAGTGGACCTGCAGCCTGTCCAGCGAGCTTATCAGGATGGACAGGGGTGGAAGCAGCATCCTCTTCATCGTATAGATGCCGATGTTCGAGGGCTGGTCTCGAAGGACCGGAATTAATGGAAGCAAACTGGCCGTTTCGGAACGGATTCGTAGATTTTGATGACCGCTGGGGTAAAGGGAATTCTTGCGATATGTCTGGTGATACAAAATTTGAAGGTGCATGAGAATCACGAGACGAGATCTCTGCAGCATGAAGTCTTTCTTCGGGAAGCCTGACGACATCGATTTCATTGGGTGTTCCAGGAAGTGAACCAACTCCGCCTTTAGACACTTTGTCTGAGGGAAAAAATGGAGCACGATGAATACGAGACATCGGACCACTATCAGGAACCGTCATTGCGTTGAAACCTCGATAAAAAATTTACGTGAGCTTTCAAAATTATGCTGTTCCACGATGAACAGCTTACGCCTGCCCGCTTTCTCTTCTGGAAGAGCTGCTACAGCTGGCTCAGAGGTTTTGCCAGGTAGAGAACCTACGCCAGTGCGAGAGCCAGAAGGCACTTCCGTCGACGGAAATTCTGAGTAATCAGATAGATGTTGTGAGAAGCTCGAGTCTACATGTAATTTACCTGTTCGCAGAATCCCAATCTCCGGTTTGTCTCCTTCCTGTTTCAAGCCTAGGGGACGGATTAATTAGAGTCCCCAGAAAGTAATGAAGATCATACCAATGTAAGCGCCGACGGAATCAGGTAAATATTGCTTGGCATAATCGCTGAAAACATCAAAAGCGTGTTTAACTTCATCAACAGTCGACGGGGGAGAAAGGGTCCGATTATGTTCTTCAATCTTCCTTGATGTTGTCTGTACAGGGAATGCTCCTGGGATGTGTTGATCTCTTGTTTCAGTGGGGCATAGACCGGGTGACGTTCGTCCATGTGAGTCGTCGTTTGGTTCAGATTGAAAGTTACGCTGAGCAGATCGAGAATTCATGAGGAACTTCTCTTGGTTCTTTGATTTCTACGAAGACAAGGTTATTCTGATAACGCCTGTGCAGAGATAGATCGACGTGGGATGGAATGTATGGCAAATTAGCCATGGTTGGATGTGATGTAAATGCTAGACTTGTGGCTCTACATGACGGCATCTTTCTCCTTTCCCGATCAACTGACTGAAACAAAGAGCTATTTGTTTGCATCTGTATGATCTCCTTGATTGCTTGCGTCATACCAATGAACTCTTGTCTCAGCGCAATAATTTGTGACTGGTTTGAATGCAAGACTCTCTATCGAGAAACAAATGAACTGAGTAGGCACGTACATAATTTCCAGGTTGCCACATCCTTGACTTAAGCACTCGCACGCTCATTTGACCTATCACTTCCGTCGTCGTCCTTGATTTCCTTCAGCCCTTTGTCTCCAACTTCATTTCTCCTTGATATCATCTCCACACCTTTCTCGATCCCTCCTTCAATCACTTTGCAGAATGAAGCTGTAAACTCAGCCCCTGTATGCTGTCTGATGTCAAAATTGGAACTGACAGGAGGAATTACTTTAGTGTATTCAGCGAGATCCGGTATATCAGCAGTTTACCTTCTCCGACTATCTGATGAGCCACTTGAACTTCTTGGGCTGACAGGAGGACCTGGAACAAATTCATACATCATGGATTCCCTTCCGGACGACCATTCATTTGGCGAGTGTGACTCCAAATTCGCCAAATCTTCTAAATATGTTGTTGATCCAGATTCGGCACCTAAGGTCGAAATTTGGTCTACCTTCAGCGCATGGGGCTCTGCTGCCGAGACTCCATTCTTGATCGGACACAAGATCGTCGCGTTTTCTGAGCCTATAGTATTCGAAGTCGGTGGATCGCCTCCCTCGACACTTTGATGCATGTCTATGGGGGGAATTATGTGCTTTTCCTTGTCCGCTGCACCATGTCTGTTGACGTGCGCTTCATTGATCTCAACATCTCTTGATTTATCCAACAAGGCTGCTGCAGTCCGCTCTGCCCAGCTTCCCGAAGTTGGCATTTTATGCACTTCTTTCTTAATCATTTTCCTCCCTATATCAAGGTCCGATCCGCTTAAAGACAAATCGACGTCAAGTGTAGGTGGAAGGTCAAGGGTAAATCTGACCGAAGGTTTTGTATCGACCATCTTTGGATTCATGGTTGATCTCGAGGATCGTTTCTGAATCTCCGGGCAGGTCGTAGGTTTTTTCATGATTCCTTTTGTGCTTCCAACAGAAGGATGAGGATGATGTCCGAATTTTGCAGTCTGTCCTTCGGCATATCCATTTAACCCCCATTTCTCTCCCACCTCCATTTCGAGCTCACTGGTTGCAACAGAGCTGATGCTTAAAATGCCTATATCGCCTAACCTTCCCATTTGCTCTTTATCTGAGCCAACTATCTCACCTTGTCTGCTTCTGCGTATCCCTTCCAAGAGCGAAGCACCTCCCGCTATAACGTCTGAAACGATGTTTGAACCAACCTTGGATGCCTTGCGAACGACTCGAGAAGGGAGAGGTTCTACTGAAAAGTGTTGACTATTTTGGACAGAGCAAGACACTACAGATGGATCTAACTCGCTCACTGCCACTCGCGTCTGAGCCGCAAAAATGGTGATGTCTTTACCAGTAGAATCGAATGACGGCGTTCTTCCAGTATCCATATATTGCCCATCTCTTTCGTCTGAGATGTCATTGACGTTTTCATGCTTATTGTACATTCCTGGCCGAAGACCAGTGCTCATTCCCGGCGCTACACCCAGTGTGGGGAGAGAGGAGGCATTCCCAATTTTTCCCTTATTCATTATCGTTGCGCTGTTTTTGAGTTTCTTCATACCAGGAAGATGGGATACGAAAAACGGCATGGCCAGGGAACTGTAGGATTGTGGTAAAGTAAAAGAGGATGAAGTTGTATACTAATACTTGTAATCGTTGGGTTTCAGGCCAGTTGTTCTAATTCAGGCAGATATATCTTCGATACATGTACCTAGGCTCAATTAAAATATCCACACTGTTAGAGAAACGAATTATGGAGGACGTTATTAGGAATGCGTGTGGATAGAGTCGAACATACGATTGTTTCGATGCTCTAACAACAAACCAATGTCTGCTTGAGATAACATGGTATTTGAAAGGTCATCAAAGAAGCACTTGATCCCGTTTTCTTTGATCAAATTCCGAAAGGGGACTGTTCAGCGAAGGTTTGATGGGTCTCCGTAGCAAAGTGATAAACTTTACTACTCATGAATTGTATCCGCAGAGGTGATATCTCGTTTAAACTCCAACAAGACTAATGTGAGCAGAAAGAGATTGTATCTTAAAATTGTTGTTGTGTATCAGACTTTCCTCAATTCAAACTTGATATTTATCAATTAGGACTACTCATCTTGTGTTGACCTTCAACAGCAAACTCACTACTGATGGTTGTTTTCCCGCTATTTTGGACTTTCATCTAGTACTGTATATATTGGGATACTAGACTACTTGTACATCTCAGTCATGCACCTTACAAGGTGACCTCTGAGTGATATTATTCTTTAAATCTAACTGACCTAAACCCAATCAGCTCAAGAGTGATTCATAATTCAGAGCTGTAAAAACACATAATAGTGCACACGCATACACAATACTATACTCTCCTTCAACAATATGACATCAACCATCTCATGACGAAAATAACTGGGCCATCTCGCCGACGAGACCACTAAATATTTTCCCCTTCAATGAGAAGAGCCGTATATGCACTCTAAAAAGGTGTAGATATTCTTAGTGAATTGTCGAACAACAGACCAAGGGACTGAACTTAGATATATCAGGACAAGCAGTGGTGAGCTTGGACATAATTTCTCGCAAAATATTTTCCAATTCCAGGTCTGGAAATTTTCATTCACGAGGGCTAGACACACGAAGATCACTTACCTATTCCATCGGAATCAAAGTCAACAAGCCCAACCCAGCATCGAGCCACGCCGTCCAATATCATAAACTTCCATCCTTCCGTACGACAGGCTGCGACGTCCATAATCACGAGCATAACTCGACCGGCACTCTTCTGCAGTTCAATTCTATCACTGATGTTTTCTCGTCAGTCTTGTAAAGTGCTTCGCATTGCCATTATATGCGCGAGTTGAGGTATAATCGACTGAATTTTTGTGAGAGCTGATTGCAACCCATGCTGTCTGAAAGATGGCTGGGTATACCTTTAGAAAACTAGCCGTAGTTATGCCAATTGTTCTCAACACGCTGGGCAATGCGTCTATTGTGGCCTTCATAGCTACGTTTTGTATTGAATATATCCAAATTCCTTCGATGATCCCAGTACCAACAAGCGCAGATAGATGATCGAAAAGCTCTAACGAGTTGGGCTCGTCAACTTTGAGAGCAAGATTAAGCCACGTTGAAATTATGAGCCGCACAACGGTCGGCGTCTCAGGGTCAGATAGATGAGAGAGGCCTGTTGAGTGACTTGGAGAGTTGTAGTATTCACACCTCAGGATAAAGGGGGAAACACACAGAAAATATAAGCTCGTGAACACCTGTCCGCAGTAGGGTCTTTTGTGGGATAGTGTGCAGCATCAAGGAAACAACTCGAACACCTTCGAGCTTGTGCTCTGCCTGATAATCATCTAAGGGGGTCATCATTGGTGGAATGAGTAATAGCCATATATCCTCATATGCATCGGACTGAGAACAAGATTAACGGTTGAATCAGTGGAATTACACAAAGTAACACGGCTGCTTACCGAAATATTCTTGACAACACAAGCAAGAACACTCCAGATTCCAGGATAGTTCTTCCACACTTGCTCCTCATAATAGTCTTGCACAGCATTAGGTCCACCTGCCGGGCGTGCCAGCTTCTTTCCAGTTTTGATGTTGAGGTGTGGATGTGAATTAGAGGAGAAAACCATTCGGAGATTTTTGGATAGGATCTGACATAGCAAGGCAATAGCAGGCTGGCTGATTTGAGGAAGTGAAAGAATTTCTAGTTGAAGTAAGAGCTATTACAAGTCACATACGGAAATGATACCGAAAGCAAGATATTGCATCGCAGGCGTCGACCAAGGTGCGAGGTCCAATCCGTCGCTGTCGCATTCAATGGTGTATGGTATTATGTAGAAAACGAGATCTGCGAGCGATGTACCGATGAGGAGTTCTCCCTCAGTCCGCATTCGAGCCACATGTGTATTCAGCGCATCTAACTCGTTGTAGACATTCTTTTTCCAAGTTGCGAGAGATCTGAGTACCTCCTGGTCGTCGCATAGCCTCTGGAACTCTGAGGGAATCTTCAAGGGCAGGAGAAACTTATCCAATTCAATCATCAAGTGCCTGTGAATTTAATAGTAGAAATCCAGGTACACATCAAACAAACAAATTCCAAACACGTGAGCATCTGGTCAAGGCTCGTCCACTCCTCGATTCTCAATCTTGTCAACAGGTCGTAAGTCTGGGGGTAGGGAATTTGAAATGAAGCTGAATTGCTTTCCTGTAGCAACAAAATAGGATAGTCTCGTGTATCCTTACAGTCTATCTATGTAACCAATCGAATGACTATCATCAGCGTCACAGTTCATGGAAGATATGAAAAGACGTTCTAACTGTAGTTTATGTTCTCCATCTCTACAACATGCTACGGTATAAGCAATGGATTCTCCTGAACAGTCACACAACCAGAATTGGAGCGGTTGAAGAAACGCTTCATGAAGCTCGACAAGTGCAAGAGGAAGACGCATTCATCGTCTGCTCTGGCTCTCTAATCCAAGTCTACGATATTCCTATTCAGGGATCCTCGCCAACCAATAGCTCCTCTCTATAAACACTCCTCAACCCATTCTGATGACATTACATCGTTTCATCCTGCTGCCTCATCGCCTCTCATCCTCTCAGCTACACGTCCGCTTGTGGGGCACTAGCTGGTACTGCTCAAGTACCACCGTGGTATGGGCCGCTAGCGACATGGAAACATTCAGTCTCTGGTCGGACGAGGTTTGCCATCTTGTCTGAGATCAATTCATCATCGTCTCTGATTCTCCCAAGCCCGACCAGTTGCTGTCATCCGACATTCGCTCTCCCTCAGTCCACACCCAGTCTCGGACTTGGGTAACGGATTATCTCGTTACGTGCCTGCCTCGCCAAGAAGGTTTGAGATTATATGTGGGATCTAACAAGTAAGTTTTGCTTCCGATTCATTGGCATTAATTTAACATTTCCCAGGGGAGACGCAGCATTCATCACCCACCTGGTTTATCGAGTCCTAAACCTCCCATGGGGATTGGGTCCTTCATTCACTCTGGAAAA
>Ga0153924_1001375_pt1 | contig 12353 bp, 10 predicted proteins | sample TSNJ008MetaG_FD_104709 | JGI IMG/M metagenome (GOLD analysis project Ga0153924, IMG submission 104709) | Attine ant fungus gardens microbial communities from New Jersey, USA - TSNJ008 MetaG | ecosystem: Host-associated > Fungi > Mycelium > Unclassified | place: USA: New Jersey, Wharton State...
CGGCCCGAGTTAAAGAAGCGATCGATCAATCCTCTTGCTTGAAGCATATACGTTCAATCTATTCTTCGGGTCCCATTCCAAGAAGTGCCTTGCTTTAGTGGAGCATATTTTTGTTCAAGTCAAATGAGTTGACAAGTGAGTTCTACCCCGGTGATTCGAAGCTACGTGTGAGTCGACTCCAGAAGAAGATTGAGATAGCCTCTGCGACTTTAGATTAGAATTGAGGTAGCTGAGTGCTTCTGTGCAGGGTCAGTCGAACTGCACGGAAACAGTCCTGCTAGAATTTCGAAAGTTGATTGGTATTCCTCATCTGCGACGAGGATACGATCAAGCTGCTTTTTCAGAAAACATACCCCGCTTAGCAGATTAGTTTCGGAACGCGGGAGCCGATACTGACACAAGCATGACACAGGAAAGCTAGCCTCACCGCTATCAAGCTACTTTAGGTATTGGGCGCCTGTAGTCAAGATCCGAGACTAGAAGTGAATTGACAGACATGAGAAAGATAAGTTATCAGATAAAATCAGGAGATTGGTTCGCTGGCTCGGACTGATCTGGCTGCTGGTTCGGCTCTTTCCTTTCTCAATGACCCTCTGGTCCGCTCTCCCCATCGAGCTCCAGCATCTTATCCTCGCGCTCGTCGCCTACGACGATGCCCCCGCTGCCCGCTCGCTGCGCCTTGTGTCCCGCGATACCAATATTCTCGTTCTTCCCATCATCTATCGCAATGTTTTCATAGAGACCATCCCCGATCTCAGGGTCACGCGCATCATGGCTCCTCCGTCCTCTGCGCTTCACAGACTGAAAAATGATAATTACGATCCACCACGGATCCTGTCGACATACAATACTGCCTCGCTCGCTCTCGTCCTTCCAGAGAGCCTACCGTCCATCGAAAATGCACTAGCCAGAGTCGGCGCCGTGTTTTCGCGCATCCGGTATCTTGCCATCACATCGCGCAACCTTTCTGCAAACGCCTTTTGGTTGAGAGAAAATCGTGTAAAACCAAAGCACATTATGCTTCTCCATCACGGCAGTCCACGTCCAGTCAACTGGCGCGACAAAATTTTCAGTCAGACAACCCATATTTTCACCTCGAGCCTCGATTCTCATGGTCCTTCGACCTTTGCTGATCTCTCCGATCTCACCCATCTTGCCGTCAGCACTCACTCCGAACTTGCCGAAAACAAAATTCAAGACATCGCTCGTAAGCTCGAGTGGTTGCTCCATCCAGATACCCTTCCAAATCTCAAGATGCTTGTCCTTGGAATAACGCGTTTCCCTTACCCTCCTGTCAGACGCATCTACACTCATTTGTTCATTGATCCTTCCGCTCATGAACAATACATCCGTCTGCTCGCTCGCTGGTGGACGCACCTTCAAGTTTGTCTTGGCCATTCCAAGTTCCATGTTCTTCCTGATCCCATACACCCTCGTGAGGAATGGGACACTTGGATAAACTCTACTTCTGCCGACATATGGCAACGCGCAGTCTCATATAGAGGGCAATACTCTAACTCTGTGATCTTTGAGCCTCGTGCAGTGGAGGTCGATGCTCATCATGTAAATGTAATCGACCTTCTACAGACAGATGACGACACCCCTCTCATCCTCGATAGCCCAAATGCTCGTAGTCAATCGTCTCCAAAGGTCGACTGGGAGATAGACTTGATTCAGCGCGAAGGTTACCGAGAATCAGAGAGGCTGGATCCGGAAGAGGCTGGAGAATATGTTACGATGGGTTTTTGATGGTTTGGGTGTAGATGCTTTCGAAAAAACTTTCCTGTGTTAGCTCTCAAAAAAGGCCGCTTCCTGCATTGCACTTATCACCTACTACATTTTTTAATTTATCAGCACAGCTATTGTTGTCCTTCACACTGTCGAAGCCCCAGCATGTTCCAACGCAACGCATCTTCACATATTTGCTCACCACGATCAAGATCAGTGCAGAAGCTTTATTATTGACTCGTAATAATGGGGTCTGACTCTAGAAGGCTGTTGGGAGTCACTAAGCAACCCTATTGTCTTGTGATCAATGACTCATCATCGGGCGCCATGCTGTGCTATGCTATGTTTGATTGTTATAGGCTTCACCGTTACTTGGTTACAAGAAGGATGGCTCGAAGAATCTTAGCACTTGAGCCCGCACTTGAGCCCTCGGAATCGGAATCGGAGGTTCAGAGAAACATGGTCCAAAATGGTCAGTCTCTCCTAGATGAACCACTGAACTGAATTCCTTATATGAAATCTAGTGATTATGCCCGTCTCAACTTGAGCGTCTGTTAAAGATGTCGCACAATTATTGGTTGGTTGAAATGGCCTGGTATCTTGTTGGCAATGCGAACATATTTTAATAAGTAGGTGGCTTTTGTCTAGGTCCAGGGTTTAGGTCAGATCTTCTTCAAAGGCCCTATAATGTCCGGGAATGTTCTATCTTCCCAGGGATCTGAACCGACCACATTGCTATACCAGCTTGTGATTGCCTCCGAGGGCATTGTCAGCTAGTCGATCGATGCGATGCGAAATTAGGTGTGAGTCCTATTGATTGACATCGATGGGATGATTTGCACTGGACACAGTACCGCTGACTCACAGAGGTGCTGGAAAAGTTTGTGTGAGACAAATGCTTGTTTTTTTCTTGACGCTATTTTTCAGCCCTCTGACAATCTCCTGCTTTATTCATAGTGATGACCTTGAAACATCAGTGATTATCGGTGACATTTGAGTTGCCAGTTCTGAAGGGGAATTTTGAAAAAGCTGCAGCGGTCTGTAAGAATTAATTTAAGTTTTTTTAAAAAAAAATCATCAATTTGTAACGCGGGGCTCGGTGGCAGTCCGCAATTAATTCCACCAAAGTTGGGCTGTTTGATAATAATGATAAAATTCATGACTCTGCTGTGATAGGTAGGTGATGGGCTTCCAGAGGCCTAAAAAATAATTGCGCATGATGACAATGTAGTTTACAGGAAATGAGGTGTTCAATTGGTTCATCCTTTTTGGTTCGGAATATGAGAAGTTTACCACATTTTGCCATGTTGGGCGTGGCGATCACTAAAAGGCTTTTCAGTCACAATCAATCTGAACTGCCAGTGCTCAAAAGCAATTATAGGTTGTATCTATCTTCTGAGCTTCCATTTGAGATATGCCTCTTTTAGATTACCAATTATTGCCTTTCATGGGTTGCGTCGAATATTTACTTAGGTTTTTTTTATTTGAAAACACATTATTAATTATATTCAATGATTTTTCGGACATCATCTAGAGTTTAATTGAGCGTTTCGGCATCTTTTGATTATTTCCAGAGCCCAAACTCTATATGAGAAAGGCCTTCTCTGAGAACCAGACAGAATGACTGCGGCCGAATGCTGATTGGACGGCCAACGGCCAATGATGCCGAGTTTTTTTTTCTACGAATGTACGGGGCAGATTTGCTGGAGCACAGATGCTGAAAGGCTTGATTGTTGATCTAGCACTCACACGAGTATTATCCACTCCACTCAGATAGAGCGCATGGACGGATATGATCCATCCCACCTGAATTTTCGGAGATGTGGTGTTTGATGATATATGTGGTACCCTTCTAGTTGCTAATTGCGGTGTTTGCGGTATAGACATCTGCCTGCGTAATCGGTGTCCGCAAGTCAAATGACGGATTGAGTAATGATTTAACCTCCATCTGATGTCTGTATCAAACCTCTTGTCAGATGTCCTCTTAGTGCTTTCAGGTGTACCAGGAACAGCTGAACTCGGATGAGCTCCTGTTTTATTTCACTGGAAGGGGAATCCTTCCACAGCTTTCATGAATGGCCTGCGCTAATGTGCTGCGTGGTTCTCTTTCTTTCTCAGGAGATTGTTCCTTTCACATGATCAAGTATAAAAAAAGATTGTGAGAGGTGCTCACGAGGACTGCGAGTATATCAGTAGGTGAATTAGGTGTTTGAGCCCCCGAAGATGTTTCATGAGACAATCCATTGGAACAGGTTCTCCAATCTACCTTTGACATGTCCCTCTATTTAGAAACCCACGCTTTGACCGCTTGTGTAGATTTGTGACTCATTATCATCCCGGTTGTGAGCTCGATTTCAAGTAAATTGATGTTTAGACTGGTTTAATATAAAGCGATCTTGAGCTGGTGTTTTTGCCAATACTTTTTCCTTTCATTTCTGACCAAATAGCCAGACTCCATGAATTGAGAGCCCGGAACCCAATTTCGGAAGGACAGATCCATAAACTGGGGTAGTCACCCTAAATCTTTATTTGATACTTCGACTTCTCTTGTACATTGATCGAACCGAGGGGATGCCACCATAATATATGATGGCATGAGATGGAATGTATGTCTTGCGACAATCCGCGGGAACTAGTGTTTAAGTTATGTTTCGAAAGATACTGGGGGTGTTGGGGAATCGCACCGGAGAGCCGGTATTGGATCTCTGTCTGAGATTGTCGTCATTTCTGGCACTGTGCCGTTTTGTCTGCGTGGGTTGAGTGATTAGATCACTGGGTCTGGATTTACAACCTTCATTAGGTTTTGGTCTGGCCAGCAAACTGCGACGAAGGTACAGGAAAAAAATTTCTCCAAATTCAGCTAAGCACTTAGGAAATCAAAACCCATGGGTCAAGGAGCCCTTCTCGCTGATAGTCAAGCCAATCGTTTCATCTATTCGAAGTATGTATTGCAGAAACTCCAGCTCAAGGGTTAGGTGCTAGCTCCTATCAAACACGTGGTAATCTACGATCTCATTTTCATCTGAAGAGACCGCCAATATTGATGTCAGGGTGCACGAGGCTTTGGTGTACCCACTCAAATACCAAATACCATCATATAACTCTTGGGTCTTTTGGCACCACCCCTCTCTGTAATTTGAAATGCTGTACTGCATTTTCCCTCTTCGTAGCCATTCCGGAAATACTCCGGAAATAACAATTCAACCTGGGCACGTGTGGGACCCACCTGGACGATCAGATATGAAGACTTTAGAGACACTGCTGCTTCAACTTAGTGAATGATCCTGGTTGTGGCTGGACATGGGGCAACAATCGTGCTCTTTCTCATAGCTCAGGATATAGACTCTGCTATCGATCAACATCCACCTTCACTTCGGTTTGTAATAAGCAAGTTTGTGGGGTCGAACTGAATGGTCAAGTCTGCACCAGAAGGTATCAGTGTTCCATCCTCCAGTTGCTGGCGCTCAATAGGTGACCTCCAAGATCGTTATCTGGTTTGCACTTGATCGTATGATGAGAATGTCTCCTGTATCAAAGGCCAGCAAACGGTCTTTTGGATTCCATATGGATTCCAGATGCTAAAAATTTCCCCAAATGTACTGTTCCATTTCAGTCGAGTTACGAGGTCATGTTGACTACGAGACAAACTTACTTCTTTATCTGGCTCAACAGGTAAGGTCTCACATTACAAGGGCTTTTTTTTGTTAGTAAAGGTTGTGTTATATGTTCCTGTCTAGTAGTGTTAAGGCTGTATCACGTGCCATAAAACAATTTAAGTTCCAAGTAAGGCATCCTCTTTCTCTCAGTATCAATTCACCCTCGTGCATAGCTTGGTATCGCAATTCGGGTCATTACGAGCGCCTTGATTTAGACAAAACTTGTGCTTAGAGCCGAACTGCAGCGACGACATGAGGTCCGACCCACTTGGAAATTGTATCAACACGGTATTATCGGTTGCCATCGTACATCTCCTTTCATCTGCCATGTACCAGGACCAAAAGACAAGAGCGATTTGGTCCGGATAGCAACAGAATAGGCCAGCCTGGTCCTAGTTTATTTATTACCTGTTAAATCTGCCCCGTTGCCGCCTAGCGCAAATCGTACAGTTGCAGAGTATCCAATGGCCACCAAGGCCGCATTCCGAACCATGATGAATTATTCTGATTATCCTAACATGCCTCATGGTGGTCCAGGCCTCAGCAATAATCGGGACGTATGACAACTTCATATACTTTTGAGGCATCCATCGCACTGTGAGGACAATCCATACCCAGCAAGTTCCTTACGCGATCACCTGTTCAAAGACCACAATCATCACGGTCACTGAGTTTGGTCTCTGAAGTTCATGTTCATCCGGACTTCGTCCAAGCCACTGTAACCAAGCACAAAAGGTCTGTCGAGGCATTCATCATTTGCAGAACTCGTATCGGCACCGAAGCTCTATAATTCGAGAGGGTGCAGCGTGCTCACATATGTCGGACCACCAGACCAATGTCCTTGTCATCACATCGATTGATTCGACCAAGATTCAGAAGATAAAACAATCATCGTCATATGAGCAGACAATCATCCCGAAAGTTACAACTCAGGATAGTTGGTTGTCCCCCTTCGACCGTATACGTGTGTCAATACTTCCCAACCACTGTGAAACTTTATCCGCTACTATGTCATAATCCCTTTGGTCAACCAATGATTGAACTTGATATCGCAAGATGAGCCTCGGTCATCTTGACTCCTGAAGGCTTTCAAAAGATGACTTCCTCAGTGATTCTTGCTGCAAGTCTACCAGTTCGTCATATGTTCATCAATGCGATGGGTGATTTCCAGAGGTGTCAAGGTGACCCCGCAGCCAAAATCGTGAACAATATCTTTACCCAACGAAAGCAGGTGAGGCAAAAAAGCTCCTAGAAGAAAGACGTAGTTGGCCTCCATGGTCCAAGTTCCTGTAGGTTTTGTGCGCCCAGAGTTCGGCGAAGACACCATCAAAGAAGGAGTAATACGAGCAATTATCTGGGCCCACAATAGATGTTTTGTGGTCTCGAGACTAGGGTTACACGCTGTTCTTGGTTCCTGTCAATTGATTTTTTTTTTCATTGACCAATACCTATGTACATTAAATTAGGATAAACTATCATGAACATGATTATCAGACTATTAGGTATCTCACGACCTTGCGCTTTTGCCCAACGATCTAATGTGTACATTTTTTTTTAGTCAGGTTCCTGACTATACCTCCAGTGCTCTTACGGAAATAATTCTCGTTTTTCGACGTCGTTGTATTCACTCTTGCATCCAATGACCCACACGTGATTGTGCTAGATTATCATTGGGTCGAGGAACATTCACGTTTCCCATCATCTGGTTGTTGTGTTGAACAGGACCAGCGCGAAATCTCAACATTCGACCGCCAACTTCCACGCTCCCTCCCGCTGGCTGATATTGGCCCACCATCGCATGCGTCATGGCTTGACGATATGCCACTGGTGCCTGTAGTACTGGTGCCTCCAAAATAGGGGCGAACTGCAACGGCCCTCTCCTGCGATATGATGGTAATGGTTGCACATGGTGATTATTTTCTTGTAATCTTGGAACTTGCAGTTGATGGCCGGGCCACGGTTGTGCATAGCGATCATTTTCTGGTAATCTTGGAATTGGATGTTGAAGACCGGGCCATGCCTGTGGTTCTTTCCAATAAGGCAACTGTGGGTAGCGATCATTTTCTCTGATCGGAAATCGATGTAGGTAAGCATGAGCATCGGGGAAGTGAGGCTGTTGCTGTGCAGGTGGGACCCGTGCTCCTCTACGAGGGGCTCTACGCACCCTGCCAACATTGCCTGGAGGATGTCCTCCCTGGGCAAGTAGGATAGGTGGTGGTGGTGGTGGTGGTAGTAGATAACGTTGTTGTGTTGCAGTCTTTGGAAGGTCGACTTTGAGATCGGACGTTGATACCTCTGGATGAAGCATCCGCGCTTCGGCTACGGCTTGATCTGCAGCCAACTTGACCTATCAAAAATGAAACAAGTTGTTAGTTTCATGTAAGGATAACATCACGATGATATCAAAAGTTAAATTATGCTCGGAAGAGATTCGCGCACCTCATTAGCATGTAAGGCATCGAGATCTGTATGCCAGAGGGTGCATTTATTTGACTTGATACTTGAACTCGAGGTCTGATTGCGATCAAAGTGTTCATACCCGGTAATGATTTGGCGGCACATGTAACACGACAAAGTTCGACAGTTTGGACAAGTCATCTTGTTGCACTGAAAGACGGTAAATTAAGAACGAGATCGAAACGCACATGAGCGAACGTACACCAGACTCTTTGATAAACGCTGTACACATCGCCAAGTCAAACAATCAGTTGATGTTATATTCAAAAGGCGCTGACCCACCTTTCTTGCATTTTGGACAATTCCTCATGAGTGCTTGAGCTAAAAATGTCCGCAACATTAGTTGTATTCATCGGATAAAATAGATTCGAAACCAACGTACTCATCGCCTCTTCCACTAAATGCCTCGCATCCAGTTTTTTGTCATTCTCCAGCTCTTCACAAGACTTTGGCAAATGGTCCAACTTTTTACACTTCCTGCAACTGACAACTCCACATCCACCCACATCGTTCCCACACCTAAACAGCTTCTCTCCCTCGAATCCAACATCAAAAACGCATTTCCATTCACAAAACGGGCATTCCTCGAGGCCTTCAAGGCCAGCTGCATCAATCTCTTTGGCCTGTATTAGGCGTTCGTAAAGAGCATATGTTTTGAGTGGGAGTACTCGAGCGAGTTGGGGAGCAGAAAAGAGAGCTTTGCAAACTGATTGTGACATGCATGGAATATTGGGGTTATGAGAGCCTAAAAGCGTCGAGGCGTAAGATCGAAGGCAAGAGAAGCAGAAAAGGTGAGCGTCTGGACATTGAATCAGCTTGTCCTAGAAACATCCGTTAAATCGGGTGTACATGACTTGGAACGACGTTTCACTTACGAAACGGAACTTGGAGAAACAACAACCGCACTCGATCCCATCTTCTTCGTCTTCTCCGTCGGATTCATCTTCTTTAATGTCCTCTTCGTTTTCGTCTTCCTCCTCATTTGAATTGAGGTCTTCGCTGCTAGCCTTTCTTCCCTCCTCAATGGCGATAGCCTTTTTTACCCAAGCTATCTCTCGTTCGAATACTTCGTCTTGGAGGGCGCGATGTTTACCCTTTCCCTCCGTAGACCTGTAAAGCGTCTTTTTGGGTTTGTATGGGTACTGTTCTTGCGTGATTCCATCATTGTTAAACTGACGAGTGAGATCCCGGAGAAAGAAAAAAGTGGGAGCATAAAACCCTTTGTGTAACAAGAGTTTGTCGTTAAGGAAACGCTTGGGGATGGATGGGTAATCTTGTTGTAGGGAATCCTAGTGGTTGACGCCGATGAGAGACATCGATGAGTAGAAAAGGTTGACCTACGAGTGTAAGACTATGGTAGTCCGAACCGCCCACAACCGACCTCTCCATGTTCATCCAAAGCCCGTCGTCTTCATTCGCTACTTTCTTTTTCCCATTCGCCTTGAGCCTCTTGGTGAGTCGATCGTCACTTGATCCATCCATCTTTCTTTTCCAGTTGTCAGCACGGTTGGTCTTTTTTGCACGAGGATAATTTGGGTCCTCAAATAAGATGTGCAGGATGTGCTCAACAGTTGATTCGTTGAGGTGTTGATGAGCTGCAACAAGACCGGCACAATGATCTGGATCGACGTCCGGAACAATTTCGAGGACTTGTGCGATATGGCGAGACATTGTATCTTTTGGTGACTGCGCAGGGGAAGGAGGTGGCAGAGGTGCGGGTGGTGGCAATTTTTCTGCAGAGGAAGGCGTTAGGGCAGCTGTGTCTGGCATGGAGGCGTTACAGGGTTTTGGAGGAATGTGCACATGCGGGGCAATAGGTGAGGCATTTTGGGGTTCCGGAGGAATGTGCACAGTTGGTGCGATAGGTGAAGCTGGGATTTGAGGGGTCAACCCGGGGTTTTGTCGGCCAGGACTGGTGGTCGTGCCTGCAAATTGGGTCGCTCTGGTATCTGATTCTCCTGTCGAGTCTGCACGGTGCAGGTTTCCTCTATCGAGAGCCCTGGTAGAAAAAGCTACGATTTCAATTTCCTCACTGGCGGGTAGATGTTGTTTGAGATTCTGCGGCGCGCGATTGTGTTTAACACTTGAGGGTGCGCGAGCATCGTACTCAGACAAGTCCAGGTCAACAGTAAACCCCTTGGATGAACCAGCAGCCGGAACGCGTGTTGGTCGTTGACACCGCCTGGCTTTGCGCAATTGACCCTCGGACTCAGAGTCAGTAAGCTCAATGACTTGACGTTCTTTCCCCTTGTTTTTGTTTCGGATTGCTCGACATTGTGAGGGTCTGACAAGCTGAGGAGGAGGGGAGGAGGCGTCAGAGCTCAATTCAAGGATGTCAGCATTGTGCATTTGGTTCAAGGAAGAAATTAGTTTTACATCACATAATATACTTTGGTTGGAAAAATCAATTGTTAAATAGTTGTGTATTGCTACGATAGAATACGATAGCCAGATTGAATTTGACACATTTCTCGTCGGTGGGCAAGCAGTTGAATAAAACAACTATTATTTACTCCCAACAAACAAAACTTTCTTTCAATCATCATGGCTGGTTTGTTTTCTTTTGGTATGGCGGTCATTCAGTGGCTAATTACGATCGATAGACGACCAAAATGTGACTGTACTTCCCTCTCCACCGTTTGACGGTATATCATCCGTGCGCTATGCGCCAGTCCATCCAGACCGGTTGCTCGTATCCTCATGGGACACAGTACGTTTTCTCATCACATACTGCCCAGCTTTGTTCCGAAATGCTTCAGACAGTCAGATACTATGACACTTCCGACGCGTCGCCAGACATCAAAGCGAAATTTGACCACCGTGCCGCCGTCCTAGCCTGCACGTTTTCTGACGATGCTCATGGCTATAGTGGTGGATTGGATACTTCTGTGCGACAGTGTGTCATATTGACTAAGACATTGAGAGAATCTGAGCTTATGACACGCAAGGTTGGATCTCACTACTGAAGACATCACTCACCTAGGCCAACACAGCGACAGTGTCTCTTGCATGACATGGTCTCAACAACAAAGCAAGTTCTTTGCTCCTACTTCGAGTTATCTGATCACAATCTCTCCCCCTATAGATGTTCTTATTACCGGTTCTTGGGATAGAACAATCCGATTCTGGGATCCTCGTGTTGCCCAAGACCAACTCTCGTGCCAAACCCAGTCCCATGAGACACCTGAAAGGATATATCATCTCGACCTGATCGACAATAACCTTGTCGTAGCCATGGCCTCCCGCCTATTCCACATCTATGACATCCGAAATATGTCTTCTCCCTCTCAGCAGCGTGAATCTTCGCTCAAGTACATGACGCGCTCTCTTGCATGTATGCCCGATGGTCAAGGTTATGCTACTGCTTCGACAGAGGGCCGGATTGCCGTCGAGTATTTCGACCCTAGTCCTGCAGCTCAGGATAAGAAGTACGCTTTCAAGTGCCACCGCCAAACTATTGACGGTGTGGATCATGTATGGCCAGTCAACGCTCTTGCGTTCCATCCCAAGTACAACACGTTTGCTTCGGCGGGTTCGGATGGTACGGTGTCTATCTGGGACCACAAGGTCAAGAAGCGGTTGCGTCAATACCCGAAATTCAATAATCCAGTGTCCTCTGTCGCGTTCAATTCGGACGGGTCGAAGCTTGCTATGGGGGTTAGTTATACCTGGGATGAAGGCGAGGATGGTGTGAAGACTGCACAGCAGCCTATCCTCGCCATCAGGAAGCTTGGTGAAGAAGTCAAGGTGCGACCCAGTTTTGTTCTTGTACTTTTTTCTCCTTGTTGATGTTTTTCCTCTCGTAGCCGAAAGGGTGGCCAAATTGATTTTACTTTCGTCACCATCTTGCAATGCTCGCATAATATCAATTTGATTCCATGCTTCAATTGTTTCCCGGGAGAGTGCTGTTGGATTTGAGCGATTCTGAGAAATTGCAAGCCAGTATAGACCTTGTATTTGTCCGAGCCTCAGGCATGTTCTTGTGCATCACATCACTGAAGCACCTGCTATAAATACAACTCAAGACTCCTGTCAGGCATCAGCCACGATGCAACCATGATGTAAGTCCATCCTGAATTAGGCTGGTCATTATGAGCTCTCAATCATCTGACCCTTATCTGATTTGCAGTGGTACTCTATCTAGTTAGTTATAGTTGTTGATATAGACGAGTTGATGCCTCGAGCATGTGCACAGACCATTGTACTATAGTATATATAATACTTAGTGTATAATGAACCATTTTTACTTCCTTTCAACTTCCATTTATAGTGGTTCTTGTTCTTCCTTAACTCATATACCCCCACCCCAAAAAAGTGAGTTTGGTAGCCATTCTTGGTTTTTTCCTGGTCTTGTGTCTTTGACTTCTTTAGTTGCTTGAGCTTTTTTTTGGCTTTGGGACTTTTTGTCTGAGGTCAAAGAAGCTGAATCAACTAGAAGAAGTTGAAGATGGAAAACTGAAAATGCCGGGATGCTTACCAGGCCCCTTTTTTGGGTCTGGGTTGTATGTTTTA
>Ga0153924_1001376_pt1 | contig 12343 bp, 14 predicted proteins | sample TSNJ008MetaG_FD_104709 | JGI IMG/M metagenome (GOLD analysis project Ga0153924, IMG submission 104709) | Attine ant fungus gardens microbial communities from New Jersey, USA - TSNJ008 MetaG | ecosystem: Host-associated > Fungi > Mycelium > Unclassified | place: USA: New Jersey, Wharton State...
ATGAATCAATTAGAAGTATATTCTAATCGACCACCGATCATTGAAGCCGCATGTATCAATTGTAACAAACGGTTTACGCCTATGCGGGCAGTCTCTTCGTAATGGTTCAGATAGTTATTACTACAATAACTCATGCGCATGGTCCAATAGAACTCCCTTTGGTTTCTGGAATCCGATTTTCGCAGTTGCGTCCTTCCTCAATATTCCTAAAAATCTGATAGTTCCCCAAACCTGTTTACGGGATATTTGTCCAGCAATTATGGGTACTCAAAGAGGAGATATCATTATTGCTACTGCTGTGAACAATGCCAGGATACTCGGTCTTGCCGGGAATGATATCATAGAATGTGGGATAGGCAATTGCAACGCATTTACTGCATTTGGTAACAACGTACTAATGTCTGGTCCCTCTACAAGCGCCCATCTTCTCGCTGGTTCAGGAGGTTATTTACGTCCAGGAAATAGTATCTTCATAGGAAGAGGTGGTGTTACCCTTATGGTGGGCGGAAATGGAAATGATCAATTCTATGCTGGATCAAATAACCAGAAAATGATATATTGATAGGAGGCAGCGGAGCTAACTACTTTGACTGTGGTCCCAATGGAAAGGGAATAATACTACCTGCTAAAGTTTGAATAGATCATAAACATATGTGAATATATGACAAATATTGCAAAATGCAAATTTTCATTTCCATCTGAAGAATTGTTAAAACATACACACAAGGACAAGGTTTGGTTTCATATTACATTAGATACTGAGACTGGTAAAATCATTGTCGCGGACATTTTACCATGAATATTACTCATTGATAGGGATCTATGACGGTAAATGTTCTATCCAGCAGAAAAACATATCTTTTGTGACTATGGTGGATATTTGTTGTGACCGTAAAGAAATAAGGATGGATAATAACAAGAATTGTGAGGACTACTGGTGATATTCATTATGTTCAAACATCTTATACCTAGGATTTGGCTCTCCTCTTTGATGCCATACTAACATGATCTTTCCAAGTGCACTTGGTATCGAAAATATATCAAACTCAATACCATTCTTTTCACATGTGTCTATCAAATTTTTTATATCCTTGTATAGCCACCCATCTTGAAAATATGGTTGTGAAGTATAGTGCTCATTGCAGGCCAAATCTCTGGTTTTGCCGGGATGTTCCAGATAATCAAAGTGTATACTTTGCGATAGCCATTTTGGTGGTATCTCTTCGCTCATAACAGGGGATCTTGCATCTTGAATATATATACAATTATTAGCAGGATCAAAAGAACAGTATCTGAAGATTTAACTGCTAAATCAAGGAGGTTATTCTGGTTATCGGTTCAGGAAAAGCAAAAAAAATAACTTGATAATAATAATTTCAGTAATAGTTTTCTTCATAAAGCTGCTGGTTTTTATAGGTCTGGTAGCCATGATAATTTGCTTAGGCCTTTGTGTATATGTGAGACGAAGAATCGAAAATAATTCCTTCGATATGAAAAGCGCGCGCGGTGGGCTAAGGAACGTTACGGAGATGGCTTACTAAAGTGTCGCTGACAGATTCTATGCTATCTGCTCGCTAATCTTATTTTTTTAATAAATACAATGTTGTGCGTATCAATAGAAGGTGATTTGCTAAAGATCAGTCAGACGTGTAATTGGAAAATATTTTTGTGTAAGTTGTTTTAGAAAAAGGAAGAAGGATGCTGTATGACAATTTTCGATGCGATATCCACTAGCCACCCGCACCTGGAGGTTCCTCGCAAAACCCTTCGTTGTTTACGTTATTGCATATCACGCTAGCATTCAATCTCGCTTCTGCGGAGTTAATTCCCTGATTAGTCATATTGATTTCCATCAATGCCGCTTGCGAATTACCCGTCTTTATTTCCTTCAATGCTTGAATCAAGTGCATTTTAGCTGACTGAAGAAGAGACGCAGGGTCAGAACCACTCCCAGGATTACTTGACGGACCTTGAGCAGTAACAGGAACAGTAGACTGAGCTGTTAATATACCTGATATTACTAAGGCTGTGAATGCCGTGACAACGCATGCAAAGTTCAATCCGATCGTCATCTTGCTGCCTAGACTCGAGGAATTTGTATATAAAGATTATAAATAAGACCTCATCTGGGTGAACTCTTGTTCCCTGGGGGAATTGAAGAATGAACTCGCTCTCTTACTCGCCCATTGGAGTCTAATTGTTGATTTTGTATGAATTATTGGATTCTAAACAAGAGGAACAACTACCGGAGGAACTATATCAAGAAAATCCGTTATCTCGGCCGGTCTAGTTTAAAGTAGTTCTAAATAGGAAAATGATATTCTTTTTAGAGTGGATAGTTCTAAATAGAGAACTGTGTGAGAATCATATCATCGTTGCCCAAGAAAACAGTTTACGGTAAATGTCCAAGGTGTAAAACAAAAAGTCCTCTTGAGGTAGTCTCAGGAAACCCTGGGAAAGAGAAATTCAAATGTAATCAATGTTATTACAAATTTGGAATGGAGGAGCTTTAGCATGCCTAGTTTTTTTCAGCGCTCTATGCGGACATTTACATACTAGTGGTTTTATGAGCATGGCGAGCATGATCTTCAAGTTCGCTTTCGTTACGAGCTGTTAATCCACACAGTTTGCAGGTCGCCTGCCTCGAGCTAAGTGATTTAAATTCTTCGAATTCTAAACTATCCTTCTCACTTTTATCTTTGGTTTCATAATTCTTAGAGTCGCTGTTTGACAATTCTTCATCATGATCACTGCAATTGGTACTAAATTAAGGGTTCAGTTTCCTCGATATTGGGAATCCGAATACTGCGGGCGGTAGGACGTAAGTTTGTCTCTCCGTTGACAAAGTTCCCTGACTATAAATCAATAAAGTTGACTTCTTTAGTTATCGTGTCAAATATTGCCACAGTTGCCATATATCCCAAGAACCAACCTTTCGCAGTTCCAGGGTTAAGGACTAAAGTTTTACCGACCTTGGAGTTCAATGTTCGATGAGTATGCCCACACACTACAACGTCATATTTTGCTGACTGAATTAACGAATTTCTACGCTGTTGTTGAGTTCCATGATATACCGCGAAAAGTATATCATCGACTTCAAATTCACAAAAATCACCTTTAATTTGGCCACCTATCTCGTTGAAGGCATCTATTATGCGGGATTTATCAAAATCATTATTTCCAAATACTCCCACTAACTTCACGCCGTGGAAGACTCTAATTGATTCAGGACTCACGTAGTCTCCGGCATGAAAGACAATACTTGTTTTCCTCTCCTTAAATACTTCGACGGATTTTCGTATATTTTCTAAATTATCATGGGTATCCGATATCAACCCGATTTTCAATTTTTATCCGAGCCCTTGTTTTTTTATTCTACTACCTGTTATTTTCGTTCTTTTAGATTGTCGCTGCTCATTTCTCGAATCAAGTCTCTGACTGTAGGGAGATCTAGGTCAAGCTGTTCTGCAATCAACTCTTCAGGAATGTCAGATTTGAGAAGATTTTTCAGTACTTCCTTCTTCTCCTCATTTACAATATTAGAAGGACTAAAGATTGAAATATCTCCTATGGATTTTACATATCCTGAAATCTTCTCAACTATATTTTCTGTATTTATAGAATTTTCAGCAGAGAGCACAATTATATGATTCTTTAAAGGAATACTATATATTTTTACCTTATCATATGCATAAACTATATAATTCAATTCACCTAACTCATGGGAGAACTGTTTTCTCATTTCGACAATATGGGCAGTTTGAGAAAAGCTCACTTCTTGACTCTTTGCTTTAAGGTATTCCTCAAAGTCCTGTCTCATACGTCCTGTATGTAAATGTCCTGACTTATCCATCAATCCGACAAATCTTATTTTACTGTCAAGATCAAGTACATTCCTAGAAAACTCATCTACTTTCATACTTTCTATTTATGAGGGGACAATAAAAGCATACGTATTGCGCGCGCGACGGCCTAAACGGTTGGTTATGCCATATCCATTTAATAACGCCTAAGCTTAATTTGGTCGATATCTATCACCTTGAACTGCAAATGGTTTCTTGATAGTACGTGGTGCAATAATGATGACTTAAATTTAGCATGTACGACCAGGCATATTCGTATATCAATGACTTGTGGCAATATTCGTTCGTCCATCATCCCAATAAAGTTCTCACCTGCGAGAGGGCATTTTCAAATCCTCGCAAATCGCCTTTGATAGATGTAAATCGAATGCTTCGCCAGCATAGTCATAGATGACATCATGCTCGTTCATTCGTGCTCGAATTAAAGAAAAAAGCTATTCTTATATTCAAGCATGAGATTTACTTCATATTGGTAACAACACAGGCGTATTGTGTAAAATGTAAGTCCAAAAGAGATATGAAAAATGAGAAGCAAATTACAATGAAGAACGGAAGACAAGCCATGTCTGGAATTTGTACTGTGTGTGGTACAAAAATGTTCAAAATTGGTGGTGGAACTACGGCCAAACCTGTGGCTAGGATAAAGGCAGCAAGTAAGAAACCAGCTAAATCAAAAGCTAACAAGACAAAGACAAAAAAAACTAAGCGAAAATAACCTATATTTGATTGGATTGTCTAATAATAATCCAATAAATTTTTAGTATCAATTAATAATCCATCAATAATCCGGTGCGTTTATGCTCTTATAGGGATTCGAGTAGGCTTTAATCTCCGATTGAAATGATTTAGGCTAGGTTAATTAAGCGAACGCTTGAAAACGATCTTGTACGTATTTTTCAGCTAAATTCTGAAAAGCTTTACTCCTTTTATGGCGACTAAATTAATTAATACTATTGATATTCCCGAAGCTGCCACTGATCCAACCATAGATGCTTGATACGGCAGAGCTCCAAGCTGCAGAAACTGATAAGTAAATGACAGCTTTGACAAACAATATGCAATTTCCGAAATAAAGAAAGTAGTGAACAATTTCTTTATGTCGTTTTTTATCGTCTTCAAATCTTTTTTCCCAGTTAATAGGTCAATATATCTATACCGGTTATCGATATAGAAAAGTATACCAAATAACGGCATATAAACACTATACTCAACAAGTAGTGCAACTATGGAATTTGCGATATGGTTAGTGTTGTAATAGGTGTGATAAAGTTGGGTTACAAATGCAGCTGAGAAGAAGGAGCAGATGCCCGCTATTATAATATTCTTATTAAAAAGTATCAGGTTTTTATACTTGTTAAAAAGCATTGCTCTTTGTATTAGTTTAAACTTAGCTCAGCTCCTTTACCTGCACATCAGAAATCCGACATATAAGCTATACCTATTACTTACCTACTTCTTTTCCGGTGTTACCGGCACTTGGCATCGACCATTGTGGAAATTTATTTCAAGTTACAAACACTAAAATTGTTATTGGCATGACGCGATATAGGTTTATTTTTGAACTAAGAACGTCCAGATTCTGTTTTCTAGGGCAACCACGAAAAGCCACTCACGAAAAATCTAATGAAAAAAATTTCTCGATCCACTTTTTTGCTATGTCAAAATTCTGTTCTGCCTCCACAATAACAGCTTTATCTTCATATCTAACGCTGATTGCCTTTAATGTACTATGATATAAGCTAAACTTCTTCCCTGCTTCTGTAATAATGATCTTGTCAACAATAAGTATATGTTGATTAAGAAGCCATTTGATTTTTCTAAACGTCGTGGTACGCGGTATATCGTTATTCTCGAGCACAATATCGTTAAAAGATTTTGAATTATTCATAACACAATTCATAATTTTTACCATCTCTTCATCAGCCAAAGCTGCCAAGAGGGTTCTCTTTAGGCTATGACTTTTTACAATCATTGGATCGTTGATCTATCATTATTTGTGCATACCTATTTAATTTCATATTAAAATTCAACTCATTTTTCATTATTATGGTTATTATTTAGCTTAATTTTGAGTGTGCCTCGAAATAGTCTTCAGTAATCCACGTGCTTCATGTGTTTACAGGACTACCTAAGAGCTTGTTTATGTGCTCCTTTCTTAACACCCTGTTGTTTTTTGTAAATACACTATTTCGAGTTCCAGCCGTTTTACGATATATAATCACCTATCTTAGGGACGGTCAGATACCAATCTTACCAATTAACCTTGATAGGTGGTTACATATTATCATAATCGTTCTCAGAGGAAGGTATTAGTAACATCAAGAGCTCTCCTTTCCCCCTTGTTCATCTATAACTACCAAAGTTACCGTTGACGTTATCCCTGGTGTTTTTCTTATCTTGTTCGTAATAGTATTATTCATCAATTCCGTGTTATCCGATTTCACCTTCACGAAGACATCATGAACGCCGTAAGTTCCCCTTACCTCCTTGACATCAGGTAATTTTGAAATTTCAGCGATAATCTTTTCTTCGGATCCAAGTGTGCAGTTGACTAATATATATGCGGTAGGCATTGTTGCAGAATGTGCAGTGTTTTAGTATTTTAGTGTTTTCTGTTGCTCTGACATTCTCGTACCTGTGTGGGAACACATCTATAAATTGGCATACGGTGTGTTGTAAAGCTATTGCAAACGCACCTCAACTCTCCGAGAGGAGGAAATCAACACAGCTTAACATTGTCTGTAATATATTCATCCTTGAATACCTGAGTTTCCAGATAATTCGATCGAACCGACAGACTAAATTCTGAAAGGCTCCGATCAAATCCGTGTAGTTCGAAGGCGCTCCCTTTACCGAAGGAGGAAGGAGTAAGAATGAAACAAATTCATTGGTAATAGTATTCTAAATGGTCTAAGAACAGATTATTCTACCAAAATTCAAATAGAATCAAATGGTTAGTAATTCTACGTTATTATAAACGTGATAAACCCGAATATCTATCTCACAGGCAAATAATCCAGGAAATGTGTTCTATTGATATAAATTATCGCGAGGTCCCTACAAAATCATAAATCCTTCGAATAATGCGCGTAAAAAAGTTCGTTGTGAATGGGCAGCTAATGGTGATCCAGTCGATATCGACTATCACGACAATGAATGGGGGGTTCCAGTCCATAGCGATAGAAAACTATTTGAATTCTTGTTACTTGAATCCGCACAGGCTGGACTAAGCTGGTCCATAATTCTTAGGAAAAGGGAAGGATATAGAAGAGCGTTTGACAATTTTGATGCAAACAAAATCGCCAATTATGATCAAAGAAGGATCGAACAACTACTTGGCAATCCAGCAATCATACGAAATAGATTGAAAATTCAGTCCGCAATAAGAAATGCGAGGGCTTTCTTAAAATTACAGCAAGATTGCGGGAGCTTTGACGCCTATCTTTGGAAATTTGTTGGCGGAAAACCCAAACATAATCAGTGGCAAAGCTCGATAGACATTCCTTCTAAAACAAAAATATCGGATATGTTAAGCGAGGACCTGAAGAAAAAAGGTTTTGTTTTTGTTGGGTCTACCATCTGTTATTCCATGATGCAGGCCGTGGGGTTGGTAAATGATCATACTGTCCATTGCTTTAGACACAAGGATCTATTGAATAATTATTCTCCGTAGCAGTGTTTTAGAAACCCCTATATCGACCACTGCATTGAACCTCCTGCTGTTTCTGTAAAATCATCCATGGGAGATAAGTGAATAGTGATGCAAGGCAAATGTTGTCAAATAATTAACACTTCAGTGTTAAGACAAAACTCACGAGATAGTTTTATATCACGAAGCTAATTGATTACCAATGTCTTCTGCTGAGACAATTTATCATCCTCTATCAAAAAGTAATCCTCTTCAAGAGAATAGAACGACTTCGGTAATAAAAAAAATTGATTTCCTCCTGTGCAATTTATGTTTTTGGTGTGCCTCCTATCTCAATTTGGAAAATGGTTTAATTCCTTTTCAATGTCCTTCCTGTAAAGAGAACGCGATAGAATGGATGCCTATTTCTGTAAATGATGCTTATTCGTTTGATTATAACCCAGCAACTGGAGTAATTCTCGAATTTTCAAATAGAAAAGGGTCTGATGGTTTTCGCTAGGTTGTTTGTCCTAACCCATATTTGTTAACAGAGTTAATAGAAATCCTGAACCAGTTCAAAACGTATGAATAATACGTACAATCGTACGTTCTAATATAAGTCATAACGACCCCACCTACCCTTTTGTTTGTTTATGAAATAGGACGAGCATATCACTATATGAAAATAATGGTGTGTGGTTCGATTGGCTATGGTGGTATAGATGAAGTTAGAGGGACATACTTGTTCTTACGCAATGAGGGTTTTGATATTGTGGACCATGTTGTAAGCAGATGTATGGATTACTCTCACATTAAAGATTTCAGGAATAGGAAAGATCTTTCCCATCGGATAGTCACATATGACTTGGAGTTGATAAACAAAACCGACGTCCTGGTTGTCTTATCCAGTAGGCCAAGCTACGGAACCGGTATAGAGGCATATATAGCTAAGAATTTGGGAAAGCAGGTCATACTCTTCGCTAAATCTTCCGTACCAACACCCTGGCCTATAGAATTTTCCGACCACATAGTTAAAAATGAAGATGAACTTATCAAAGTACTGCATAAAATGAAAAAGCTCTGTTAACGAAGAACTGAACTTGATAAGATTGTGGTATTGCTCGTATTACCCTTGAATTCAGTCCTGATGACTTGAATGAACACGTATTAATCAGTATACGAGTGCAAAGAGTTGATATTTGCAGAATATACAATACATGCATTACTAGCAATTTTCCAGGCAAGACCAACGGATATAAAATCCATATAGGTTGCTGTCAGTTCGGTTTTAGTCTAGAACCAATGTCAAAATGTTTCTTTACACCATATTCTAAATTTCCAGAGAAGATCGAATAGAACAAAAAGTTGTCTATTTGATACATTCAATAATCTTTTTAATATAGATTTTATTAACGTATACCGTTATTTGTTTTGATAGCTAAAAAACGAATTTTAATATTAGGAGCTGGATTTGGAGGATTAGTATCAGCTAATTTATTACGAAAAAACCTAACAGACGAATATCAAATCACGGTCGTTGACAAAAGGCAATATTACATGATGGGACTTGTTAATTTATGGATACTGAGCGGAACCAGAAGTCTGACAAATTCTCGAGTTCCTTTGAATAAGTTAGAAAATAAAGGAATAAGATTTTTGAATGATGAGATAGCAGGTATAGATTTTTCTGGAAATAATGTTACTACTAAAGCAAACCATAAATTAGAATACGATTATTTGGTAATAGCATTAGGTGCTGAACTTGCTCCGGAACGAATCGATGGATTCCTAGCTAACGAAGGTTACGACATGTATGATGCTGAACAAATCCCAAAATTGCGACAAAAAATACTCTCTCAAAAGAGTGGCCGTATAGCGATTTGCATAGCGGATATCCCATATAAATGTCCACCAGCACCTTATGAGGCTTCATTACTGATTAATGATATGCTGATTAAAAATGGGACAAGAGAGTGTATTGATTTGGACATGTACGTACCGACTCCAATTTCATTACCTGTTGCTGGAGTAAAAGTAAGTCAAGATGTCGTGAATTTACTAACGGATAACGATATTAATTTCCACCCATTACATAAATTAAAAAAAGTATTAGATAAAGAGACACTAGAATTTGAAAACGGCGATAAGATAAATTATGATTTGTTAATTTTAATTCCGCCTCATAGGATTCCAGAAGTCATCAGAAATTCAGATCTGCTAGGCGGCCATGATTGGATTAAATCTGACAAATTCACTTTTAGAACAAACCATAAAAATGTCTTTGCGATAGGAGATGTCACGGAAATTAGAGTCAACCAGAGCATTACCATTCCCAAAGCAGGGATATTTGCAGAGGGAGAAGCAAAGGTTGTCAGTCAACAAATCATTAATGAAATCACAAATAATAAAACACAAGCCGAGTTTGATGGGAAAGGCTTTTGTTTTATGGAGATAGGAAATAAACAAGCAGGATATATCACTGCCGATTTCTATAACGAAGCAGGTCCCACCGTTACACTTGACCCACCGTCAGAAGAATTATTTCAAAAGAAACTTAATTTTGAAAGAAACAGGATAAATGAGTGGTTGCGATAATTTGCAGCAAGAATAATCCTTTGGTTCGAAAGAGAAATATTACTACCAGACCGAGAAAGTGAAAGATCGAATATCTTTTAGCCTAGACCCGATCTGCTACGAATTCTATTCAAGATCCCGGTTAGTTTGTCCGTACCCCCTATCGTCTATTACAGGGTGAGAAAGAATCTCCCAACGTTGAGAAAAGTTGTTGCAGCATGCAAAGTATCTGTCGCACGAGGAGATCGTATGACAAATACATTATTTAAGTACTACAAGTACCCCTGATAATTGTGCTTTTGCGCTACCAACCAAAGTATGCGTCAAAAACGAGATCTCCACGGTAAAAATTTAGATAATATGCGGTCGATTGATATACAGCGACAATCTGATAATTCAAACACAGTCCAGCACGTTACAGGCCTATTCGAGCCAGCCCATTCATCTTTAATGTATCACTTAGTGGAAGTTAGCTGATCCGCGTTAGCGAATGATTGTATTTAAAATTTAGTATAGCAAATTGCAAATTCGGAATATGAAAGTTAGTTTGTTAGCTAGCGTGTCCTTTACCCCTATTTTACATAGAATCCTTATTCATCGGATTTGGATTGTCTAACTAGTCTTAGGGGATTTCTTATTCTTCAAACAGATAAGTACAGTACTAGTGTTTGGAATCATTTGGTGTCATTATAAATTCCAAATCATCATTCAGCGTGTCGGATATGCCCAGGAGGAAGACGGCATAAAACCCCGTCAAGAACAGACTAGTGGGGTATCCTAGTGGGATTGCCAAGAAGTGAGCGTATGCGGCATACCTCCCGGGAGGCACCCCGCATCGAACTTCCAAAATCAGTAGATCCAGGGAGCTAGCACAGCCACCGCAAGTTTGTCACACTTGCATACTCGTCCTCTTACTCACAAATGTAAATTGTAGATAAGTTCGTATAGCAGATTGTTTTCAGACCTTGTCTTGAATAGTTGCTGCTGCATTACATCTGTTTCTCTTTGTTGCAATAGACGTTACACATCTGCAATAACTTTTTTAAATGATTCAAAAATATGAATGAGGTATACCTATGGTGTTTTCTTTGGGACGGTAACCAGTTGAATCAAACTGTCGATGCTTTGTACGTGGAGACAATAGTTACATAAACTGGGAGTTTAGGTAACTATGATACTCATATTCACATATATAATCGGAATTTGTCATCTTATAGGTGCAAATCTAAAAGATGGTCATAAACCTGATAGATCGGGAAAAACAGTATTATTGATGCCGTCAGTAGTTTTTCTACTGACATACACACACATAAATTCAAAGACTTATTCAGTCATTTTAGTTTTTTTATTTTAACCTTTAAAAAGGATCCTAACCCTATGAGTGAGGGATAGGGAACTATTCAGTTTTAGTTACTGTATTGATTTTGACGTAAAGTTATGTAATCTTGGAGTTTAGGTAACTATCAAGGTTTTCTTCGTTGTTTGGATCTAATCCTTCTTTTTGCATTTCAGAAGCAATGACTTCAAGGGATTTGGATGAGTTCTGACCACAGCGAACAAACAAATCTTTCTGGTTAGGCGGACCTGCTTGAATAACGGACGAATCCGATTTGACAAATCCAAGAAAATAAACGCCTGGATTATTCATGTTAAGCGAATACGCTAAATGAATGTCATGATTGAATTTTCTCAAAAGCTTCAAGGTTTCTTAGCCACGTGCGATATCAGCTATGCGAGTCTCGATGTGACGCAAGTACAGCTTTTTATGAACACGACGAGAATGGATATTTACTTGTTTAAAACATAATTAAATACTCTTGACCAATAATCCTATCGCAGTCTTTGACTCAGGCGTAGGTTCCTTATCAATAATCAGAGAATTAAAGAAACAAATTCCTCATGAAGACTTGCTTTACTTTGCGGATAGATTGCATTTTCCGTACGGAAACAAATCTCATCAGCAGCTGTACGAAATTATTCTATCTTCGATAAAATTTTTGGAGAACTACAAACCCAAACTTGTAATAGTGGCATCCATGACACCCTCTATCCAAGTATTAGAGCAAGTCAGAACAAGGGTCAATTCCCGGATAATTGGTGTAATGCCGCCCATAAGGGTAGCAGCAAGGTTATCAAAGAGAAAACATATAGGAATTCTGGCAACACAACGGACTATATTTAGTCAGGAACTGGATGCACTTATTAGGAAAGAGGTAACCGATGATGTACGAATAACAAAGTTCAATGCTTCCCAGATAATAGAGCTGATAGAAAACGG
>Ga0153924_1001378_pt1 | contig 12325 bp, 11 predicted proteins | sample TSNJ008MetaG_FD_104709 | JGI IMG/M metagenome (GOLD analysis project Ga0153924, IMG submission 104709) | Attine ant fungus gardens microbial communities from New Jersey, USA - TSNJ008 MetaG | ecosystem: Host-associated > Fungi > Mycelium > Unclassified | place: USA: New Jersey, Wharton State...
CGCCGCCCTTCGACTTCACTCACTACGTTCGCTACGCTCAGGGTGACAAATGGCGCACTACACGCGCCTGTCATCCCGAGCGTAGGCGCGAAGCGCCGTAGTCGAGGGACCGCCGCTACGCATCGCATTGACGCCGCCCTTCGACTTCGCTCACTACGTTCGCTACGCTCAGGGTGACAAAGCGGCGCCGGCGCGAATCAGGCGTTCGAGGATCGTGCTTGCTGCGTCGAGTTCGCGGATCTCTTGCGCGGACGCGCCTTCGAGGAGCCTCTCAAAAGCATCGATGCGACGGGCGCGAGCCGCTTGCAGCGCACGCTGGCCCTTTGCGGTAGCGCGCACGACGATCGCGCGGCCGTCGTCGGGATCTCGAGCGCGCGCCACAAAGCCGCCGGCTTCTAGCCCCTGAACGATGCCGGTCATCGTCGGTGGGCGCACCATCTCGGCGTCCGCGAGTTCGCGCAGCGACGCGGGTCCGCCGAAGACGAGCACCGATAGCGCCGAAAGGCGCGCGGGACCGAGGCCGCTTTCGGCGTCAGCTTCGCGCAACCGGCGCAGAAGATGAATCGCGGCCGAGTGCAGACGATCCGCTACGTCGCGCTTACGGCGCGCCATAAAACGAAACGAGATGACCGTCGGGATCGGTGCAGCTTGCGGCCCAGGCATCTGAGGTCACCGGACGCGGTGCCTTGACAAACGCGACGCCGCGTTTGCGCAACTCCTCGTGAGCGCGAGCCACGCTGGGAACGCCCAGCACGACCTCGGTCGGATATGCGGCGCCTTCACGCAGCCGATAGCCGAGCTCCGTCGATAGCACAATCGTCGCGTTTCCACAATCGAAGAAGGCGAAGCCGTTGAATTGCTGCCGCAGCTCTAGGCTCAATGTGTCCCGGTAGAATCGTATCGAGCGGTCGATGTCGCTGCTGGCCAACATCACGTAACGCAGCCCATCAATGTTCATGGGACTCCTCCCCGATAATTAGTTAGGCTACCTAACTATATTGCAAGACCCGGATCAAGTCAAGCGTTAGACGCTTGTCATCCCGAGCGTAGGCGCGAAGCGCCGTAGTCGAGGGACGGCAACGATGCGTCCCTCGACTACGCTTCGCTACGCTCGGGATGACAAAGGCGCTGCGCTCGATGACAAAGGCGCTACGCTCGGGATGACAAAGGCGCTGCGCCCGATGACAAAGGCGCTGCGCTCGATGACAAAGGCGCTGCGCTCGATGACAAAGGCGCTGCGCTCGATGACAAGGGCGTTAAGTTCCCTTCTCGGCGCCTATGTAGCGAATCCATTTGAGGAATATCGCGGGCTCGGTGGAGAGGTTGTTGGCGTTTCCGTACACCACGTAGAACTCATTGCGCGCGGCGAGGAAGTGGATCGCGAGCGAGACGTTGCCGGCATCGACGTAGCAGCCGGGAAGGTAGGGATTCTGACCGCACGCCGACGCGGTGGCAAGCGTCGTACCGTATGTGAGCGCCTGGAACGAATTCGGGAGGTTCGCGCCGATGATTCGCCGCACGCCAAAATCCAGCTGCAGATTCCTGTTCGGCTGCCAGTCCAGAGCAACGCGTTCCAGCCATTGATCCGTCGTCTCTTCGCCGGGGAGCGCAGCGAGATATTTATCTTCATCGGTCTCGAGGGTGAGATGAATGTGCCGCGTAACCGGCAGCGTGCTCAGGTACGTCCACGCATTCAAATGTCCGTGGTAATATGGGCCGCCGGAATACGTCACGTATGTCGGCGTATTTGTGTTTGCCCGGTATCCGAGGTAGAAACCGTTCTGGTCGAAGGGCAAGAATTCATCGGCGAACGTGCGGACGCCGTTGCTCGCGGTAAAGAGATGTAGCGTCATCAGGTTGCGAAAGTCGAAGTTGATTTGCGGGTCTTCGTCGGTCTGCGAGAGCAGGTCGAAGTGATTGTTGAACCTCGCGAAGTAGTTGCTCACGACGATGTCGTGCAGCCAGAATTTCGGTGAAAAGTTGAACGTGCGCTGCCCGAAGGTTTGATAGCCCGCGATGTCGCTTTGAGCCGTGTAGCCGTCGAGCGGAGCAAAGTCGGCGCCGATGCGCTGCTCTCCCACCACGATCGTGGTGAGAGCGGTAACGTAGCCGGTACCGTACTCGTGGTACTGCCCGAGGCTGGGATCGGTAACGAACGTTCCCGACTCGTAGCCGTTGTTCGTGTACACTAAGAAATGCGTATGCTGGTTGAGATATCCACCGTCGAGCGTTGTGGTGTCGTCTTGCGCACCGAACGCGTCGACGGCAACGCGCTGCGCCTCCCAGTTGAACGCTTGTTTGGGATCCTCATAGGCGTAATTGACGGTCTGCGCCTGATCCGTGCGGTTCAGACCCAATGCGTCGAACGCCGCGAAGCTCGTAAACCCCTGTGTCCCTTCGATGCCGTAGCCCTGCGAGAAAATCGGAATCGAAGGCGTATAGAGCGTGAGCGGACAGTTGGTGCACGAAAAATGCTGGTTGAACGACGACGCAAGCTGCGTGAAGAACGGGCGCACCTCGATGTACTGCCGCGCGAATGCCGTCGGTGCGATCGTTTGTTGGTCCGTTTCGACGTTGGAATAGTCGGGATGTAGCGTCCCCACGAACGAAGCCGTTGGCGTGATCGGAAGCGAGAAATCGGCGCCGATGCGCGAAGTGTTGCCCCCGTTAGCAGCCGTCGTCCCCTCGCCGAGCGCGTAGAGTTGCATGCGAGCTTGATTGCGCGTTGTGCCCGTCTTCAACCCGGCCGGCGCAGCGCCGATACCGGTGAGCAATCCGATGAACGTCGGATCGGTTGCGGACGTTGCGATCGGCGAATAGGCCCAAACGTCGAGCGCGTTCGTGGCAACCGTGAAGCGCGCGAACTGTGCGCGCCACACGCTCGAACCGCCGCTGCGGATCACCTTGAGCGGTATGCGCATCGTCACGTCGTAGCCTTGTGCCGTCGGCTTGGCGACAGCCGTCCATTCCGGCGCATAGGCGCTGTTTTCGCTGGAGGTTTGATAACGCGCGCCGACGGGATTAGAGAAGAACGCGTAGGCGAAACCACGCTGGCCCTGCGGATTGAGATAGACGCCGACGTAGTCGTCGCTGAGAACCGAGCTGCCGTTGGTGTGCTGATTTGCAGTGATGCCTTCGCCTTGCGTCACCTCGAACGCAACGTAGAGCGCGCTACCGTCTTCGGAAACGCGCACCTGCGTGGGCTCGCCTGAGCTCTTGCGATAGGTGAAATCGTAGTCCAGATGCAGGGTGGCGGCGTTCGCCCACGACCCGTCGATCGACCCGTCGACCGAGGGCGCCGGCAAAGCGGGAACGGATAGCGCAGGCGGCGCTTCCGCGGCCGCAACGAGCGCGGGACACGCCAACACGAGCACGCAAATGGTCGCTAGCCGCAACATCATCGTGCCTAGCATACGAAAAAAAGACACCCCGGTTTCGTTCGGAGCGTCTTTTGAGCATTTTTTGAGACGGAGGCTACTGTTTAATGTCGCCGCAGGAAACGTACGTGCCGAGATCGGTGGTGCTCTTGTGAACGTTGACGGCGAACGTCCCAGCGAGAAGGTCGGAGAGTTTCAAGCCGCTCACGGTCGTGGTGCTCTTGCCGTCAACCGTGTTGGTGAGTGGGTATTTGGGCGCCTTATTCAGGTTGTCGCACGTGCCGACGTGAATGTGAGTGGGCTGAGGCGTGTCTTTGGGAGCGCCGTCGAGGCTGACGTCGACTTTAACGCCGTCGGCTTCCTGGGTGAGCACGGCCGTGCCGTTTTCGCCACTGCCGTTTTCTGCCACCATCTTCACCGTGACGCTCATCGGAGCATCAGCGATAGCCGCCGCAGCAACCATACCTGCAAGCGCAGTTCCAAGGAGGACGAAGCGAAGTGCTTTCATATTGCGGGTCTCCTTTCGAGCACTACTTGATGACCTAGTAAGAGCATGGGCGGTTGCGCGAGACTGTTGAGCCTAATGCTGCGAACACCTGCGAGCGAAGCGTGCAATAAGCCGCAACGGTGCCCGCCGGAACCGGCGCGTCAGCGCCGTCGACAAGGTCGATCAGCGCGCTGAGCTGCCCGTTCAGGTGCCCCAGAAGCACGGCCGCCTTGGCGTCTTTGCGCGCCATTGCGCGAGCCCTGGCCGCATAGGTGCGATCGAGCAACTGTGCCACGTCGTGGGCAATGTCGTATTGGGTTTGAAGCGTGCTGCGCGCAATCGAAATGCGCGGGTCCATGACGACCGCGAGCGGCTGCGAGCGTGCTGTCCCGTCCACGTCGAGTCGCACGACGTAATGCCCCGGAACGATGAGTGCCCCTTGCGGTATCCGCGGCGTATCGTGATCGTTGGCTGAAATCGGTAAATCGATTGCGACCGACGCTGGCGCCGGTTCATGAAGGTCCCATACGAAGCGATGCATGCCCGCATCGGTCGACGGCCGAACGAACGGCTGCTCCCAATAGGTAGGTTTGTCGAATTCCACCGGTGCCGGCGGCCGATCATCGCTCGAGTAGCGTCGCACCAAAGAACCATGCGCATCGTAAATCGAGATCGTAACGTGCGATGCAGGCGCGGGCAACGAGTAATACAAGATTGCGCCGTCGGGTGGATTGGTGCCGTGCGGTTCCTCCGGCGGCAACGGCGTGTCGGTGTTCGTATTACGGCGCACGCGGTACGCTACAACGGGCGCGAACAGGTGTGCACCGCTCCGCTCGTGCGTGCGCGCAAGTTCCCGCAACGGCTCGATGTCGTCGAGAATCCAGAATCCACGCCCATGAGTCGCCACGACCAGGTCGTCGCCGTGCACGTTGAGATCGCGCATCGACGTATGCGGAAGATTCTGTTGCAGCGATTGCCACTGCGCGCCGTCGTCGAACGAAACGTAGACGTTGCCTTCAGTTCCCGCGTAGAGCAAACCAGGAATCTTCGGGTCGGCGCGCACGGCGTTCACCGGCTCGTCGCGTGGAAGGCCGGAAGTAATCAGCGTCCAGTGGCGGCCGCCGTCGTGAGTGCGAAACACCCATGGGCGCAAGTCGTCGAGGCGGAATCGGTTGACTGCGACGTAGGCGGTGTCGTCGTCGAACGGCGATGCGTCGATGATCGAAATTTTACTCCACGGCGTAAGCGACGGCGGAGTAATGTTACGCCAATGTGCGCCGCCGTCACGCGTGATCCACACCAGACCGTCATCGGTTCCGGCCCAGATCGTGCCTCGGTGACGGTAAGACGGCGCAAGAGCGTACACCACGCCGCGATGCGTGCCTTTCTGCGGATCGTTGGCTTCGAACGCCGCGATAACCGGCGGAATGGCCGGATGCGCGCGGGCGAGATCGGGACTGATCGCGCGCCAGCTCATGCCGCCGTTGCGCGTAACATAGACGCGATTCGCGCCGAAATACATCAGCGAGCGATCGAAATGGTCGAATACGATCGGCTCGGTTCGGACGACGCGATAGCCCTGCGAGCGAAGTGGATTCGGCGAGACTTCCTGCGCTTGCGTCGTGCGCTCGTCGTAGCGCTCGACTTTGCCGCCGAACGTCACGCCGGGATGCAGCGGATCGGGAACGACGTAGCCGTATTCCTCCGCGCCGCTCGTATGCCAGTCGCGCTCCGTCACCTCGCCCCAAAATCCGCGGCTGGATACACAGGCCGATCCGGATTCTTGCTGGCCGCCGCAAACCCAATACGGAAAGCGATCGTCGGTGTTGACGTGATACATCTGCGCCGTCGGCTGGTTGTACCACGAGCTCCACGTCGCCCCGTGATCCACTGAGATCGTAGCGCCTTGATCGCTCACGAGAGCAATGATGTTCGGATCGTTCGGGTTAATCCACGCGTTTTGATAATCGTCGCCGCCGGGAGCGCCTTTGATCGCCGTGAACGTTTTTCCGCCGTCGGTCGAACGGTATGTCGACGTGTTCGTAAGGTAGAGCGTGTTCGGATCCTTCGGATCGACCGCGATTGCGACCAGGTCGTCGCCGCGCTCGCCGATCGTGTTCTGATCGTCGTTCATCATCGCGAAGTGCGCGCCGCTGTCGTCGCTGCGAAACACCGCGCCGCCCGAGTCACCGTAACCGTCTACGAAAGTGTAGATGATCTGCGGCTTCGATGGCGCAATCGCGATCTCGGCGCGGCCCATTGCGGGCGGTAAGCCGCTTTCGAGGCGACTCCAGTGATCGCCGCCGTCGGTCGATTTGAAAATGCCGCTGCCGGGTCGCTCGAACGACGAGCCGATCTCCCAAGGCGCTTGACGCGCAGCCCACAGTGACGCATACACGACCTGCGGATTCGAGGGATCGATGCGCACGTTATACGCGCCCGTATTTTCATCGCGGTACAGCACGCGCGTGAAATGAGCGCCGCCGTCGGTGGATCGATAAATGCCGCGTTCGGGATTTGGTCCGTACGGATGACCGAGTACAGCAACGAAGAGCCGATTTGGATCGTGAGGATCGACCGCGATTTGCGGGATCTGTTCTCCGTCACGCAGGCCCAAATGTTGCCACGTAGCGCCGGCATCGGTCGATTTATACATGCCGTCCCCGACCGAAAGATCGGGTCGCTGCAAACCTTCACCGCTACCGGCGTAAATGACGTCGGGATCGCTGGGTGCGACCGCAAGCGATCCGATCGAACCGGTGGATTGGTCGTCGAAAATCGGCGTCCACGTGCGTCCGGAATTATCGGTTCGCCAAATACCGCCGTTCACCGCAGCGATGTAGAAGCGGTTGGGCATGCTTGGCACGCCGTCGAGCGCCTTCGTTCGGCCGCCGCGCAGCGGTCCGATAAATCGCCATTGCAGCCCCGCATACTGCGAGGTCGCAGGCTGTGCGAAGGCTGACGTGAGTTGAGAGAGGATGGCGAGCCCGATGCAAATCGCGACGGTGCGAACAAACTTGAGCAGCGTCATGCGGCCTTAACTACTGCGGGTCGCTGAGCGTCGCCTCCGGCGGCGCGGGTTCGGTTTAAACGCCGGGCCGATCTTGTAATTCGTGCGGCGCGGCAACGTGTCGTCGACGTCCTCGCAGCCGATCGGAGTGAACTCGCGGCAGTCGTGCGGGCGTGCCTCGTAAATGCCGCAGTAGTATCGCCCGCTCTTGCTGCCCATCAAAAACACGCAGTTGTCGGCCAGATCGTCGCTGACTTTGCGCAGCCATCCCACCGTGAAGCCGTCCGCGGAAGGACGCTTGACCACGTACTCGTCCATAACTTGGGTGTACGTCATGCCCAGATGGTCGGCGATTCGCTGAACGTCTGCGCGGCTCACGAACGGCTCGTAGCCCGAGCAACATTCGGCGCAGCCAGGCGGACACGCGAGGTTTTCAGGAAGATCCTTGAGGTGACGCCGCGCGAGTTCGATTACGTTGGCGATCGCGCGAACGAACTCGGGATCGTCGTTGTACTTATACACCCATTCGCGTTTGGTGATTTCGTTGGCGTTGTAATAACGCGTCGTGGTCTCGTCGTACGTAATCGTGATGTGCTCTTCGGTGATCTCGATTTCGTTGACGTGTTCCATCGGACGCGTATCCAGCAGTTCTGGATGCGTGGGCTGCCCGGTGCGTTTGGTGAAATTGCGCAGGCCGATGAGGTCGATGGTTTCCATAGTTCGGGCGGAGTTCGATGCGCGTTGCGGGTGCGGCCTGGTAACATGGATAAGATTGCCGGGCCGGCAATGCTTTGAAGTGGGGGAAGTTTCTTGCGCACTGCAATTGGTGTCGACCTCGGCGGTTCCCACCTGACCGCCGCCGTCATCGGCGAAGACGGCTCGATCCATCGTCAATACGAGGTCGATCTGGAAGACCTCTCCTTCAAAGCGGTGACCGCCGAGCTCGAGTCCAAGATCGAACAAGCCCTAGCCGACCCCGATGCCACAGAGGTCGTGGGCATCGGAATCGGCTCGCCCGGCAACATCGAAGTGCGTTCGGGCTCGGTGCTTTTCAGCCCGAATTTCAAGTGGACGAACGTTCCGCTGGGCGAGACGCTGCGCGCGCACTTCGATATGCCGGTGTTCGTCGGTAACGATGCGCGCTGCGCAACCCTGGGCGAGTATACCTACGGCGTCGGCCGCGGCACGCGGAACTTCGTGCTGCTAACGCTCGGAACCGGGATCGGCGGCGGCATCGTGGCCGACGGCGAGCTGATCTTGGGCAATCGCTTTGGCGCCGGGGAAGTCGGACATCACCAAATCCGTCCGACCGACGGCTTCGTGTGCGGATGCGGAAAGATCGGGTGCTTCGAGGCGCAGGCGTCCGGAACGGGATTGATTCGCCATGCCTACGGCGTCGCGGCCTCGTTTCCGCGCAGCCGGCTGCTCGACGGAGACCGCGACAAGCTCGGCTCGAAGAAGATCCGCAAAGCCGCCCAAGCCGGCGACCCGCACGCGCTGGCCGCGTGGAAAAACTTCACCTCGGATCTCTCGATCGGGCTTGCGAATATCATCGCGTTCGTCAACCCGGAGGTGATCGCGCTCGGCGGTGGCGTCTCGAGCGCCTCGGATTTCATGCTCGATGCGGTTCGCGGCCGCGTAGATGAATTGACGACGATGGTGCCGCGAGGAACGACGCGGATCGTGGTAGCGCAACTCGGAAACGATGCCGGGCAGGTCGGTGCCGCAACGATGGCGTTCCGCGGAGGATTGACCACGCTGGGGGCATCGCCGTGAAGGCTATCGTTACCGGAGCCTCCGGCGGCTTGGGGCTCGAATTCGCGAAGCTGCTCGCCGCCGATGGCGTCGATCTCGTCCTCGTCGCGCGATCCAGGGACAAGCTCGACGCGATCGCGCGTGACCTCGGCGCGACATATCATTGCAACGTCGAGACGATCGTGCAAGATCTCGGCGTTTTCGACGCTGCTTCGCGCATCGTCGAACGTGTGCCCTCGTGCGATATTCTCGTGAACAACGCCGGCTTTGCGAGTAACGGCCGATTCGACGAGTTGCCGCCCGGGCGCGTGCGCGAAGAAGTTCTGCTCGACGTCGTCACGCTCACCGAGCTAACGCGTGCATACCTTCCGGCAATGCGCGCACAGCGTTCCGGGCGCGTCCTAAATGTCGCGTCGACAGCGGGTTTCCTACCCGGGCCGTTCATGGCCGTGTACTACGCCTGCAAGGCATATGTCGTTTCGTTTTCGCAGGCGATTTCTGAGGAATTACGCGGCACCGGCGTGACGGTAACGTGTCTCTGCCCCGGCGCAACGCACACGGGTTTCGCCGACCGTGCGAACGCGCAGGAATCGCTGTTGTTCCGGCTCCCTACCGCGAATGCAGCGCAGGTGGCAAAAGCGGGCTACCGCGCGATGATGCAAGGCAGAGACATCGTCATTCCCGGGATGACGAATAAGGCGCTGACGCTCTCAATGAAATTTTCGCCTCGCCGGATGCTCCTCTGGACTACGCGTAAGCTCCACGAGCATTGACGCCGCGGCTGTTGCTTACAAAGAAGCGACGGCGGCTAGGCCGCGCGTCGCCATGTCGTCTTGAGCCGGAATCGTTCCAGTATTTGTAATCTGCGCGATGAGTGCCGCGATGCGGCGCGAGCTGCGCTTGGGCGCTACCGCTTCTTGATTGCGCCGTATTTCTTCCAGGCGCCACGGCGTGCGAATCATCGAGCGCACGGCGCGTACGACTTCGCCCGCGCCGTGTAGTGCAACCGCACCCAGGCCGTTGTGACGAACGAAATCGACGTTGCCGCGTTCTTGTCCCGGCACGTAATCGTACACGACGACCGGTAGCTGCGCGGCGTTGGCTTCGGCCAGCGTTCCCGGACCGGCCTTGGTGACCAAGAGATCGACGGCGCGGAAATACTCGGGAATCTTATCGGTGAAGCCGAGGACCGTCATCCTCGTGGGCAGCGTGCGTGCCATCTCCTCGAGTTTTTGCTGCAGCGGCTCGTTGCGGCCGCAAACGACCACCAGATGAATCGGCAAGCGTGCTTTGGCGAGCGCGAGCGTTGTCGGCAGCAGTTTGCCTCCGCCCTCACCACCCGCCATCAGCATAACGGCCAGCCGGTCGTTCGGCAGGCCGAGTTGTGCGCGCAATTCTTCTTTCGTGCCGACCACATCATCGAAATTGGGATGAATCGGCTGGCCGAGCAGACGCAGTCGGCTGGGCGAGATGCCGCGTGAGAGCGCGCGATCGTACACTTCGCGCGCCGGCACAACGACGGCGTCGGCATCGGGCATTAGCCACGACTCATGGACTTTCCCAAGGTCGGTGATAACGGTCACGATCGGCACGCGCTGCATCCCCGCATCAGCCCGCGCCCGTAGAGCCGCATGGTTGAGCAAAGGATGCACCGAGACGATGACGTCAGGGTCGTAGTTCAGGAAAAGATCGCGGAGGCGTTCGCGATACAGGGGCTCGCAGAAGCGCACCAGCGCGCGATAGCGGCGCCGGCCGTTGGTTGCGTAATAGAGAGCGCCGTAGACTGGTGGAGCGTAGCGCAGGGCCATGCTGTAACCCCGGCCGAGCTGGGTTAGCGGGAAGGCGCAGTGGGCGGCGACGTCTTCGACTCGATGCTCAAACGGATAGGGATCTTTGATCTCGTCTAAGGCTGCGGTGATTGCGTTCGCTGCGCTTCGGTGGCCGCCGCCCGTATCCGAAATCAGGAAGATCGCCCGTTTGGTCATTCACTCTCCGCTGTTCATTTATGCGCGCACCGGAGCCCGTTTCGAACGCCGAAGCGCGGCATTTCGCGTTCGGCGGGAGGTCGGGGCAAGTTTGGCCAGCAGAAACCGAGCCGGTGCGTCATAAAAGCGAAAAATGTCGCCAAACTCGATATCGGGGTTTCGGTGATGGCCGTCGTGGTCCTCGGGCAGCACGATTCCCAGCGATCGAGCAATGGCCCGGGCCCAGGCAGGGGTCCTCCAGCCCAGCTCCGTGGTGTGGCGCCACCAGACGTGCAGTTGCCCGAGGATCAGGCCGAGCACGGCTCCAGGCCAGGATATCTTCCAGACCAGCAGTGCGACGACCAGATAGGGCACGGCTCCGAGAAATCCGTCGAGTAGAACTTCGCCGTTGGTCGAGAGGACCGCGTGGTCCCAATACGATCTGCGACGGTCATGGTGCGTGCGCAGATGCAACGTGAACCAAAGATGTTGCGGAACGTGGTAGAAGAACGTCGATAGGAAATCTCCTACTACGAGAACGATCAGCAGTGCTCCCATCAGCATTGCTAGAGCAAGTGCCATTTGATCCGATTCCTTCGTCCGAAGACGGTCTACGTGCTAGCCGTTGCAGTCATGTTGTGCGGCTGCAACGCTTCTACCTTTGAACGTACTACGCGGCCGCCCACGATGGCAATTCCCAACCTAAAACGAGTCATTAATAGCGCTTTAAGCTGGCCTGCTCCCTCGCACGTCGACGCGCTCGTCGGGGCCCGGCCGCTTGAGGACGGCGATGGCGCCGGATCGCCGCAATTGGCGATCGCCCGCGCCATCCTGCGAACGAACCCACGGATCACCGCGATTGGCTCGCTTGTCCTTGCCGGTGTTACCGTTCGGGCAGCGCAGTCGCACGCGCTCCCGCCGGAATTCCTCGCTGCAACGATTTTGCAGGAGAGCGCCTACGATCCACAGGCGCTTTCGCCCGCCGGGGCGATCGGCATCGCGCAATTCGAGATCGACACCGCCGACGAATACGGCGTCGATCCATTCGAGCCGAACAGCGCAATTGCCGGAGCAGCCGGATTGTTGTCGTCCTACGTGCATGCCTACCGGCGCGCGTACAGCGACCCATACGAAATGGCACTAGCCGCCTACAATGCGGGTCCGGGCTCGGTTTCCCGATACGACGGCGTGCCGCCCTATCCCGAAACGCGCGACTATATTGCGCTCATTTACGAGCGATGGGCGAGGATTGCCGGTTACGAACGAGCCGGAGAAGAATTCGCCGCCGCGCGTGGAAGCGAGCGCACATGAATGCACGCCGTTGGTTTGCGGGCTTAGTATCGTTGGCCGCTCTCGCCGGTTGCGGTAGCGCGACCGACGCAGTGACGTTCAAAGCGCCCGCCGGTTTCACGTCGGCCTTTTCCGTTGGTCCGTTCATGCAATTGTGGACCGGTCCGCAAGATAGTGCGCTGATGTTGATGGCATTGCCGAAGAAAGTCGATCTCAATCAGGCCATCAACAGTTCAAGCGTGCGGGACGCGCAAATCGAGAAACAAGCGGCGGTGAAGATTTGTGGAAATCAGCCGGCGCTCTATATCTCGATGATAGGCACCAGCCATACTACGATCGGCTCGCCGGCGCCCGCCGCGCACAAGAGTCAGATCGATATGATCGCGACCGAGGTAAACGATAAGACGTATATGGCGATGTATATGCGTCCGGTCGGCGCGCC
>Ga0153924_1001380_pt1 | contig 12308 bp, 8 predicted proteins | sample TSNJ008MetaG_FD_104709 | JGI IMG/M metagenome (GOLD analysis project Ga0153924, IMG submission 104709) | Attine ant fungus gardens microbial communities from New Jersey, USA - TSNJ008 MetaG | ecosystem: Host-associated > Fungi > Mycelium > Unclassified | place: USA: New Jersey, Wharton State...
AGCCCATTATCCAACACCACAATCTTATCGGCGTTCACAATAGTTCTCATTCGGTGGGCGATTACCATAACCGTCTTATTTTTAAGCAAAACAGACAAGGCATCCTGCACCAGTGTTTCACTCTCGGCGTCCATAGATGCCGTAGCCTCATCAAGCAGGACAATCGGCGCATCTTTCAGCAATGCCCGTGCGATAGAAATGCGCTGCCGTTCACCGCCTGACAGGGCGCTGCCGTTCTCTCCGATATTCGTCTGATATCCCTGCGGCAAGCGGCGGATAAATTCCTCACACTGTGCGGCTTTGGCCGCTGCCTTTACTTCCTCGTTGGTAGCGTTCCGGCGTCCCAACCGTATGTTTTCCATCACCGTATCGTCAAACAGCAGAACATCCTGAAATACAACAGCAAAATTCTTTAACAACGTTTCAGGTTCCACGCCGGCAACATCCACGCCGCCAAGCGTAATCATCCCGGAGTCGGCATCCCAAAACCTGGCCGCCAGTTTGGAAGCCGTTGACTTGCCGCTGCCAGACGGTCCAACCAATGCCGTAACTTCTCCTTGCTTCGCCGTAAATGAAACACCATTTAGCACAGGTTCTTCATTGTAGGAAAAAACGACGTTCTTAAACTCAATATCAAATCCCTGGTTATTGCATACCGCCGCACCGGTCTGTTCCGGTGTTGCGTCAATTTGTTTCATGCGTTTTACGCTGACCTGGGCAGCAAAAAACTCGGCCAGCAACATGAAGCAACTGTTAAAAGGGTCATATATTCTTCCCGCAAAGATAAGAAAAAGCATAAACATCGGGATAGAGAGCGATCCGATGGTAACAAGGTATCCCCCCACAAGAAGGACTGCGACAAGACCGAAACGCAGCAGGAACTGCGCCGCCGTTGTGGAAGCACCCGGAGCCAGCTCATTTCTGAAAGAACAACGCACCACATTCTCCAGCTTTTTCTCCAATCCTTCCAAATACTCCGCTTCTCTGGACGAGGATTTTAATTCTTTAATGGTATCCAGATATTCCTGAACTCCGTCATAAGCAGCCCTTTTTGCGTCTAAATTTGCGCTTTCCGCTTTAGCCTGTGCTTTCCGGGCTGCAAAAATGACAAGTGCGGCAACCGGTACGGGAATCGTAATGCAAAGACCCATCCTCCAATCCAGAATCAGCAAGGAGGCGACCGTTATCAGGAACATAAAGACCGTCCCAAATAGTTGCGGAATTGCGTTGGAGAAAGTCCGCTCAAGGGCGGTACAGTCTCCCATAATAGTTGTTGTCAAATCGGCGATGTCTCTTTGTCCAAAGAAGGACAGTGGCAGCTTACGGAGTTTTTCCGCCAAAACGATCCTCCTGTCGGCACTCTCCTTATAGGCATTCGTATACGTCTTGTTATACTGCAGCCACTGAGATACAAATACCACCACAAACAGCAAGACGGCGAGGACACAGTAAAGCGGAATATTTGCACCAATTCCATCCTTTTCTCCTGTTATGACGCTCAAAAGTTCCATGATAACCATCATTAACAAGCTGACTGGGAGCATCAAACAAAGATTGCTGAATGTAGTTGCCGCAATTCCTTTGTTCAAATCCCTGGAACCTTGGTCGCTTAGAGCAAATGCACGTTTCAACATGATTTCACCTCATTTCCAATATGCCACATCGTTGTTTTCATATAGTTATCCCACATCCGGGCGTATTCACCATTCTGTTTTAACAGTTCATCATGGGTTCCGCCCTCTACTATATGGCTCTGCTTCATTACCAATATCTGATCCGCATCCTGTATGGTGGATAATCTGTGTGCAATCATAATGACGGTCTTGCCCTTCACCAATCCTTCAAACGCCTGCTGGATCTGTTGTTCGTTTTCAGGGTCAGCAAAAGCCGTGGCTTCATCAAGCACTATGATGGGAGCGTCTTTTAAAATAACCCGCGCTATGGCAATCCGTTGTGCTTCGCCACCGGACAGATAGACGCCTTTGCTGCCGACGACGGTATCAATTCCTTTTGGGAATTTCTCTAAAATATCATCACATCTGGCAAGATGCGCCGCTCTGAGCGCCTCACCCCGCGTAGCTGTAGGACGGGCTGCACAGATATTTGCCAGCAGCGTATCCTTGAAAAGCTTCGGATTCTGGAATACAAAGGCTACCTTCCTCATCAATTCCGTATGGGACATATCCCGTACATCCACTCCGCCGATTTTAACAGTACCTTCCTGCACATCATAAAACCGGGGAATCAGACTGGCTGCCGTACTCTTACCGGAGCCGGAATGACCGACCAGTGCGGTAGTGGTTCCCGCTGCGGCAATAAATGTAAGATGCTCTACCGCAGGGTGTTCCGCATTTTCATAGGAAAAAGTGACATTTTCAAAAGAAACATCGTGAGTATTGGTGGTTCTGGGCCGATCTGTCTCAGACTGCGGCTCGGCGTTCAGAATCATATCAATTCTGCGCATGGATTCCTCTGCCTGCATTTTATAGTTTGTCATATACAAAATTTTGTTCAACATAACGGCACAAGCGGGCGAGAAGATAACATAGAAAAGAAACCCCTGCATAAAGCCCACCAAATCTGCTGATGTGATTCCGATCATAAGAGCTGCCGGAACCAGCACAAGAAAACTGGAGTTGATAACCGCCGTAAACGCAACCATTCCTTTCCGGCAAGACATTGTATAGGCCAGTGCATAATCGCGGTAGGATTTGATTGCCCCATTAAACTTCGTAAAAGACTGCACCGTCTGCCCAAACACCTTGACTACGGAAATGCCACGGATATATTCCACCGCCTCATGGTTCATGGTTTCCAGGGAGTCTTGATATGTTTTCATAAACTCCATGCTCTCCTTACCGATTAAGGAACCCTGCAGGAAGAACCCAATGCCGAAAAGAAGCAACATAGGCAACCCGACGCGCCAATCGAACACTAACATTAATACAATGCTGGCAATCATGGTTACATATGCCCCCACCAGATCGGGGAGCTGGTGGGCGATAAAAGATTGTGTCTGGGAACTATTCTCGTCAATAATTTTTCTCAGCTTGCCGCTTGGATTCAAGTCAAAGTAACCCATCGGCATTTTTGCCAAATGAGTAAGGGCGGCCATCTTCAGATTCTTTTCCGTCCTGAACGCCACGACATGGGAACACAACAAGGCGGCAAAATATATGGCTAACCCGACAAGCTCAAAAATCAGGGCGTATATTCCCCATTTAATCAACTCGGATGTATCCAGCGCACTTCCCTCAAAGACAGTAATTAGCTCTCTGGCAGCCATATAGACGCACAGGAAAGGTACAAGAATAAAAACCGCACTGACCCCTGACAAAACACGAGATAACGATAACAGACCACGGCTTTTGCCGCAAAATTCAAGAAGTCTGCTTAACTGATTGGATTTTTGTTTCACACAAATCCCTCCTTCCAACGTTCCGGGCAATAATGCCCATTATATTACCACCCGGAATCATTAACCTGTTACTTTAATTTGATATTCTGAACGGATGTAAAGCTGGGATCGCCGGGGAACTCGTAGTCAGCAATCTTATCATTATATAAAGCTGCCTGATGTGTGTAGTAGATCGGGGTGGTCAGACAGTTTTCTGCCATCGCAGTCAGTATCGTGGTATAAATCTCCTGAATACGGGTTTCATCTGTCGAGGAGTTTACCTCGCTGATAAGTTTTGCTTCGCCCGGCAGGTATGCGCAGATTTGCGAAATAATCGGATCCATTGTTCCATTCGGGTCCATATTGGTAATAACACTGGTCGGGTCATAAAATCCGCCCTGGGTTTTGAAAATTGTCAAACCATACTGACCGCCCGTAATCATGGCGTACCAATCCATCATCGGAGCAGATTTGGGCGTCAATTCAATACCGATTTTTTTCATCTGATCGCAGATATAAACTACCAGATCATCATCAGACGCAGAGCCGGTCTGGTACAGGAAGTCCGCAACCATCTTAATCCCGTCCTTTTCACGAATGCCATCGCCATCGGTATCAACATATCCGGCATCGTCTAGCAGTTGATTCGCTTTGTCCAGATTATATTCATAGATGTTCTGCACCACATCGCAATACGGCAGATCTCTGGAGAAGAAAGTATCCGCTTTTTCAAACATTCCGCCAAAAACGCTGTTTACAACGGCTTCCTTGTCAATCGTGGAAGTCATCGCCTCTCTTACTGCCTGGTCGCTAAAAATCGGGTCACTTAGGTTATAGCCCATGTAATAGGTTTGCAGAGAAGTTTCATCTACCTTTACGCCAAAGGCCTCCGTGTTCTTCATTTCTTCGTAGCTTTCGGAAGAAACCTTTGTGATGCCGGCAAAGAAGTCAACTTCCCCGTTTCGCAGCGCAAGCACCTTGGCGTCATTATCCGGAATTACCTTGATGGAGAAGCTGTCAACATCAGGTTTGTCTCCCCAATAATTCGGATTGCTTATAAAATTATAGGTCTGCCCGTCATTGTCGCCCTCGTACATATAGGAGCCGGTTCCAAAGGTAGCCGTCTTGAAGCTGTCCTTTGCTGTTAGATCATCATTTAACTGCTCACCTGATACTATTCCGAATGGGTTTGCAAGGCACAGGTCGCGCAAGGTGCTGTAATATGGCTGTGTCAAATACAGTTCTACGGTATAATTATCTACCGCCACAGCATCCCGGGTGATTGTAGAGAGCTTGCCATAGCCGCCGTTATACTGCCCCAGGTTGACAGGCACAGCCAAAAGTGATTTTGCCACATCATCGGCAGTCAAGTCGGATCCATCCGAAAACTGAATACCCTGCTTAATGTTGAAAGTATATACCTTTCCATCATCACTAACCGTCCAGTCCTCAGCCAGTGAGCCAACTACTTCACCATCCTCATCATACTGAACCAGCGTATCGTAGAAGCTGGTCAGGTAATAGGTAATGTCATATCCGCTGGAAGTGACCTCTGGGGTGATAATGGTATAAAAGTACTCAAAGCCCCAGCTTTCTGCAAGGTTTAAGTGAACAGTTTCCTGAGTATCTGTCTGTTCCAAACCGGTCTCTGAGTTGCTTGTCGTTTCATTGTTCCCCGAACACGCAGTCAGTGAAATCATCATAGTTGCGGACAGCAATGCCGCCGCCAATCGTTTCATCTTCATCATAAAATATTCCTTTCATAATTAAATTTAGATTTTTATTCTATCTTGGTTTAAAGCATTATGTTAAGTAATTCCACTTGATTCTAACAGTCTCCTGCTGTATCCATCGGTAAATACTGACATATCGCCAGAAAAAGCAACCTGCTCCACCAGATGAGAATTTCTCATAACAAGAACCTCATCTGCCACAAAAACAGCAAGCTCCATATCGTGTGTAATGAATATCAAAGTAAAACCTATTTTCTTATGTAAATGAATGATTTCCTCTATTATCTTTTTCCTTAAAGGCGAATCAAACCCATTGGTTGCCTCATCAAAAATCAGGCAATCCGGTTCCACGGCCAAGGCCCTGGCAATAGCCACTCTTTTCTGTTCGCCGCCTGAGAGTTCCGAAGGGAGACGGGCATAATAGCGTACGGGAAGGTTGCATAGACTCATCAACGATTCACATTTCTTTCTCCGCTTATCTTTGTCCATATGGAAAAAGCAAAGCAGCGGTTCTTCTATCGACTTGCCTACTGTCATTTTGGGATCAAGGGAGGCAGCGGAGTTTTGCCCGATAAGCTGTACCTTCTTAAAATGACCTTTCCCTATTTTGCGTTTCACATAAACAGGTGTGTCATCCACAAATACATTGCCGCTGTCCGGGTGTTGAAGCCCTGCAACCATTCTTGCCAGAGTAGTCTTGCCTGATCCGGATTCCCCAACAATGGCATATCGTCCGCCATCCTTAAACGCGACAGAAAGAACGGACACTGCAGCAAATTTTTCATTTGATAAAAAACCCCTTGAAAAAGAGCAGCTTAGTTTTTTTACTTCTATCACGAACAGCACCCCCTTTCCAAACTGCTTGCACTGAGCAGGTATTTTGTGTATTCCTCTTTTGGTTCCCTTAGAACTGCTTCAGTTTTGCCAGTTTCAATTACTTTCCCGTGATTCATAACAAGAATCTGATCGGAAACAGATGCGGCTTTCAAATCATGGGTGACCAGCAGAACCGACACCCCTTCCTCACAGAGCTTCCGCAGTTGTTTCATCAACGCCATTTTGTTACATGCGTCTATTGCGGTAGTCGCCTCGTCCGCAATCAGTATTTGCGGACGGTTTATAAGAGCCGCCGCAATCATAATTCGTTGCAGCATACCTCCGGAAAGAGCAAAAGGATAATTTTTCAAAATCCGCTTTGTGTCCTCCAGACCCAGCCGTTTTAGTGTCATTTCAAACTGCGCCAGGAGTTCCGATTCGGGGATTTTTTCATGATGCTGGAGATATGTCTTTTTCAATTGTTTCCCAATCCGGATAGACGGATTGAACGCAGTCATAGGGTTCTGCATGATAAAACAGATTTCTTTCCCGTAAATCTGCCGTAGCTTCTTTTTCGGCAGGGTCAAAAGGTTTTCACCCTGAAAAATGATTTCGCCCTCTGTCTTATAATTTGCCCCCAGCAGTCCCATGATTGACTTACATACAGTTGTTTTACCTGCGCCAGAACTTCCGACAATCGAAAGCATCTGCCCCTTTTCTATTTGAAAGGAGATATTATCCGCAATGGTTTCACCAGAGGACAGGGTTATTTTTATGTCTTTTACTTTAAGAGGCACTGATTTCATCCTCCTTCCCGATAGAATCCCTAAGACCCTCTCCTAACAGGTTAAATCCGGCACAGCACACAATTAAACAAATTCCGGGGTAAATAATCAGGCTGGGATTTGTATAGATACTGTTCCTTGCCTCATTCAGCATAGCTCCCCATTCCGGCGTACCCGCAATCAGACCGACACCTAAAAAAGCGAAACTGGACACAGACATAATCGCCGTCGCGATTCCGGTCGTAAAGTACACAATAAATTGTGGCAGTACATTAGGAATCAAATGCTTTAATACAATTCTTGAACTTGACGCCCCTGATATTCTGGCCGCTTCAATATATTCTTTTTGACACTCCGTTTTGGCATAAGAGCGAACCATTCGCAGGAACCAGGCCGACATTGAAATTCCGATAGCCGTAATAATACTTGCAACTGAATTATCAACAGCAGAAACCAATGCCATCGCAATAACAATCAGCGGGAAAGCCATCAATATATCACACGATAGTCTTACAATTTCATCCGCCACACCATCCTTATAACTGGAATAACAACCGACAAGCAGTGCAATTGCTGCTAATATAATCAGAACAGGAATTGATAATCCAAGAGAATATCTTGTTCCATAAAGCAAGCGGGAGAGTTCACATCGCCCCATATGATCGCAGCCCAAAGGGTACTCTGCAGAGGGTGAGGCATTTTTCAATGCAAGGTTTGTGGTATTAGGATCATGCGGTGCCAGTAACGGGGCAGCCACAGCAAGCAGGATGAACAATATAATGAGTGTCATCCCAACGATGATCTGACCTTTTCTTTTCATATCCATTTCCTCCTATATGCAGGGCAAACAACACTTGAAAGAATGTCAGCCACAGTATTAAATAGAACAAACAGTATCGCACACACCAGGATGGAACCGGATATGCCATAGACATCCATACTCTCGCAGGCTTTCATTAAGTAGATGCCCAAGCCGTCTATCGAAAAGACTCTTTCCACCAGAGCGGATGTGCCAAAAAGAGCCGCGCAATATTGAGCAAATAGGGTGATGGCAGCAGGCAAAGCATTTCTTAATACTTCGCCAAATACAATTTGAGAATTTGAAAAACCTCTCGCTCTGGCATAGGTTACATAGTCACTTTTTAATTCATTCAATATGGAGGCTCTTAAAACCCTTGTAGCAATACATATAATCGGAACCGCCATAGCTGCCGAAGGCAAAATCATAGATTTAAAACTGCCGTCTGAAATCACGTTAAATATCGGAATTTTAACAGCAAAGGCAGTCAATAGTATAAGCGCCAGCCAAAAACTTGGAACGCAGATACCGATAATGCAAACAATACGAGCCACATTATCAAAGATTCCACCATTCCGAATGACAGAAATTGCAGCAATTAAAACAGTAAATAGAATAACCCATAGCATTGCCATGACAACCAGCGTACAAGTAACCGGAAGCGCCGCTTTGATATTTTCGATTACTGGCTGCCGATTGGTGATTGCGGTTCCCAAATCCCCGGTCAGCACACCCTTTATGTAATCCAGGTAACGCACATGAAAAGGTGCATTCAGTCCCAGTTCTACCCGTACAGTTTGAATTTGTTCTTCCGTTGCAAAACCATTCGATTTTCGCACAATTATTTCCGCCGGGTCTGTTCCGGTAAAAAGCTGCAAACAGAAACTCAAGGTGATAACGCCAAAAAACACGATGATAAAACTGATTATCCGCTTTCGGACATACGAAGCCATAGCACATCTCCTCACTAAAATATTGTGTTAGCATTTACTAACCTGCTGGCTAAAAAATAATCCACTAATGCGGATTCGCTATTCGCCTTATATCTTTTTAACATATTACAGTTTTTTTAACAACGCCATATCAGGAGAAAAAATACTCCATTCGGGTCAGGCGGCCTATGGGTTTCGACCACGAAAAACTAACGGGGTCTGCTTGTATACAGACTTAAAGGCAGCAGAAAACTTGCTTGCATTTTCATATCCGGCAAGCTCTGCAACCTCAGCAATGCTTATATCTTTTTTGTTCAATAGAATATTTGCCGCCGCCTGTATGCGTTGTTCTTTCATGAATGTACCGATAGATTGTCCGGCAATGGCTTTGAAACAGCGTTTCAGGCTGGAATCCGCAATATTAAAACGCAAAGAAAGCTCACCAATCGTCACCCGCTTTATCGGATTCTCAATTAGATAAGCATAGACAGATTTTGTTGCCGAAACTACAGACCTGGAAAACGAGGGAAGATTTTCAAATTTCTCACGTTCCACAAGGCCGAGAAAAAGGAACAATTCAATAATTTTTATAATGTAATAAGGCATCCGGATACGCTCATCCACATTATAAAGTTCGCTGAAAATATGATCTACCTCTGAACGGGCGCGAATCATCAGCGATTTTCCATCTGCACACAGGTAATCACGCAGAGAAAACAAGTTGATATCCGCTTGCGGAAACAGAGCATCCAAGGATGTCTGTGCCGTATGCAAATCCAACAGGATAGATATCCCAATATATTTATATGTAGGCAACCGGGAATTTGCAAATACCTGTCCGCCAAGATCGCTGATACATAAATCCCCTTCACCCATAAAACTGACTGTTCCATCCTGAAATTCACACTCGTAACATCCCTTAAGGCAGTGATTGATCAGCAAAAGATCTGGCTCCGGCGATACTTTCTGAAAGCATGAACCCATCTCTAAACGGTTATACGTTAATTGAATACCTTCACAAACATCGTAGCAGGATATTTCACCCTTGCCGCTATTGTTGGTTAAGCGATATATTTCACCTTCTCCATTACGTTTACGTTCCTCCCCGAAAAAATGATAACCGAGAAAGGCCCTCTTGCATATTTCTGTTGCCATATATCTAATCTTTCCTTTCCTGCAAACTTGCCACCTGATTTGGTTACATATTCTCAGTCTTTAATTTCCAACCAATAGCCTTTCTGCGGATACCGATGAAGTCTGCATAAATGCCTTTTTGCCCAATCAACTCGTCGTGAGTACCCCTCTGTACAATTTTCCCATCGTCCAGCACAAGGATTTGGTCTGCGTTCTGCACGGTTTTCAGTCGGTGGGCGATCATAACGATGGTCTTATTCCGCATCAGTTCCTCAATGGCGGCTTGTAACTGCTGCTCATTCTCAGGGTCTACGTTGGCGGTTGCCTCGTCTAAAATGATAATAGGTGCATCTTTCAATAAAGCCCTCGCGATAGAAATCCGCTGTTTTTCACCGCCTGATATGGTTGCGCCGCTTTCTCCGATGATAGTATCATAACCATTGGGAAGCTGTGAGATAAAATCATGGCAGCAGGCTTTCTTTGCTGCCGCAATTACTTCATCCATAGTCGCACTTGGCTTGCCGAATTTAATATTATTTATAATGGTATCGTTGAACAGGTATACGTTTTGGAACACCATGCTGAAATTGGAAAGCAGGCTATCCAGCGTATATTCCCTCACATCCACGCCGCCCAGCGTGATTTTTCCGCCGTCCACGTCCCAAAACCGCGCCATCAGATGGCAAATCGTGGTCTTGCCACCACCAGAGGGCCCAACAATCGCTGTGGTTGTGCCTTCCGGGATAGCAAAACTCACATCGTCAATGATTTTCTGCTTTTCGCCAGAAAAGCTCTTGTCATAAGAAAAGCTCACATTTTCTCCCTGGATGCCAAAGCTGTCCGGTATCACGTCTTTGCCATTCACATCCATGACCGGAGTATCGAATATCTCATCAATTTTATCCATAGATAAATCCATGACACGCAACAGCGCCGAAAAGCTGCCAGCGGAATCCAGCTGTCCGTAGATGATAAAGGAGGACACCATCATCAAAAGGCAGGTAATCAACTCCATACTTCCATTAAGATAAAAAGTGATGGAAACCAGTATCATCAATACGCCGAATAGTTTTAGCACAAAGCTCTGGAGATTCATATAGGGGATAAAGTTCTTTTCCATCCCCAAATTGATGTCCTCGTTCTCTTTAATCGCCTGGTCTACTGTTTTATTCGCTGTTTTATCAAGATTATAAGACCTGACCACGCCAATACCCTGCACATATTCCAATACCGCACTCACCAGCTTGCTGTCTGCGGATGACTTGATTGGTGAGAGTTGTTGGGATTTTTTTTGCATTAGAGCGTTTACAACAAGGAAAATGAGGATGCCTGCGATGATCAGCAACCCTACTCTCCAGTCGTAAATCAAAACAGCCAGCGTAATAATTGCTGTGGTAAGTACACCCTGCAACGTAATCATGATGACCCGTGTTGCCACATCCTGAAGGTTTTCGCAGGTGTTGGTGGTGATCGAGGTAATATAGCCAAGGCTGTTGTTGTTGAAATACCCCATAGGCATATATTTCAGGCGTTCGCCAATCTCCACCCGCTTATTGGCCGCCAGCATGTATCCTCCCTCGGTTTGTTTCATGGTCATGCTTTGCCTTGTAAGCGCACAGCCGATGATACTGACAAACATAATGCCCAGTGATGTCCAAACGGTCTGCATCGTCATATTCCCGTCAATGATTGCCGTAAGCACGACGGCAATAGCCGGAATGCGGATTGCTTCAAAAATGGCATGGATAAGTGAGATGATGACAGAAGAATAGAACTTACCACGCTGCACTCCTGAAAACCGAAAGAATTTCCGAAGTATCTGAATCATACCAAAACCTCCTTTGCACTGTCTTTCGCCCCAATGTGGGCTTCCCACATATTTTTATACAGCGGGCAGCCTGCCAGCAGTTCTTCATGTGTTCCACCGGCAGATATTGTCCCGTTTTCAATAACTACGATCTTATCCGAATCTGTAATTGTAGACAGCCGGTGGGCAATGACAATCAGCGTTTTTCCCAACACCAGCCTGGAAACTGCCGTTTGAATAACCGCTTCGTTCTCCGGGTCCGTATATGCCGTAGCCTCATCTAAAATCACGACAGGTGCATTTTTCAACATGGCTCTGGCAATCGCGATGCGCTGACGTTCGCCGCCGGACAGATGACCGCCACCACCGCCGCACTGTGTTTCATACCTGTTTTCCAGCTGCATGATAAACTCATGACACCCACTCTCCTTAGCGGCGAGTTCTACCTCTTGATCAGAAGCTCCGGGTCTGCCAATAAGAATATTGTTGCGTATGGTATCGTCAAAGAGGTAGTTATCCTGAGAAACATAGGAAATATTTGAATTTATCTGCGCTAGCGGTATCTCCCTAATATTTATGCCGCCGATAGAAATGGAGCCTTTCGACACATCCCACATGGAGGCGATTAGCTTGGCTATCGTAGATTTGCCGCCCCCGGAAGGCCCTACAAGGGCTGTGACACTGCCTGCATCTACAGATAGGTTTACATTATTCAATACCTGCTCCTTCCCATAGGCGAAGGATACATTTTTGAGTTCTATATCATAACCCATAAGGTCTTTTTCTGTCTCCGGACGCTCCATATCCGATACACTTAAAACCTCCGCAATATCCCCGATGATTGTGGTTATTTTCGCTAGGTCATCGGAATGAGACATCGTGTTAATCAGTGGCCCGATGATACC
>Ga0153924_1001385_pt1 | contig 12269 bp, 13 predicted proteins | sample TSNJ008MetaG_FD_104709 | JGI IMG/M metagenome (GOLD analysis project Ga0153924, IMG submission 104709) | Attine ant fungus gardens microbial communities from New Jersey, USA - TSNJ008 MetaG | ecosystem: Host-associated > Fungi > Mycelium > Unclassified | place: USA: New Jersey, Wharton State...
CAGAACGCCGCCGGACGTGTGTCGCTCAGAAGATCGTAAATCGTGGGAACCGAGCCGTTGTGCAAGAACGGTCCGGTCGCCCAGACACCAATCAACGGACGGGCTTTGTAGCCACATGGCGCGGGAAACGCGTCGACCGTGCGTCCAAAGCCGTCATATTCGGGCCATTCCGACTTCGGAATGCCAGCATCGACGTATGCTTGATGCTTGACGTGTTCGACGACGTACGCGAGGCCAACCGCGGTGTGAACGGCATTGCCGAGACCGAGTTTGGTGGCATCGAACGTGTGCTTTGCATAATCGACGGCCTGATTGGGATCTGTGCCGATCTTAGAGAGCGGAATCACCGAAACGTGCCATTCGACGGGCGTTGTGCCTGCAATCTTTTGTATGGCGTGACAGCTCGCGCAATTGGTTTCGAAGAGGATCTTCCCGCGTACTGCACGGTCGGTGTCGATATTTCCTAGCACCGCCTGCGGCCAGGGCGGCGGCTGTAGTTTGCTCAGCGTTTGTTCCATCCAGTAGAGGCTTTGAACCCGAATCGAGGTTTGCCAGCGTTCCGGTTCAGCCTTGGTGGCGCCGGTTGCGCGATCGATGAAATTCGTCTCGGCTCCCACGCCGAGCGCTTCGCCAATGTTGCGATCCATCGGCTGTCGCACTGATGCATTGTATTGCACCCAGTCGAACCGCCAAATATCCCATAAGTACGGAAAAACGACCGGCGCATCGCCCTTCTTGGCATTTTGCGGCACGCCGAGGTTCGTCGAGAACACGGCCGTCGCGATTGCGTTGAGCGCATCGAGCCGGCCGGGTCCTGACGGCGTCGACGCAACGACGTAATCGGGCGGGGTCTTCGCTCCGTTCACCATCGTTTCGAAAAGCGCATCGAACGAGCGAGTGATGAGCGCACTCGGGAAACCCAGCTCGACGGCCTCTTTTTCGAAGCGTTCGCGCGCTGCGGGAACCTTACCCGTAGTAATCACGGCTTCGGCGAGTGCCTTTCGGAACGCCGCTACGTCGATGTTGGCCGGAGCGCCATCGATGAGAATATCGGTTCCTCGGTACATGATTTGCGATGTATGACAGGCGGCGCACGTAAAGCCCGCCATCGCAATGCCGGTGCGCTTGTCGCGATCGATCGCGAGCCCAATCGGCCAGCCGTACGTGTTGTAGGTGCCGCGCTCGTGATCCTGATCATAAATAAAGCCGAAGCGACGCATATTCGAGGGATCCATGAAGGGTGCGCCCGCGGGCGTTCGTAGGGCCTGGAGCATCGCCGCCGGCATAAAACGCGTCCCCTGCGATTCGTAATGATAGCGCAACTGCGTTGCCTTCTCCCAACCCTGTTCCAGCGTCGTACCGTGGGTATAACTATGAACCAGAAGCAAAAATGCAGCGAGGAGAGAGCACGCAAGAATCCAGCGCACGTGCGGAAACCGAGACATCCAACACCTCCATGGAAGGTACTGCGTGAACGTCGGGACGATTACCAGCATATACGTCGATAGCCGTAACGCCACCCTTTTAGAAAGCCGCTTTGGAGCGACAAACATCGCAGCCCCGAGAAGGTTGAACCTAGCGAGGATAAGACGCGAGGGCGACCCCTGGATAGTGCCCCGCTCGGGCGCGCCTCGGACATTAAGTTTTTTCTTGTTGCCGGGCTATTGCAGCGACGTTGCGAATATGCGATAACCTTAGCGAGTGCTCTCTAGCTTAGAGAGCGCATCAAACATAATCTGTTGCTATAGGGTTTCGGGAGTGGCTCTTTACGCTGAGCCTCGAGCAGCTTTGCGCGAGGACGAGTTTCTACATATCTCGCCGGAGTTGGATGGGGCAGAACCGCCGGCGATTCGAGCGGTGGATCGTCTCCACGCGGATGCGGTAAGGCTGCGCGCTTCCGACATTCACCTCGAACCGACGCGAACCGGTGGCCGCGTGCGCATGCGCGTTGACGGGATTTTGCGCGGCGGCGACGAGCTGCCCGAGGGGCTTTTCACGCCGGTCGTGTCGCGCATCAAACTGATGGCGGCCATGGACATTGCGGAGCGAAGGCAACCTCAGGACGGTTGCTACGTGATCGAACGCTCGGGGTGCATTCTCGACGCGAGGGTGTCGTCGATGCCGACGGTCTCGGGTGAAAAGCTGGTGATTCGTCTTCTAGACCTTCAGGCGGAAACGCCGAGTTTGGAATCGCTCGGAATGGCTCCCGTCATGCTGGAGCGGTACCGGTCCGCGGTCTGCGCTGCGCATGGGTTTATCGTCGTCTGTGGACCGACCGGAAGCGGAAAAACAACGACGCTTTATGCTTCACTTGCGCAGCGCGATTTGGAATCAACGCACGTTTGTACGGTCGAGGATCCGGTTGAGGTTCACATGGCCGGCGTAGCTCAGGTGCAGGTCAATCCGAAAGCCGGCCTCACGTTCGCATCTGCGCTCCGAGCATTCCTGCGACAGGATCCCAACGTGATCATGCTCGGCGAAATGCGTGACTGCGAATCCGCAGGCGTGGCGATGTCTGCGGCGCTCTCAGGGCAGCTGGTTATGACCACGCTGCACGCCAGCGATGCGGTGAGTGCCATTCAACGATTGGTTGAACTCGGTTTGAGCCGGCATGCACTGGCCTGCGGGCTCTCGGCAATCGTCGGCCAGCGGTTGGTGCGACGATTGTGTCCTTATTGCAGAAAGGCTGAACCGTCTGAACGCGGGACCGTATTCGAGCCTGCCGGATGCGCGCGCTGCGATCGTACCGGATATAAAGGTCGGACTGGGATTTTCGAGTTGCTACTCGTGACCAATGAAATCCGAAGCGCAATTTCTTCGCCTGAATTGACGCTGCGGCTGCTCGAACTCGCAGCGCGCAGCGGATACGAGCCAATGGCGGTCGACGCCTTACGCCTGGTAAGGAGCGGTCAGACGAGTGCGAGCGAATTGCAGCGCGTGGTCGGATTGGCAAGCCGCTGATGGAGGCTACGATTCCAACGGTTCGCTTCGCCGACGTGCTCCATTTGGCGAGGCAACAAGACGCTTCGGATATTCATCTCGTGCCCGGACTGACTCCCGCATTGCGCGTAGACGGTGAATTGCGGTTCGTTTCCGGCCCAACATTGTCGGCGCGGGAGACGGCGGAGATTGCGCGTTCGCTCTTCGAGGCTCGCGCCTTTGCTCGCCTGGAGGCGGGTGCGGACGTCTCAGTCACCTGTGCCGTGAACGAGCGTATAACCCTGCGTGCTCACGCCTTCGGTACATCGACCGGATGCGCACTGGCGGTTCGACTGTTGCAAGATCGCGTCCCGACGCTCGATTCCCTTCATCTTCCCGCCATCGTAAAGACCTTCGCGGCTCGCGATCGGGGACTGATCGTCTTTTCCGGTCCCACGGGAAGCGGTAAAACAACATCACTCGCGGCGCTAATCGCAGAGATCAATACAGCGACTGCGAAGCGGATCATAACTGTGGAGGATCCGATCGAATACCGATTCACCAGCGCACGATCGCTCATAACGCAACGCGAGATCGGCGTGGACGCGCATTCGTTTGCCTCCGCGCTGCTGGGGGCTCTTCGCGCCGATCCGGACGTTATTATGCTGGGGGAAATGCGCGATAGCGAAACGATCCGGGCGGCGCTGACCGCGGCGGAGACCGGGCATCTCGTTCTCACGACACTTCATACGGGCAACGCGGTCCAGACGCTGGAGCGCATCGTTGACGCTTTTTCCGGTGATGAACAGAGCCAAATGCGCGCTCTGGTCGCCCAAACACTCCTGGCCGTGTTCTCGCAGCGGCTGCTACCGCGCAAACATGGCCCTGGGCGTCGTGCTGCCGTGGAGGTCCTGCTAGCAACCGATGCGGTTCGCGCGATGGTACGGGACTCGCGTACGCACTTGATTCACAATGCGATGGCGACGAGCCGGCATTTGGGAATGCAAACGCTCGAGCACCACCTTTGCGAGCTCGTTGCGGGAAATGAAATCGATCGTGAGGCTGCGCGGCGAGTATGCGAACGCCTTGGCGATCGTTACTTGGCGGCCGAGCCCGGAGCGTAGGAGCGTGGGATTCGTCTTCGCCTACACCGCGAGAAGCGGTGAGGGTCAATTCGTGGCGGGAACCCTGCGCGCAGAAAGCCGTGACCAAGCTCTCGCCCATCTGCGAACGCGAAGGCTGTTTGTTACGTCGCTTGGTGAAAGAGGCTCAGCCCGCGGAGCGTTTGGGGCGATTGCGACGGCGTTGCCGCTCTCACGATCGGCGCGTACGGCATTCTTCAGATCCTTCGCTGCCCTCATCGGCGCCGGTGTGCCGATCCGTCGAGCGCTCGACGTTGTGATTGTAAATTGCCAAGACGCCCGTTTGCGTGAGGCGCTAAGCGCGGTTGCAAACGATATCGAATCAGGCAGTGACCTCTCGAGCGCGATGTCGAAGCGCCCGCGCGAATTTTCACGGCTTTCCGTGGCCATGATTCGCGCCGGCGAACTGGGCGGCGCATTGGAAGACGTGCTGGAGCGCACGGCGACGTTGCTCGAGCGCCACGACGCGGTACGAAAGCGCGTTCGAGCTGCGATGACCTATCCATTGATCGTCGCGGCAGCATCACTGGCCCTGGTGTTATTTCTCGTCGATAATACCGTGCCTGCGTTTGCGGCAATTTTTGCCGAGATGCACGTTCGTCTTCCGCTGGTCACGCGCATCGTGCTCGCTGCGGGAAGAGTACTGCACAGCGCGACCGCGTGGGTCGCGATCGCGACGGTCCCCGTCGCGACTATGGCGTTATTGCGTTCACGGTTGGTCCCTTCGATGCAGGACCGATTGCATCGCGTAGTGCTTGCTATCCCGGCCGTCGGTCTGATACTCAGGCGGAGCGCGGTGGCTAGGTTTTCGCGCACGCTAGGAACGCTGCTGCGCTCTGGCGTTCCTTTGCTCGGAGCAATCGAAGCAGCCGGAGACGTGGTCGAAAATACCAGCTACGAGCGAGGCCTAAACGACCTGTCAGACGCGCTGCGCGAAGGCTCAACCGTCGCTGATGCGTTGGACCGCACCGCGCTGTTCGAGGGTGTTTTCCTTCAACTCGTGAGAGTGGGGGAAGAAACGGGGACTCTTGACGCAATGCTCTTGCGAGTTGCCGACTACTATGAACTCGACGTCGAAACCGCGCTTACAACCTTGGGCAGTATACTTGAGCCCCTGTTGATCCTCGCGCTCGGCTCCATCATCGGAGCGATCGTGGCCGCGATTGTAATACCGCTCTATTCCATGATTGGGAGTATCAAGTGACCTCACCGGATCCTGAACGCGAACGGACGATTCACGAGTACCGCTATCTATGCAAGCGCGGGGCAACGAAGTTTGCGCGCGATGGCGTCGAGCGTGGTGACTTGGAACAGGTTGCGGCCATCGGGCTCATCAAAGCTACGGATCGATTCGATCCAAAGCTCGGCACGCCGTTTGAAGCATATGCGTGGATGCTCGTGCTTGGCGAACTCATGCATTACGTTCGTGATAGCGAACGCAGCGTTCGGGCTCCTCGGCGAATTCGCGAACTCGAGCGACGGTACGCTGCGGCCGAGCGAGAACTCTGCGGCCGGCTCGGCCGTGAGCCGAGTGAGGCCGAGATGAGTCATGCCTTGGGCGCATCGCGCGAGGCCATCAGCGAGATGTTGCGTTATCGCGAAAGTGGCATTCCGGTTTCGGTGGAGGCGTTACTCCCGTACGATCACCTGGCGCTTTCGTATACGATCGATCATCAGCTCGAACGTATGTCGATCGAATCGGCGCTCGCGACGCTGTCGAATCTGGAGCGCGTGATCCTAAAGGAGATCTACGTGAACGATACACCAGTATGTGAGATAGCCAAGCGCCTTGGATATTCGAGACGTCACATTACCCGGCTGCATCGTGCGGCGCTCGAAAAACTCCGCCCGCATACGCGTCCCATGAGCGCCTGATCGTGGCACTGCGGTGTAAAGGCGGATGCCGGAAAAGGAGTGCGGATGTCACGAGAGAGCGAGCGGGGTTTTACGCTCATCGAGATGATGATCGTTGTGGCGATCATCGCGATCTTGGTGGCCATTCTCGTGCCGAACTTCATGCGCGCTCGCGCGCAAGCGCAGACCGCAGCGTGCGAGGGGAATCTCAAGGAGATCGCGACGGCGCTCGAGCTTTATCAAACCGATCATGAGGCCTACCCGGACGTAACCAGCCCGACGAACGTTACTTCGACCGATACCAATCTTGGGCAGTATCTGCGGCAGACTCCGATCGATCCGGTGAATCCAACCGGTTTCTACCAATACCAAGTAGCGAACTATCAGAGTGGCGACGCGAGCTATACAATCGTCTGTCCCGGCTCGCACGACCCTGCGACCCTTTCAGCGATCGGCGGAACCGCATCAGCCGAGCATATCGAGTATTCATCTGGCGCTGGATTCAGTGCGGTGGCGAGCCAGTAAGATGGATGTTGCGAGCTATTCGGCTGCGTTTTCGACGGGCTTGGTCACGAGCGTAGGTCCGTGCGCGGCTCCAAGATATCTGACGCTGACCGCGCTTGTGGCGAATGCGGATGTGCGAACGCGACGATTGCGTGCAGCGTGGTTTCTTGGGGGATTGGCGTGCTGCTATGTGGGGCTTGCAGCGGTTGCATCGTGGGCCGTCGCGTTGCAATCATTTTCGCACGAGGTATACATTGGGCTCGCCACGACATTCGCAGTCTTCGGTCTCGCACGGCTGGTCGTTCGTAAGAAGTGCTCGCACATGGCGAGTTCGATACCGTCGAAGGGGTCGCTGTGGCTACTTGGGGCTGGGTTGGGACTCGTTTTTTCGCCGTGCTGCAGCCCGGTGCTGGTTTTGGCTGCAAGCCTAAGCGCAGCTTCGACTTCGTTTCAGCCGGCATTCGGATCGATTCTTGCCTTTATTTGTGGGCATCTAGCGCCCCTCATGCTCGCGGCGTTTGGCATGAGCATCAGAGCGCGTGTCCTGTTGTTCGAAGGGGTGGAACCCGCCCTTGGGACGATCGGCGCGGGATTAATGATCGCCCTTGCATGCTATTACGGTCTGCTGGCATGATCGATTGGAACGCTTCCGTGCGTCGCACTCTGCTTGTTGCGACGGCCTTGTTGCTATCCGCTCCGCTACTACGCTCGTCAATATCCTGCGCATTAGTCACGCGCGGTGACGGGTTGCTCTATGCGCGCGACGCACGTGCCTCGGTGATGTACCGCCGTGCAGTCGAGGTCGATCCTGGTAACGAGGTCGCCGCGGACCGGTATGCGTTCGCTGCGCTGCTTTCGCACCGCCGCAGCGAAGTCGAAGACGGAATTCGTATTGCGAGCTTAGGTCTCGCAGCGCATCCCGACGACGCGGCCCTACGCATGGATCGCGCCCTTTGCCTTCAGCGCATGAAACGCTTCGCCTCTGCGGAGACAGATTTCAGACGTGTGGCACTGCAGACTCGGAACGTTCAGGCTCTAGCCTTCGCGGCGGCTGACGCTCGCAAACTCTTACGTCCGGCGCAGGCGCGGGAGCTCCTGCTCCTTGCCGCGAGGGTAGACCCGCATTACGCGCCGGTTCAACGTGATCTGCGTGAGATGCGACCGTGATGGCGTTCACCGAGCTTACGGTTTTCGCGGGAATGCTGCTGATATTTACCGTCCTTGCGCGCTCGCAGAGCAAGAGCGTGTCACTAGCCGATCCGACGATTATTGGATTGCTTTTGGCTGGAGCAGTAGCGCTCGAGACGCGCAACGGAGCCGTAGTGAATCTCTTCGGCGTCACGCTGGTAGTCGCGTGCACCATCGTAGCGGCTGCGAGCGATCGGGCAACGGGACTGATCTTTGATGTTGCGACCGGCACGGGAGCTGTTGCAATCTTGGCTTGGGCTATTCCGACGCATCAGTTCGCTGCAACAGCGCTTGGGGCAGGTATCTGCGGGCTTGCGATGTTTGCCCTCCACGTTGGGACGCGTGGCAGCGGAATCGGTCTAGGGGACGTCAAGTTATCCGCCGTTATCGGTGGTGGGATCGGCGGAGCGACAGCAATCGCGGCCGTCGGTGCCGGTTTCGTATTCGGCGCGATTTGGACTTGCGCCATGCTGGCACTTCGGCGGGTTCGCCGCGGAGAGCGAGTAGCATTTGCCCCGTTTCTGGCGGCCGGCTCCATTGCGTTCATCGGGTTCTCGGGGGTGCAGTTTGGTGGCTGACTGGAAAGAACTTCCACTCGGCATCGACCTTGGCTCTACGCGAGCTCGGATCGCGCTGGCGGAATGCGATCGCAATGAGAACGTGCGTATTCGAGCAATTGTGGCGCGTGATTTGCCTGACGGCGCGGCCACGCCACTGTGCGTTATGGAGCCTGACCTCGTGTCAGCGGTGATCGAAGATATGGTTAGCGAACTTGGTTCGCGCGAACGTCGCTGCGTTCTTGCGCTCGGTGCTCCGGCGTGCGCGCTGCGGGTCATAGCATTTCCGAAGATGACGTGGGCGGAGCGGATGCGAGCGGCACGCTTCGAGGCACAGCGATTCTCCGGCTGGACCCTGGACACAGAGGAAACCGTCGTTCGCGTGCATGCCGTTGATCCGACTTCCGGAGAATTTGCCGTAGGCGTTACTCGCCGCCAGGCGATCGAGACGCGAGTAGAGTCGGTTAAAAAGGCCGGTCTGCGCGTCGTAGCCGTCGATCACGAAGCGTTTGCGCTGCGGCGTTTATTCCCGCAGTGCGACGCCATCGTCGATGTGGCTGCCGAACGATCGGGCATCCATATCTTTGGCGAGCATGGACCGTTATCGCTCGCGATCGAGCTTGGCGGCGCGGCGATTACCCAAGGCATCGCGGCAGAGCTCTCGATCGACCTTCCGTCAGCAGAGCGCAGGAAGCGGATCTTAGGGTGCGCGGGTGCGGGCCTCGGCCCGCGCACTGAGCTCATCGAGGCAATTGCGAGTGTCGTCGAACGCGCTCGCGCGCGAGGACCAATCGAACGTATCGCGTTGACGGGAAACGGTTCGCGAATACCAACCTTCGCGCGTGAGCTCGAAGAAGCAGTCGGATCCGTGACGGAGATGCCCGTTCCGGAGTTGCTGCGCACGGGCGTGTATCCGGAGGACGTCGTGCGCGCCGCGTCACCGGATTGGGTGCTGGCCGCAAGCCTGGCCGTATGGGCACTCGCGGCCTGATGCGCTTCAATTATCTACGCGACAGCGTACCGGACGCGTTTGAGCGGCTTTATCCGCATCGGATTCCAGAGAGTTTTCACACGCCGCTTGCAGCACTTGCGACCGCGGTGATTGCCGTATGTTGCTGGTGGGGGATCGAGCGGATCTTGCTGCACCAGGCGACAGCGGAGCTGCATGCCCAGACGATGCGCCTGAACGAAAGTCGTGCGGCTTTAGGAGAGGCGCATGTACGTAGAATGCGCCTCGAGTCGCTCGTGGCACTCGACGAGCGCTTGCGCGCGATCCGACGTTCGGGCGCGGAGCTTTCCGGTGAGTTGGCCGATGTTGCGAACCACGTTCCCAGACGTGCGTGGCTCACGAGCATTGTGCACCTCGATCGCAGCGTGGAGATCGATGGTCAGGCGCTGGGTCTTGATGGTTTGGGCGATACAGTAGCCGATCTCATGACCAGCAGTGCGGCCCAATCGCCGAAATTGCTACGCGCGAGCAGAAACGAGGGCGGGCGAACTTCCGGAATCATTTCCTTCGCCGTGCGAATCGATGTGCACCGATGACTGCGGCTGGAAAGATGGATGTAACGGCCTGGGTCCGCGTCATTTGGGTGTTGACCGCAGCGATTTTCTTTGGGATTGGAATCGGTGCCGTTTGGTGGCCGAGCGCGCAGGCGATTGCAAGCGTGCGAGCACAGGCCAAGGGCGCTTACGACGAGGCAAACCAGAATGAATCGGAAATTCGGCACGCCGCGCAACTCCGAGCCGTAGCCGAGCGCGTGTCGCGGGACGTCAGCCGTCTTGCGGGCCAGGACTCGGAAAGCGCCACGACGGCTATGACCCTACGGATTCTCAATGCACAGTCGCGCAAATTCGGCGTCGAGATCGGTGCGATTGTGCCGCGGTCCGAAGCAGCGCCGGATGCCCCTAATCCGGGGGCAGTAAATAACAGACTGACCGGCACGGAGGTTGAGATCGATCTGCGCGGGTGTTTTCGGAACGTGCTCAGCTTCGTATCGGATCTTCCTCGACACGAAGTCTTGATAAGAATCAACAGCGTCGACGTTTTACAGGTCGACGCGAGTCGCCCGGACCGGCCGGTTCTCACGGTCAAAATGGCCGCGACGCTATTCCGGTGCCGGTGCATCGTTGGAACGGAGGTCGTACGTGTTCCCCGGACTTTATGACGATCAAAGGCGGATGCTGATGCGTCTGGCCGCAATGCTCACATGCGGTGCCGCGTCGGTTCTCCCCCTGACGGCGCAGACGTCGCTGCTAGCGGGAGCCGCGAACGCACCCGCGATAACGATGGATTCGCTTCCGCAGGCGCCTCCGACAAGGCTTACATTTCCCGCCTTTTCCGTAACGCGTGATCCCTTCGTGCCTGAGACTCCCGTGATCGGCAACCAGATGATTCAGCAGGTTGACACCGTAGGCGACACCGTTGCGCAGGGCATGCCGATCGTGCGTGCGGTCGTCGCCAGTGATAACGCGCGTGCCCTTGTGGAGATCGACGGGAGTATGCGCGTCGTTGGAATAGGCGATCGGCTGGTCGATGCAACGGTTGTGCAAATCGATTCAGCGGGCATCCTTCTCTCCAATGGCTGGCAGCTGGGGCTGCAAGGGAGTCACAATTGAGGGTCGCGATCGCGTTGTTCTTTGGCCTGCTTTTAACGGCGTCGGGAGCCACGGCGGCGACGAAGCTCATAACGCTCGACGTGCACGACGCGAACATCACTGACGTCATCGCATTGCTCGCGACTCAGTCAGGCGAGAATGTTGTAACGGATGACTCAATCCGGCCCGTTCGTGTAACGTTGCACCTGCACGCGGTAACGTTCGATCGTGCAATGGCCGTGATTGCCCGTGCAAACGGTCTGCAGGTACATCGCAGCGGCAATGTCCTGATCGTTGGGACGGCCGACGAGATGAATCGTCGATACGATGAAGGCGCATCACAGCTCGGGGCACAGACGATCCTGCTGCCGCTCCAGCACGCGAGTCCCGACGACGTTGCGAAGGAGATCACTCAGGCTCTGCCCGTCGGCACCGTCATCGTGGCGGACCGGCGAACGAGCGCGGTGATGGTGACGGGCGATTCCGATACGGTTGCGCGAGCGCGCCGCCTCATTGCTGCCTTGGACGTGCCCAGCAGTGGTACGGGAAATGGCAGCGTTACGCGCGTTTACCACCTCCAATACGTGAAATCAGACGATGCGATCAAGGAACTCAAGACGTTGGCTGCGGACGGGACGTATATCGCAGATGACGGTCACAACGAGGTGATCGTCAACGGAACAGACAGCGTCCAGGCGACGGCGTCGGCGCTGTTTGCCACGATCGATCGGCCGGCGCCGCAGGTAATGTTTGAGGTGAAAGTGGCGGACGTAACGCCACAGAACGACAGCAGCAACTTCGGCATCGAGTTTGGAGGAATAAATCTTGCGGGCGCGACCACGTTGGGTGCGACAGCATACGCCTTCACGGGCGGATCAATTCCCGTAAATGTGAGTCTGAACGCACTGATATCTCAGGGGCGCGCGCAGATTCTTGCCACGCCCAAGCTCGTTACACTCAATAATAAGGAAGCGGACCTTCTGATCGGGGAAACGTATCCGATCGTATTCAATACCTCGGTCCTTGGCGGACAAAACGTTCAGTTCGTTGACATCGGCGTGAAGTTGAGATTGACCCCGACCATCGGCGAGGACGGCGTCGTCACGGCGGAATTGCATCCGGAGTACAGCGAGATTGAGGGAACCACGGACACCGGGTATCCGATCATCGCCAATCGCAAAGTGGATTCAACACTTAGGGCAGCTGACGGACAAACGATCGTGTTAGGCGGTCTCATGCGCGACGTGGACAGCGAAACGCTCACCAAAATCCCGGGCTTGGCCGAGATCCCAATTCTGGGTAGGTTCTTCCAAAATAAACAGGCGTCGCACGAGCGAGACGAGATTGTCTTTTTGATCACGCCTCACGTGATTTATCCAACAACGGCAGAGTCGACTCCTCCGCCGGGATCGCACTAGCATTGCACAGCGTGAAAACCTAGAATAGGGAGCATACCCAGATTTCTCAGGCGATCACTTCATGTAATGGTCGACCCAGTCGAGCGTGA
>Ga0153924_1001386_pt1 | contig 12267 bp, 11 predicted proteins | sample TSNJ008MetaG_FD_104709 | JGI IMG/M metagenome (GOLD analysis project Ga0153924, IMG submission 104709) | Attine ant fungus gardens microbial communities from New Jersey, USA - TSNJ008 MetaG | ecosystem: Host-associated > Fungi > Mycelium > Unclassified | place: USA: New Jersey, Wharton State...
ACTGTTAGTCCGGGATTTGTTAAAAGTTGGAAGAATCAAAAATAGTAATTATTATTATAGCAATTTTGGGATTTTACAATATAAACTACATAATATATGTAATCATATAGTTAAATATAATTTAACAAAGAAAGAAAATTTAATAATAAAAATCATACAAAATCTTGAGGAAATAGAAGAAATAGATAAGAAATTAATGATTGGACTAAAAAATGATATTTTAACAAAATCACAAAGTTATGACGTTAAATCTATCGAAAAAATACGTGCAGATAATATTATAGTTGATTATAGTAGAGAATGGAAAATTAAAATTATCAATAAAGTAATTTATAAGTTTTCAACAGATAGTAATGCCTGGCTGAAATTTATCTTTTGGGGAACTGGAATAAAGATTTTTGGACTTGCTAATGAAATAGGTGGAAACGCTGAAGTTGTTATAGATGCACAGATTGCTAAAAAACTTAGCTGTTATTCGAAACATACAAATTATCATAAAGAATTATTTGCATTAGATGATATGGAGCTTGGATATCACGTTGTATATATTAAGCAGATAGACGCTAAAAATAAAATAAACATTCAAGAATTTAAGATATTAATAAGCCCTAAATCTAAAATAATAAGCAATAAAGCAATCTTCATTGGAAGTGATAGAGAGACAAAAGGTAATTGGCATAAGAAATATGGTATTGAAGGAAGCATTGTTATAGGTGGAGAAGAAAAATTACCATTATATTTAAGTAGTATCGGATATACATTCATTGATTCGATATATGTTTTATTAATGAGGTCTAATGGTGATAATAGATCACTTTTACGCAAACAAAAATCAGATAAGAGGGTTGTAGCATATGAATTAGCTGGTGATTCCTTCTATATAAATATGACTATACCAGGCAACAAATTGCAGAATATTTCATTTTATTCGATGGATTATGATAGATTAGGTCGAAAGTATTCAATATCAATAATAGATGGCTCCAGTGGAAAAGAGAAAGATAGAAGAATAGTTGAGAATTTTGAAGAAGGCATATATATGAATTATCAGTTACGCGGAGCAATTAAAATTAAGTTTGTTAAGATATCAGGTCCCGATACGGTTATATCAGGTATTTTTTTTGGGAGTATTTATTAATAAGGGCAGTGTAAATTAACAATTTATGGTTGCAGTTTATTACATATTTTGGTATACTATATTTAATCGATATACGATAATAAATAATGGGAAGGAGTAGTTATTATGAGTGGAGCAACATGTCAAAGCTGTGGAATGACAATGTTTGATGAAAAAGCATTTGGAACAAATTCAGATGGTACAAAAAGTGAAGATTATTGTTGTTATTGTTTCCAAAACGGTGAATTTGGTAAAGACGAAACAATGGAAGAAATGGTAGAAAGTTGTATTCCGTTTAGAGTTGATGATGGGACATATCCGGATGCTGATACGGCTAGAGCTCAGATGTTGAATGATTTTAAAGAGTATAAGCGTTGGAAAACGAATTAAGAAAAATCTGAGACTAAACGAATTAAGAATAGTGTGTGATTTATGGCATCGTGATTTTCTTTTACGATGCCATATGTAATTATATTAATAATAAAGGAGGGATAATAATGCATAATAAGGTGAAACAAGCAAAAGATGAATTGAATGGTTTATCTAAAGAAACAGGATTAAAAACAATAACTATAAGACGGCTTTCAGCTAAGTTATTCAGATCATTAGAGGATAAAAATATCGATAATGTATTTTCTGTTTGTGAAGAATTTTTGGAGCAGCATGATTGGGCAATGGGAGTAATTGCCTTTGATTGGGCTAATAGGGTTCAGGAACAATATAATGAATATACTTTTGATATTTTTGAATCGTGGTTGATAAAATATGTCCGTGGATGGGGAGATTGTGATGATTTTTGTACACATGCCTTTGGAGTATTACTTATTCAGGATCATCAATTATTTGACCGTATATTTAAATGGACTAATCATTCAGATTTTTGGATGAGGAGAGCTGCAGCTGTAATTTTAATACCATCAATATTTCATGATAGATATCATATGTTTGATCCATTTAGAATTTCTGATGCATTAATGCAGGATCAGAATGATTTGGTATTAAAGGGATATGGATGGATGTTAAAAATCCTTTCCACTAAGGAAAAGGATAAGGTCTATGAGTATTTATTAAAGAATAAAAATATTATGCCAAGAACAGCATTTAGATATGCACTAGAAAAAATGGATAGAAATGATAAAGAACAGTTAATGAAAAAATAAGATGGTTTTAAAGTAGACTAAAAAACATATATATGTTTAAGTTTCTAAGAAGGGGTTTATGAGGAGACAGTTGCATTCATAACCCGAAAAAAGATGTAAAGGCTATCGACATTGAAATTGGAGTGAACAAAGAAGATATAACGGAAAAAGCGATACAGGAGTATGTGAAAGAAAATATGGACTATACATTCATACAAAGTATATAGCAGAAGTTAAAAGGAAACTTGGTGTTATGTACGGTGTGCCAAATAAAGGTGAGGTATCTAAATGGGAATAACCTTCTTATCTTAGAAAAGAAAGCCAAGTCGATTGAGGATATTCTAAATTATTTTGGAGTTATAAATTAAATCGGGTACAATTTATCCTTTTTTTGACATTGTGTTGTGATATGAGCAAATTCATAGATAAAAGATAACAAGAAACACTATATTTTGATGTTGATAGTTAATTAGTTACAAGATATAGTTGAAATATTGCAGTGTATATGTTAAAATATGAACAGAACGTATGTTTGGACGGAGGGCAAGTATGCAGAAAACGATAGAAGAGTACACTAAAGAAATAAAAGAATTTGGTAATAAAAATAAACAATCCTATGAACAATTAGAGAAACTATCATCTGACCTTATTAAAAAAAGCATTGAATTTATCAAAGAGGAAACAAAAAATAAAATTGAAAATTGTGTAAAAAATAACCCTGAGCAAACAAAAAAACTAAATAGTGAGGATAAATTAAAAGAACTTAAGGATTCGATGAATAAATTATTAGCTAGGATATCAGAAGATATTATTTTTGATATGTCAGAGGACAAGGTGTTTATACATAGGTCATATAAACTGAATTCTAAGGTATCATCATATGAGTATGGCAGGATAATACGGGACAGATATATAGAAGTTTATCAAAAATTAGTTGGGCTAGCTGGAGAAATTCTTAATAAATTTGGGTATATAAAGGTAAGCAATGACTATAACGGGCATTCAGAATGGCAATATATTAGTGGTTCTGGTGGCAAAATTAAATACGGTTATGGTTTTGATAGTAGACTGCTTGACGAAGCATGGAAAGATTATGTTGTTACATATACTAAGTATTATGATGATATGCTTAAATATGAATCTTTATGTGCTGCTAAGGAGCAAGCAGAAGCAGTGAATTTATGGGAGAGTTTGTAATTATGGGAGAAAATTAATAATTATCAAGGAGATTGTAAGGTGAATATGGATGAAAATTATTTATCAGTTGAAGAACAGTACCTCTTCTAGATTAGGGACTAGTAGCACAAGGACTACACATCCATATTATTTGAAGCTTTTTCAAGAATTAGTAAATATTTTAGAAATACCTGTGACAATAAAAAATCCCTAATAATTTTTTACAAAAGGTGAAATGCTACTAAATTGCAAAAATCAAGTCTTTTTACAAGATAATATTACACAAACTATGGCAGGTGAAACCCAAGTAAATAGAAAATACAATGGCAGGAATAAGAAACAATTGTCTTGATTGGTATATACTAAACAGTTTAGATATAACATCAATAATAAGGGTTTTGGATGAAGATTTTATTAAAGATTTAAGACAATACAAAAGAGGAGAAGCGGTAGTGCTTTTAAACGGAAATCTTCCATTCCATTCTTATTTCAATGACTATAGGGATTATTGCAAACAGGTTAGAAGTATAAAAATAAAAGATAATTTAGAAACGTTTAAAGTAGATACATTTGATATAAAAAGCATTGTTAAAAGTTATTATAATATGCAACCTTCTACGACGCTTGATGTGGATAATCTTGTTAGAAAAATTGATTCTAAAATTGAACAGTTAGAAGCTGAAGAAAAGGCTGAGAAAGAAAAACAATATAAAAATCAAAGTAGACAAGAACAGTAATGCTATTGTCTACTACTTTCAATTATCCATATAATGTGTGAACAAGATTATGGCTATAATGAGATGATAAAGTCCTTCATGTCAACATGTTGTTTTTACATAGTCAAATTTTTGTTCCTCAAGTACAGAAGTAAGGTGAAAATCTGCTGGAAGGTTATTGTGCAGAGCAGTTTAAGGAATTTGCAACAAAGACAGAGCAGATATAGCGGATGGACTCAAATTTCATGCTGAAAACGCTGGAGTATATAAAAATATTTGAAGAGGGGGATGCTTCTGGAAGTGTTTGTGGATAGAACAGTGATTGCGTGTAAAAGTGAAGATGAGTAATAGAAGAAGGGGATTGGGAGTGAATTCTGTTCGGCTTACCTTTAGATAGAATAAAAGAGGGTAATATGTTAGAATGGGACTCTAATTAGGAGGATTCAATGAGAAAGATAGAGGGACTAAAGAGTAAAATTGCAGAACAATTTGCCTCTGAGTATAAAGCTTATGATTTAAAAGGAATATGTGAAAAATATGGTATTTTACCTGATGGAGATTTAGATCCTATGAATAGTAAGCGTATTTATATCGCAAATGGATTAAATAAAATGCAGGATGAAGATATATGTAAATTAGCCAGACAGTTATTGAAAGAATTTGAAAGCAAAGAGTTCATCAGGGAGATGGAACCATTCTTTGGGGATACAGAATTGGAGTTTTCATTTGTAACTAGAAGGCATGTTGTTGATTATGTTAGTTCGACGGGTAAGATGGAAGGTTGTATGAAATTAGAAGATTTTCTTTCATTCATTTGGAATATGACAGAAGTCGTAGATATTTTTAACAGGAATAACAGTCGGTGGAGAAATTGTAACGGCAGTAAAAATTGAAAAGAGTATGACCTACAGAGAGCTGTTGGAAAGTCGGTTAGAAATCAAGTATTTATCAGATGATACACTTTCAAAATTTTTAGAATGTCTTGTATTACCCGAAGTAAGGGAAGGTGAAGAGCAGAAAGAGTATGTACAAGGACTTAATGCTATAATTAAGGAAGATGGATATGAGTTATATGTTGATTCATTGGTATCGGGTATCCCACAGTTTCGAGTAGGCAAGAAGAAGTCTGTGAAAGGGGATTTTAAAAATCTGATTTTTGCTCCAATAGGTCAAAAACCAGATATTGTTATTGAAAACTCAATCCGTAATGAGTTGAGAGTGGTAGGTGATATAAAAAATTGTTTATTATATAATTTTAAAAGCAATGCGGATGGGCTTACATGGGCTGTTTTGATTGATTGGTGGAATAGATGTAATAAAGAATTGAAAGCTGATCCGGAAAAGAGTTTATATGACAGATTGAGGGATTCATTAGATTCTGAAATTGAAAAGCTGTTTTTCAGAACATATTATAACTATTATCGGTATCCAGACATGAAGGATATTCCTGCATTGGTTCCGCAGGTATTTTTACATTATGATCCTCGAAGTAAATTCCAAAGAAATGGACAATCCATTTATACCCATCAGAGAATGGATTTTTTAATGTTATTACATGGAGGTATACAAATTGTCTTTGAATTAGATGGAAAACAGCATTACTCCAATAATGGAATGGCTGAACCGCGATTATATGCAGAAATGTTAAAAGACGATAGAGACTTGCGATTAAAAGGATATGAAGTTTATAGATTTGGTGGATACGAGTTTACAGATAAAAAAATGTGAAGCAAATGATATGTAGTTTTTTTGATAGATTATTTGAAAAGCATGAAATTAGATTATATAAGGGAATTGGTAATAGTTATTTATAGATAAGAAAATGTTCTAATTAGAGGGAGAATCAGATGGGAAATATAAAATATTTACCCACAGAGAGGGTAGTGGAGTTATTATTAGAAAAAGGTCATGAAGGTGAATATTGGGATTTTAAACAAGAATGGCATGAAAATATTGCTGATTTACTAAAAGATATTATTTGTTTTACCAATACACCACATGATCAAAATTGTTTTTTGATATTTGGAGTGGATGATCATAGCAAAATCACAGGGATGGAGAAGGAAAGAAGAAAGCAGGCAGATATTCTTGAGGCGCTCTCAAATCTCTGGTTTGCCGGAGACATTATGCCAGAAATATCTGTTGAGATAGTTACCATTAATGATATGGTAATTGATGTTCTTACTATTTATGATACTATTCAAACACCTCTATACTTAAAGCGGAATTATGGTGAGATGCTTGCGGGCTGTATTTATATGCGCAGGGGCGATAAGAATACACCAAATAGAGGGAATGCAGACATTTGGGAAGTAGAGAAATTATGGAAAAAGAGATTTGGATTGCTGAAAACCCCGTTGGAATACATCTATGACAGATTGCTGTATGCATTGGAGTGGAAACAGCAGGGGTATATATATTATAATGCTTATAAGCCAGAATATCAGCTGGAGATACAGGATGAAGAAGAAGATCATCTTATCCCAGAATTTTATGCATATGCGATGACCAATGAAAGTACAAGATATCAAATGCTTCAAATAAAATGCGGGAGTACAGTATTGGATGAATATAAGATTGTTATATTAGATGGCGGCAGATATAGTACTCCAATTCCAGAATGGGGATATATTTGTTATGATCAATATGGGGTTCACCATAAATATGCTTATAAATATTATGTGGTTGGAAGTGACAGATATAAGCTGTATAGATTTTTCTTAGATAGTGAAGATGAAGAAGGGAAGATTGCAAATAGAGATTTAATGGAAGTGGTCTTAATGTATGAGTCTGAAGAAGAGCATATGCAGTTTGAACAATTTATAGAAACTCATCAAGATATGTTAGAAGAAAAAATAAGTAAACAAGATAGATTTTCATATATACAAGCGACAAATGAGCGTGATACGGAAGCCTGTACGATAAGACTCTATGCGGGATTATGTTTAAATAAAATGCTGAAAGAATTTAGGGAAAATGTCACTTAAAGATGTTGTAAAAAAGTGATTTGCAGAATTGTTCATTATGTTTATGGGAGACATGCCTTCGATAGTAATTAAGCGGAATTAAGTGTAGACAAATTTTTGCTTGGCGATAAACTGGAATTTGTGAGGATAAAATAGTGAATGGTTTTGAAAGAAAGAATCTGTTATTTTCGCTCTGTGGATTGAATTGTGGGTTATACCTTATGCAACTGGATGGGCAGTGTCCCGGTTGTGTTGGTGGTGATGGAAACAGTCCTGTAAATTTGAAAGGTGTAGATAAACGGGGATTTGAAAGAATGTATAAACAGTATAGAAGGTGAGGTCAAATAAAATACATTTTATTGGATACTAACATTGTTATAGACATGGTTATTGATAGAAGACATCAAGTTACTGATACAATATTATCTAGTTTCATCAAACTGCTTGATTACGATGAAACTATATTAATTGTTCCAGATACTGTTAAAGTCGAAACACAGAGATACCTTGAAGAGAAATTGACTCTTGTTGGAAAACAGATAAATAAGGTCATGGAAAATGTTGATGATTTATATGGAGCCGCCACATATACCAGACGGTCTTGATATTCAGGAATACAAAAAGCATTCAAAACAAGAACTGGTTAAGGTATGCGAGATGTATAAGAAAAACGAGGTGAAGTACAAAGCTGATTTGGTGAAAACCATTGATCTAGTATTTAACCATAGAAATAGTGTGGTAATTCCTTGTGACGATTTTCTAAGCAATGTAGTCACAAAGCGAAGAATTTATAAACGAGCATCGTTTTATATTGAGAAGAAGGAATCATATGGTGACGGATTAATTGCAGAAACCCTTATTAATCTTGGTCGATATGATACTTTATACTCCCGGAGGTGGAATATTAACTAGCGGTTGTGTAAGTGTTACATACGGATTTTATAGAGTTTGATGAAGACAGCTGTGTAAGAGATGGAATTTCAGATGATATTTCATACAACTATGAGGATATTACTGATACACTAAAAGATGTAATTGATAACTGGAAAGAACTAGTGAGCGAACAGCTTGAGCTTGCCGAACAGCTTAAAGAAGAATTTGGATTGAACAAATTCCAGATTCTCGAGATTGGGGCTATCGGGAAATAGAATAGTCTAAGAATCGGGGCGGTATAACTCATACGAGTTATACCGCCCCGATAAATTTTTGCAAAAAAGAGAAAAAAGATGGCTAACGACAACCATCTTTCGTCCGTTACATTGTATAATGTAACTACTATGAATCCATATTATTATAACGAGTTTTTCGAAAAAGGACAACAAAAAATTTATTTTGATCTGTATCAGATAGGCTTACCGTCAGACGATCCTGTCTATACCCTTAAAAAAGTTCTGGAGGAGTTAAATTATTCGAGCCTTCTAGCTCGGTATTCGACCAAGGGAAGAAAAAGCTATAATCCTATCATGATGTACGCTGTACTTACCTATGCAGGCATGCGTGGGGCAAGAGGAGTTGATCGAATCGTGGAATTATGCAAAAGAGATATCGCCTTCATCTGGCTTACAAAAGGGCTCAAACCAAAACGTGATGCCTTTTATGATTTCATCAAAGATAAGCTCACCGGTGAAATCTTAGATGACTTACATTATCAGTTCCTTCGCAGGTTACAAAAAGAAGGATTGATCACATTGGAAGCATTATTTATCGATGGTACAAAGATAGAAGCCAATGCTAATCGCTATACTTTCGTTTGGCGGGGAAGTATCAATTACCATCTGGCTGGATTTCTGGATAACATCGATGCTCTTTATACAAGATATAACACGCTGCTTTCAGAAGGTGGCTATGATCAGAAATATAGTCTCGGAAAGATGCAGATGTTCGTCATCGAAGGAATGGACCGTGTCCGGGAAGTGATTGAAAAGAATCGAAGACGAAAACTGACAAAACATAAGAAGCTGTCTAATAATGCCTTGATTGAGATCGATCATTGTTCTCCCCTGGAGCTGCAGCAGCTCCAAACAAATCTGACGAAGATCGCTAACGGAGAAGGACTCACATTCCGGGCCGGAAAAGGAAAACGTAAGTCCGAGCTACAGCAGCTGTATGAAGAAATCGAAGCTTGCGGGGAACGATTGCTAAAATATAAAGAATGCTACGAAATTCTGGGAACGGACCGGAACAGTTATTCGAAAACAGATATCGCAGCCACCTTTATGCGGATGAAAGACGATCATATGAGGAATGGCCAGTTAAAGCCTGCCTACAATGTACAGATAGCAGTGGAGAATTACTTCATTATCCACAGTTATATAAGCAATGACCGAACCGATTACAATACTCTGATACCGGTACTGGAGAAGCATCGTGAAGCCTTTCATGCTTATCCCAAAGAAGTGACAGCGGACAGCGGTTACAGTAGTGAAAAGAATCTGCTTTATCTAAAGGAGCAAGATGTCAAGAGTTACATAAAGCTCCAGACACACGAAAAAATGAAGACCAGAGCATACAAAAAAGATATCGGAAAGCATTACAGCATGATGTATATGGTGGAAGATGATACCCACTATTACCGCTGTCATGACGGGAGACGTCTGGATCATATCCGAACAGAAACCAGTAAACAGGATGGCTATACACGAACGATAGAGGTGTATGGCTGTGAAGATTGCAGTGAGTGTGAACACAAAGCGCGGTGTCTGTATAAATATGAAGAAGAACGTGATGCGGCAAAGAATAAGGTAATGAAGGTAAATGAAAACTGGGAGGAACTGAAATCAGAATCCCATGCCAATATACAAAGTGAACAGGGAATCCTGAATCGACAGATCCGCTCCATCCAAACGGAAGGCCATTTTGGAGATATCAAAGAAAATGATAATTTCAGACGATTTCATTATCGTTCATCAGAGAAGGTCTATAAAGAGTTCATGCTATATGCGATAGGACGAAATATAAATAAATATCACCGATTTATAAATGCCGGATTGAAGAAATACGAAGGAAAATCTGAGCAGGACGTGGCATAAGAGAAAAGATGCATCAGAAGAGAAAAGCCTTTCTTTTTTGCGCCCCAAAATAACAATCGCATAGAAACAATCCTATAAAAAGTAACCCCAGATGAAAGTCAAAATGCATATAAGCATGATTTCATCTGGGTTTGCCTCTATTTGTATTTGAGGGGCTAAAATCTGGTATTATCCGATAGCCCCTTTTCGTGTCTTTAGACATTTCGAGAGCTATTTGCGACGGCTTTTTGCACGACTGATTTTGCACCCAAAGTGTAATCATGCAACAGTCTTTTTCCGCTTCCTACCTTTCGTGTTACGGATATAGGAATCGTGTAGAGGGTTTGGAATTTACGGAGACAGGACAGAGGTTTCGTGTTAAGAGTTTAGGGGTATCGTGTAACGAGTTCAAGGTTTCGTGTAAGAGTATGCACCCAAAACTAAAAAGCCCCTCTGCCAGCAGGTTCACTCCTGTAGGCAATGAGACTTTTTTCATGTGCATACTTAAGCTTAAAACAATTTTTAATTAAATATATAAAATCTTTGCCATATAGCCAAGTTCAAAGACGGTTTGTAGTTCCCATTTAAGATACTATAATATTTCTATCTCATGATGCCTGCCATCCCATATCTTCCAACTGCTTATATTTCGCGTACCAACCGTTGTTTTGTATCAGCTCGTTGGGTTGCCCTTCCTCGACGATTTGGCCGTGGGAGCATACATAAACGTAATCTGCATCTATAATTCCCGACAGTCGGTGGCTGATTGTTACAATCGTCCTGTTTGCGGACACATTCTTTATAGCCTTTAGGATCCCCGCTTCCGTAACAGCGTCCAACCCGGAGGTCAGTTCATCTAAAAGTAATATGGGCGGATTGGTAACAATCGCTCTGGCAAGGGTCAATAGCTGCATCTGACCAAAGGAAAGGTTGCTTTCACCCTCGCCTATGACCGTGTTATACTTTTGGGGAAGTTTTTCAATATCCTCATATAAGCCAACCGCTTTGAGAGCTTCCATCACATCCTTTTCCGAGATTTGCTTGTCCCCAAGGGTGATAATATCTTTTATTTCGCCCGTAAATGTGGTAACTGTTTGCGGCACGATACCGATTACACGCCGCCTTATCTCTACCGGCATTGTAAAAGGATCATAACCGCATATTGTGATATTTCCTGTACCGGCGGGATAAAGTCCCGCGAGAAGATTGAGTATCGTCGTCTTACCTGAACCGGTGCGTCCCACCAGCGCAACCTTTAATCCCTTTTTAACGCTGAAGGATACATCGTTTAATATATTGCCGGCATCGTCATAAGCAAAGGATACGTTCTGAAACAAGATGTCGTTTTCGCCGTCCTGTTCCGCTTCATCTTTAATCATCCTCGTTTCTTCTTCCTCGTCCAAGAACTCGGTTATCCTGTTAAAAGCGGCGAAAACCTGTTGTATGGTTTGAAATTCAGTTGCTAATTCTTCTATCGGACTGAACAGCCTGCCCAGCAAATCAATAGCAGCGGCCAGCGTTCCAACCGTGATGCCAGCAATTACATGGACTTCTTTTGTAGTCAGCACGACAAAAGAACAAATGACAACCGCTTTTAGAATTTGCATGATACACGGGAAAATAGAGTCCATCCTGTTTACCTTGCGCCGTATACCGATCTGCTCGTCGGCCAGAGGGTCAAACGCGCGGGATAATCTGTTTTCGTGACCGAATATCTTGAACAGCCGGAGACCGGAAAAAGCCTCCTGTATAAACGAGTTCATCCTGCCTATCGCTTTTCTGAGTTTAAGCTGTACCGCGTATACTTTTTTTCTAAAGACATTAGATATTATAACGACCACGGGAACGATAAACAACGTGTAGACAAAAAGCGATTTATTCAAAATAAATACTGATGCGATGATACCGATTATTTTAAATAAGTCAACCGCCATATTTACCAACCCATCCGAAAACATAGTGTTTACAGCTTCAACATCCTGCGTGAATCTGCTCATGACATCTCCCGCTCGGTTATTATTATAATAACACATGGGTAGACGAGTCAGCTTTTCTGACATCTTATATCTGATTTCGAGTATGGCTTTTTGTCCTATATAAGTGGTAAATATCGTTTTGAAAAACTCGCAAATATAAGACACAAGT
>Ga0153924_1001388_pt1 | contig 12256 bp, 10 predicted proteins | sample TSNJ008MetaG_FD_104709 | JGI IMG/M metagenome (GOLD analysis project Ga0153924, IMG submission 104709) | Attine ant fungus gardens microbial communities from New Jersey, USA - TSNJ008 MetaG | ecosystem: Host-associated > Fungi > Mycelium > Unclassified | place: USA: New Jersey, Wharton State...
CGGTACAGCGGGCGGCATACAGTCTGAAGGAAAATAGAAAGATACAAAAAGATATCAGCGAAAATTTGGAGATGAAGCGGAAAAGCTTTTATTGCAAGCTTTTGCAGGGATCGTATACCAGCCAGGAACTCTATCGGCAGGCTTCTATTCTTGAAGTTCCACTGATTTTGAATGGTTTCTCTCTTACGATGTCGGTATATCTGGATTTTTACACATCAGAAGAAGAACTTAGGGAAGAACGGTTTTTAGAAAAAAGAAATCAGGTTATTCAAGTGATTGAAGAGTGTAATCAATCAATGATGGAGCTAAATAAGGAACCGATTTATATTGTGATTGCGGATTATAAAAGAAACCAGATAGAGATTTTAATAACAGCTGAACCAGAACAGGTTGAGGAATGGAAACAGGGACTGGTGTCGTATGCAGGTCATATAATCGGAGCGGTTACCAGGTATTGTGACACTACTGTTACGATTGGCATGGGAAATGTGCAGAGAGAGCTTGCCGGACTTCACAATTCCTATGTGATTTCGAGTAAGGCAATTCAGAGCAGGCATTTGTATGGAAAGGCTCAGGTTATAGATGGAGCTGATGTGATGGATCCACATGACAGCATTACCGAGATTACCTTGCCGAGTGATCGACTGCTGCAGCATATCCGTCTGGGATTTCTGGAAGATGTGGCAAAAGATGTGGAACATATCTTCACCGATTTATTTTGTATCGGATACATTTCGCTGGAATCATCCAAGATGATAGCTACCGAGCTGGCAATCGTCTGTTTTAAGGGACAGACGATGTCCGGGGAAGGGGCAGTCAGTTATCTGTATTTTCTGAATGAAATTCAACGGATGACGACGGTTGAAGAATTAAAGCAGAAGATCCTGGAGCTGGCGTTGCAGATCACAGAGCAAAGAGGAAATAGAAAGACTACACAGCGTCAGCTGGCCGAAGATGCACTTCAATATATACAGGAGCACTTCTTTGAGGAGTCACTGAGTCTTGGGAAGCTGGCCGGTCAGTTTCATGTGAGCCAGACCTATATGGGTATTGTGTTAAAGCAGGAAACCGAGGTCAACTTCTCTACCCACCTGCTGAATATGAGAATGCAGAAGTCAATGGAGCTATTACGGTGCTCTGATGTGAAGCATTATGAGGTGGCTGAGCAGGTAGGATACAGCAACCCTCAATATTTTGCGGTCTGCTTCAAGAAATATACAGGGATGACGCCGACTCAGTTTAAAGAACAGTAATTAATAATTTTAAACAATCCCGATGGAATATTGCATAGTGTTTTCCCGCCGTTCTCTTTATAATAACTACATAAAGAGGAGGGACAAAGATGAACAGTAAAGCAACTCTGCGGAGATTGAAAAGAGAGAGTTTTCCCTATCTTTTGATAGTTCCGGCTATACTCTTTATAGCCGCATTTCTTATTTATCCGGTGCTGAATGTATTTTTCTACAGCCTTCAAAGTTATGATGTCGCCAGACTGAGCCAACGGGGGTTCATCGGATTGGATAACTTTGTAAAGATCTTTACCAATGATAAGATTTTTGTAAAATCACTTGGAATATCATTTCGCTGGGTCTTGACCCAGGTGAGTGCACAGTTGCTTTTGGGCATGATTCTGGCACTTTTGTTGGATAAGAAATTCTGGGGCAGAGGAATCTACCGATGTGCGGTGTTTTGCCCTTGGGCCATATCGGGTGTTCTGACCTCCATGATTTGGTCGTTGATGTATAATCAAAGCATTGGTGTCATTAATGATTTGCTGATGAAGGTTGGGCTGATCAAGTCAAGTGTGGCATGGTTGTCAAACACAAAATATGTATTTACATCCGTTGTGGTAGCAGAACTTTGGCGAGGGATTCCATTTTTTGCCATTATGCTTCTGGCAAGTCTTCAGAATATTCCTACCGAACTGTATGAAGCGTGTCGGGTGGACGGCGGTAAACCGTGGCAGGAGCTGTTCTATATTAAGCTTCCTTATTTAAGAGAGACGATTATCCTGACCACCTTATTGCGGGCGGTATGGGAATTCAACAATGTCGATATGATTCTCACCCTGACCGGAGGAGGACCGTCCAATATGACAACGACTCTGGCGATGTACATGACAAATACTTCAGTGAAGAATAATAACTATGGTTACGGTTCAGCCTTAGCGGTAGTTTCCTTCCTGATATTACTGGTATTTGCAGTGCTTTATCTGAAGCTTTCAAAGTTTGGAGGTGAGGACTAGATGAAAAGAAGATGGTCGGCCAAAAGAGTTGGCACCACCACTGTATTTACCATACTTCCGCTGGCTTTATTTCTCTTTTTTATTCTGTTTCCGATATACTGGACGATAGTTACATCGTTTAAACCGGAATCAGAGATAACCTCAAAGGTAACCAGTTATTTGCCGAGAACCTTTACTTTGGCGAATTACAATCAAGCATGGAACAATGTTGGGTTTTCCATGTTTTTTAAAAACAGTTTGTATATTGCGGCAGGCGGCGTCCTCCTGATCGTGCTGGTTTCTATCATGGTGGGATATGCGCTCAGCCGATTTCGGTTTAAAGGAAAAACGGCATTTATGTTAGTACTTTTATGTACGCAGTTTATTCCCAGTGCAATGCTGATTACACCAATGTTTATTATCTTTAAAAACATTGGCTTGTTAAATAATCTGTTTGCGTTGGTATTGGTTAATACAACTTTCCAAATTCCATTTAATGCAATTTTAATGCGTGGATTTATAAGTGGGATTGATTATACTATTGAAGAAGCAGCTCAAATTGACGGTTGCAGCAGAACCGGTGCTATAATAAAAGTTGTATTTCCATTGTTGAAGCCGGGAATTGTGGCAACGGGGGCATTTGCCTTTATCCACTGCTGGAATGAGTTTTTGTTTTCGTTTATGTTTATTAGCAAGCAGCCGAAGTTTCCGCTATCTGTGGGACTGAAATATATGATGGGAGAATATGCCATTAACTACGGACAACTGGCGGCTGGTGCAGTGATAGCAGTTGTACCTGTGTTGATTCTCTTTAGCTATATCCAGAAATATCTGGTCGGCGGAATCAGTGCAGGGGCAGTCAAGGGGTGATCGCACCTTGAAAAAACACTACCAACAAAAACGAGGAGGAAGAGACATGAAAAAAATGATGGCAACAGCGATGGCAGCAAGTATGGTGTTAGGACTTGCAGGATGCAGCGGCAGTACAGGTACTGAAACCACCGCAGCAACGGCGACAACAACAGCAGGTAATACCCAGACGGAAGCAGCTGCACAGGGAACCGGAGAGGTCATTACTTTAACTTTCTGGGATGAGAATGCCGGAGACTCCAGAACGGAGTATTACAGAACCCTGATTGAAAACTTTGAGGCCCAGAATCCGAATATTAAGATTGAGTATCTGGGACTGCCGTCTGCGGACGCATTGTCGAAATACCAGACGGCAATTCAAGCTGGCGAGACTCCGGATATCGGTGGAATCAACAACTCATGGGCAGCGACGATCGTTGGTCAGGATGTATGTATTCCACTAGATGAATACTATGCAAAGTGGGATGAAAAAGATGATATGAATAAAGGTGCCATGGAAGTGGCAAGAAACTATCATTCGGATGGAAAACTATATTTTATGCCGACCTCTTCAAACTTTATTTGTCTGTGGGTCAATACCGATATGCTTAAGGAAGCCGGCTTAGAAGGCAGACCAAAGACCTGGGATGAGTTCTTTACTTACTGTGAAACATTGACAGACAAAGATAAGGATCAATATGGTTATACCATCCGAGGCGGAGCAGCTTCTCCGGCGATTGTTGTAGATTTTTTATATTCTTATTCAGGACTGAGCAATATGTTTGATGAGAATGGTGTTTGTACGATCAATGATCCGGCTCATATTGAATTTGCCAATAAATACTTTGATATGTATGGTAAGTATACACCAGAAAGCGATATTACGGCAGGATGGAAAGAGATTGCTGCCAACTTCGACTCCGGAGTATGTGCAATGTTGACTCATAACCTTGGTTCCTATACAAATCATGTGGATGCATTCAGTGATACCTCGAAGTTCGCAGCTTATGCGCTTCCATATTCACAGCAGGGAACCTATATCAACAACGGTGGCACACTGACAGGATTGGGTGTATTTAAAACCTGTAAAAATCCGGAAGCAGCATGGAAGTTTGTTTCCTTCATGTCAGGTGCAGAAGGCAACAGTTTCTGGAATCAGAGTATCGGACAGATGCCGGTTAACAATGCAGTGTTAGAGTATGACTGGATCAATGAGATGCCGCATATTCAGACAGCACTTGAGACAACCAATCAGGATAACTGCATCACCTATCTTCAGATGTCCTATCTGCCGGGATATGGTTCCATCAACTCTACGTATATTGAACCGGCGATCCAATCAGTTATGTCAGGAGAGATGACAGCAGAAGAGTTGCTGAATGAATGGGCAGGCTATCTTCAGGAAGAATATGACAACTATCACACTTCAAATTAAGTGAGAAAAGTAGGTTTATATGAATCACTTACAAGAAATCATACAGTCAGTAGAAGTATTTCTAAATTCCTGTGGCGTGGAAGGGAACCCTGACACATACCCGGAGGAATGTAAAGATGTGATCGAACTTCACTCTATTATCATTGGAGACAGGAATGAAGTCTGGTTAAAAGGATATTGGGAACCATATCAGGAGGAAGACAGGCATGTGCTGTTTTCAATCAGTAAAAGCTTTTCCTGCATGGCATTGGGGTTGCTGTGGGATGACGGTATCGTGGATCTCAATTGTCCGATGACTACATACTTTCCGGAATATGCTCATCTGGCAGATGGCTATATGAGAGAAGTAACCCTTCACCATTTGCTCAGTATGAATGCCGGAACCAATATTTTTACGACATCCAGAATCTGTACTCATGGAGAGAGAGATGATTGGGCTGCCAATTTTTTTGCGGATGAATTGCCGCACAAACCAGGCACGTATTTTCAATACAATACCCCCGCAAGCTATATGATCGGAAGATGTGTAAAGCAGTTGTCCGGGAAAAACCCTTTGGATTTATTAAATGAACGAATATTCTGGAATATGGGTATCCGGGATGTTCAGTGGGATGAATGTCCCCTCGGCTGTAATACAGGCGGCTGGGGAGTCTGGATGCGTCCATCCGATTTGTTCAAAATCGGTCAATTGTTTCTGCGAAAAGGAATCTGGAACAGCAGACAGCTGCTGAGTGACACATGGATCAAGAAGATGGGAACCGGAGTTAGTGATACTTCGAGACTTCAGAATGACACGGAACGGGGATATGGATATCAGACATGGATTAACGCGTCAGGGGGATACAGCTTCCGGGGGATGTTCGGTCAATACTGCTACATCATACCGGAAAAAGATTGTGTGATGGTAATTACTTCAGGAACACATCAAAAAGAAAGACAGAGTAAATGTGTGGATCAGCTGGCTGCTGATCTAAAGGATTTTCATGATCAAAGCGAAGCATTATTGCCGTATGAATATCCTGCACTTAGCCTCAGATCATTGCTTGCGGGAGAGATAAGCTCTATGCAGAGTTCTTACAGGGAATATCAGATGGAGCCGAATCGGGAAGGTTATGAGTCGATTGGCTTGCTGCTGGGAGAAGGTCATGGTTATCTACATTTGAACTATGATATCAGCCAGGGTGGTTTCAGGAATGTTCTGCCGTTTGGATATGGTACCTGGGGCTACGGAACCAGAACCTGTAAAGGGAAGATTAGCTGCTGGACGGGTGGGACAAGAAAGGTTGCCACCTGTGCCGGCACAGCGGATGGGGAGCTGTGTATGGTGCTTCAGTTTATGGAAAGTAGTAATGCGGAATACTGGCATTTCCTGATGGAGGGAGAAAATATCACCATTGAAAGGAATCTAAACTGCGGTGATAATGGGGATATTTCCATGGAAACTTTAAGGGGAGACAGCCGATTGTGAAGAATGATAAGATAGTACTGATAAAGGAAGCATTTATGGGATTTTCTATTGGTGATTTCCCTTATGACCGGGAACATTCCGCCTTAGGAGAGTACCATCTGCATCCGGTAAAAGGTGATTGCGGTATTTGGTATGACCCTGTGTGCAATTATAATTACCGCGGTCCGTCCTGGATTATCACAGAGGATAACGGAATTCATTATATGGAGCAGATGCGGGTGGTGACCAATGACCCTCATATTATGCATCCCATACTTATGGCTGGAAAGACTGGCTGGAGAGACTACACGGTCTCTGTAAGAGTCCGTCTGCTGAATACTTTTGGGGAGGCAGGAGTTGCTTTTGGGGTGCAACACAGCATGAATCTGATTGCCGCAGTGCTGCGGGAGCAGAAGATTTGCCTGATATACAGGCATAAAGAACAGGAAGTATTATGGAAGGAAGTTGATTTTAAATACACTTTTGATGATTTTTATGAAATAACCGTTGGATGTGACAAGGACAGAGTATCTGTCTGTGTGAATCAGGTGATGCTGCTGGAGTATCAGGATGCTCGCATTGCGCTGGGTGGAAAAGTTGGAATCACAGCGACAGTTCCGGCACAATTTGAAACTGTAGTGGTGACGGCGGAAAGAGATACGGCAGTGGCCGCAGAGGCGGAGTACCAGGCGCGATGCAAAAAGAAAGCATCCGTGTATCCGGGGATGAAATTGTGGAAAATCATTGATCTGAAGGATTTTGGCTGTGGAAGACAGATACGATTTGGTCATCTGACAGGAACCGGGGAATGGCATATTGTACTGGCCCAGTGCCAGAAGAGAGTATATAAAGATGCGTATGCGTCGATCAGCTGTCTGACTGCCATTGATCTGGACGGAAATGTTTTGTGGCAGAATGGTGAGCCTTCCGGACATGAGGCGATGGGGCTGTTATCGGCCGACGTTCCGCTTCAGGTCTATGACATTGACGGGGATGGAGTCGATGAAGTGATTATGGCGAAAAACTTTGAGATTTTTATCCTGGATGGAAGAACCGGAGCGGTGAAAAAACGGGCAAAGACACCAGTATCGGTCGAGTCTGATAATCAATTGCTTGGTGTACCCTTTGACAAATATGCATTTTACCGTTTAAATCCGGATGGAATCCGCATCGCCAATCTGTCGGGAAATGAGCGGCCTTCCGATTTGATCTTAAAAGACCGTTACTGTCGTATCTATGCACTGAACTGTGAGCTGGAGCTGCAATGGAAGTTTTATAATGGGAAAAACACGGGACATTTCCCTTTTACCTTTGATTTTAACGGCGATGGTAAAGATGAGATATTTTGTGGATACAACATGATCAGCCATGATGGGAAACTGCTCTGGACACTGCCTTTTGAAGAAGATCACACAGACGAGATTGTTATCGGGAAATTTATGGAAGGCAGTGATAAGGGACACATGGCATTGGTCTCTGGAACACAGGGATTTATTATCACAGATTATGAAGGTAATGTTCTCGCTCAGGATAAGATCGGCCATGCCCAGAGAGTCAGCATCGGACATTATCTGGGAGATAATAAAAGATATGGAATCTGTGTTGTAAACTATTGGGGTCACCAGGGTATTATTTATTTTTATGATTCCAGAGGAAATACGTTGTGGGAGAAGGAAAACAGCTTAAATGGCAATGTTCTGGCTCCGGTCAACTGGAGTGGGGACGGTACGGATCTGATTCTTCTTCAGGCAGATCCCTGGCTGGGTGGTCTTATCGACGGAGAAGGTGATCAGGTAGTGGCATTTCCTGATGACGGACATCCGCTGCTTTGTGCAGAGGCGATTGATTTGTGTGGTGATGCCAGAGACGAGTTAGTAGTATGGGATCAGAAACGTATGTATATATACACCCAGGAGGACAATCCCAAGAAAGGTGTTTACAGTCCGGTAAAATATCAGCACTATAATGCATCAAATTACCGCGGTGAATATTCATATCCGGATGAGTCTTATCTGGGGACCCCACAGAAACAGAAAGAACGAGGAGAACATCATGACAGGTGATAAATTTCCATCAGAGAAGAGGACCTATATTGACAGCGTAAGCAACAGACAGGTGACGCAGCTGACACAAAACGGCATCAATTTTCATTTTTATTTTACGGAAAACTCATTTGATCAAAACAACAGGGAGATTTATTTTCTGTCTGACAGAGCAAAAGCGGAGAATCTCCCTCACGTGCGTTCGGCAGAAGGAGGGGAAGGGGCAATCTTTAACATTTTTCGTATGCAGCTGGATTCCGGTGAGATGGAACAGATCACTGATGAGCCGAGTGGAATACCAATCAACTGTTCCACGAAAACACCGGACAGTGAACTGATTGCATATATGTGCGACGGTAAAGTGAAGATCTTGAATACCAGAACCATGGAGCTTAAAGTTATTTATGAAGATGACAGAATGCTGATCAACAATCTGTCCTTTAGCTGTGATAAAAAAATGCTTGGGTTTGTCCGTAATGAAGATGTGGATGCCATTCCGGACGGCGGCCCTAATTACGCCGGATTTAAAGAAAAGCTGTTTGCTGTAAAGGACGGCAGAGTTTCGGTGATCAATGTAGACGGAAGCAATTTTAGAGATGTTTTTAAAGATACCCACTGGCTTTCCCACTTTCAGTTTTCGCCGGACGACAGTTCTACGGCAATGTTCTGCCATGAAGGACCATGGAATTATGTGCATCAGAGAATCTGGATCCTTGATATGAATACGGGGGTTGTAATTCCCTGCTTCAGACAGACAGAAGATGACTGTGTGGGACATGAGATCTGGACCAGAGACGGCAATATCATGTTTGATAACCGCAGAGCCGGTCACGACGGAACGATATCCTTCAGCAAAACTCAGGTGATTGCGACAGAATCTCACACCGGTCAGGTGCCTTATTTTGGCTTCGCCCACAAGGACGGGAAGGTATTTAAGAAAATCGAAATGCCGTTTTACTGCAATCACTATATAGCAAACAATGACAATACGCTGTTCGCAGGTGATGAAGTGGAAAATTTGGTAGTAATCCGTCCTGTGGAAGGCGAAGGAAAGCCAGAAATTACAGTTCTTGCCAGCCACAATACCACATGGCTTTATCAGCGCTCTCACTGTCATCCAACCTTTAGCTGGGATGGTAAGATGATTTTATATGCGGCCGATACGGATGAGGAACACTGCAATATTTTTCTGGTGGATGCGCCAAAATAAAAGAAAGAAGTTGTAAGTTGTCCGTGAATAACATATAATATTTCTTGTAGGGAACTAAGATACAGAGAGAGGAGGAATCTTGATGGAAGCAGTAAATAAGGTTGAAGAAGCAAAAACACGTTTACATGGATTATTAAAACTTCAAAGGGATATAGAGCTGCAGTTTGGAAATGATAATTATAATGTGTTTGTTTTTGGCAGTTATCTTACCACTCAATACATGGAAGGGAAGAGCGATATAGATATTGCTGTTTACACTGAAGATTTCAACTTGTATAAAAGATTGTCATTGTATTTAGAAGAGTATTTCAATGCTAAAGGAATTAATAGTGATATCTTTTTTGTGGATACCACAATAGAAGCTCCTATTTATTGTGCTCCTCTCAAATCTAAAGTCCAGTTTACTGATTATTATCCTGACAAATTAGTGGATTTTCATAAGAGGTGTGAGAAGAAGCTTGAAGAAGTAAAATCGAGGATCGCAGTATGAAGCTTAGCGAGGATATATTAGCGAAGTTTGATTTAGAGGCATCTACTGAAAAAGAACCTGTGAATGTGATGCAGGTTGGGGAAATGATTCGTTTTTTAGAAAAGTGTGCAGGAAGGATAGCACAGAAAAGTCGATTGATGTGCAGATGGACTGTATTGATATTGTGACAGCAAAACTTAATGATTTCACACAAGTTTTTAAAGACTTAATTTCATAGGTGTATTGTATATAATTAATTATCGGCAGAGTGTTTACTCTGCCGATTTGTTGTGCGCCCGGCGGGCGCATGTTCTAAAGGGTGGGAGTCCCGAAATCCACCTGGACTGGGGACCAGTAAGATGATTAAGCTGGGGTGGACTGGATGCAGTAAAACATAGTAGAGATTAATCCCGACATGTGTTAAACTAAGATTGTTTGAACATGAAGGAAGGAGGAGATTCAATGAGAAAAATTTTCAAGAAACTTGTTCTATTCTTGTCATTGGCCTGTCTGCTGATATTGACATCCGGATGCCAGAGAATTGCCGGTACTGATACAGGAAAGAAAGCAGAGAAGCAAACGGAAAGACCGACAGGCGAAACATCGAAAGCGGGAGATATTCAGACCGTAGAAGCAGAAACAGAAACAGAAACAGGACGGTCCGCAGAGGAAGAAAAAAAGATTTACAATCTTTATCTGGAGATCAATAATAGCCTTGCCGAACGGATCAAAAGCTGCACAGACCGTTACTTTCGATATGTGGAGTTGCAAGAAGAGTTCAGTCCCAAGGGAAAAGATTATAGCACTCTGTCAATTAGTGGGTATTTGCTCGATGAGGCAAAGGAATTGTACCGGATAATAGAGGATAAACAAGATAAGTCAGAGCTTGACCAATCCTTTATTAATCTTTATCTGCCGATGACCCAATTAGTTGAGATAATCAACAAAATCAATACCTATACGGAACTCAAGTCTTATATGGACGATGATTTTGCCCGCGGAAAAGAATATCACCGCGAGTTGTGGGAGGTATATGGTACATACATGGAGGCCATTGATGCATTTCAAAACCAGTTCGCTGTATATAGTGCGGCCAAACTGGTCAAGGAATTAGAGGATTTTAAAGAATCCGGGGATACGGCACTTTATGAGGCGGCTTCCGCACTACGAGGAGCAAAAGCACTTGAGGCTGAATTGATGAATCAGAAAATAACCGATCAGAATGCCAAAGACATCGATTTAGAAAAGCTGCAGCCACTGTATAATGAATTTCTTGTACATGTTAATGAGATTTTGGAATTATCAAAGAATGAAGACACCATATCATCTAAAATGAACTCAAATCACTGGAAATCTTATGTGGATGCATTGAAAGACACCAAAACAACCATGACCGAGTTGATTCAGACAGTGAAAGAACAAAAGGGAAGCGGGTCCGTATCCTCTTATTGCGCGGAATTAAGGCACATGGTAAAATATTACAATATGTTATTACCAGAGTAGGAAAGAAGGAAGAACGTATGAAAAAACAGATTATTATGATAGTAGCAGCAATGAGTTTTGCCATTACAGGCTGTCAGGGAAGTACATCTGCAAGTTCAAACACGAAGACAACAACGGCAGTGGAAGAGACTTCGGAGGAGGAGACACAGCCGGAAACCGAGGCCTGGAGCGAGGAGGAAGAGTTAGCTCTTTATAATAAATATATTGGTATCAACAACTATATGGTAGGTCGCATAAATGATTCTCTGACTCGTTATTTTAACTATGTGGAATATCAGGAGGAGTTTGCCAATAAGGAGCAGAATTATTATTGTTATTCCCTGAGCAGCGATCAGATAAAAAGAGTAGGAGATACCTATACTATTGCAGAAGCCAAGAGTGAGAAGACAGAATTGGACGAAGCGTTTTTACGGATGTATCCTTCTATCATAGAAGTGATGGGATGTTTAAATGATATCGAAGAGTATACGGATATGAAATCATATCTGGACGACGATTATGGAAAAGGAAAAGAACTGCATGCAGTGTTATGGAAGTCTGTTAATGAATACACGGAAACGGGAGATGCATTTATGGCAGCTTTGTCTGTTGAAGCAAACATTAGGCGAGAGGCTGGTATGCAACAACTGAAGGACGAAGGTTATGAGACGCTGTACGCAATTAACCGTGTTATGTATTCAGCTCAGGCAATTCAGGAAGAACTGTTTCATCAGGGAGTGTCTGATGAAAATATTTTGGATATGAATTTGGAGATAATTCAGCCATTATATGAGGAATTTGTGGCAGATGTAGAAAAAGTTATGGAGCTTTCCGAGGATAAAGAAAAGCTGGAAAAAGAAGGAATCAGTATGGGAAACATGGGAAATTTATCTCTTTTCAAGAGCAGCATGAAGCACACGAAGACTTCCATGACCGAGGTACTTGATAAGGTAAAGGAGGGGAAACCTCTCGACCAGTACGATTTAATGGTGAGCAACCTGAGTGGACACTGTTCCCTAACCTCCTTCTATTCAGGAATATCAGAAATGATTGGACACTACAATAATATGATTAGATGACAAAAATAAGAAGAACGGA
>Ga0153924_1001390_pt1 | contig 12243 bp, 11 predicted proteins | sample TSNJ008MetaG_FD_104709 | JGI IMG/M metagenome (GOLD analysis project Ga0153924, IMG submission 104709) | Attine ant fungus gardens microbial communities from New Jersey, USA - TSNJ008 MetaG | ecosystem: Host-associated > Fungi > Mycelium > Unclassified | place: USA: New Jersey, Wharton State...
ATCAATTCTTCCTGAAAGAACACGTCGCAGTTCTTCATAGATTTTAATTCCCTTTAACTGGGTTTTTACGGTGATTTCTTCGCCACCGGCCAGTCTCTGACGTCTTAGCCCCTGTGTACCATCGGCAATATCTGCAACGATAAATAATCCAGTATCCCGCAACTCAAAGACATTACTGTCACCTTCTTTTAGATTACGAAAATCTACGTAATTAAAAAGAGGACAACTTTCAGGAAGTCCCTCGATAACCGTCTTATTAAGTATTTCTTCAACAATAGCGAAGACTCCATTACATTTGCCATCCCTGAATGCTCTGTAGTCAAGCTTTGTAGATCCACCATTCGCTTCGATTAGAGCTAGACGAAGGGCTTCCATTGAATCATCTACGGAATAATTCCCAACAACATGCCCTTTATATGCATCTACAGCGATTTTAATTAAATCTTTGTTCATTAAATTTATCCTCACTTCCTAAAATTATTTAACTTCGATTACATAGTAGGTAAAACGCCCAACTGTTTCTACAGCAATTATTTCCCCAACCTTGGTTGAGCCAGCAGTAACAGTAGTTACGACCTTGCCTTTAGTTCCAGCCTGCAGTTCTACGATTTTCCCTTTAGCCGGAGTTCCGCTTAATGCCTCTTCGGTTACTGAAAAAATATCTCCGGTCTGAAGAATAATCGTCCGAATCGTGTTCCCAGACTTATTCTCGTATGTATCCAGACCATGATACCCACTTTCGTCATACTCTACTTCTGGGGTGCATACCAATCCAAAATAACCAGTAGTAGCCGTAGGAGTTATTGCTGCATGGACTTCTCGCTGCCCGTCCATCAGTCCTCCGATAGCTACAAGGCTACCATTCTCAATAGCCGCCTCTGTAGTTCCGCCGCCCATATATTTAGCACTTTTAATAAGCGCTCCATTTCTAGTTGCAGACACGTTATCTAATCTAACAATTGCCTTTGCCATTACATTTTCCTCACTTTCTTTACTTGTTTAAGTATTTCCTCATTAGTCCACCATAGGGCTCATCGTTGTCCTCATGGCTTCTATCAACTTGGAATTTAATCTCTTGGGGCTTGCTGATCGTTGCGTAAAAGCCAACAATACATAAGCATTCTTTCTTAAGATCTTTAATTGAATAGTCGGCAGAACTCTCTTTTAATTCCTCGAATTCTTTAGTACCGCCAATTCTCTCATTAAACTCAGAAAAAATTGCATCTTCCGCTGCTTTTCTATAAGTTTTTAATTCTTCAACTTCAGAATTTAAAAAAGAGTGTTCTTTCTGATATAAAGAATACTCCTCTGATAGAACTTCATATTTTGCCCTGTCTTCATCAATTTTTGTTCTTTCATCGAGTGTCAACCATACCTTAACCATTTCTTCAAAATCGCTTGTAATTGAAGCTTCTATTTTTGCGTCATCAAACGTGTAAGAATATCGCCCATATTTTGTTTCATAATCGGTCTTTGTCCAATAATCTTTCTCGACATACACATAATCGTCGCAAAAATCTTCAACCCAAAAATAAGTTTCACTAATAACACTTCCAGTTGCGTCAGTAATAATAACCGGATCTAAAGCATTTGATAAAGCGTCTCTTTTTTGGCGATATGTAGTAGAAAACGAAGATGTTTCCTTATTTTCACCATATAATTCTTCCATTTTAAGTTCTAAGTCTTCTAACGACATTTCTTCAATAGAAAAATCTAAGTCTTCGGTTTTCTTGTCATATTTTTGAAGAATTTCATCCTTTTCCTTCAAATTGCTACCTCCTTCATTCACTTTATTTTGTTCAAAATATAAGCTTAGATCACTTTTAAGTTCATTCATAAGTTCAGAAAATTCTTCTTTGATAAAGCCATATGCAATTGGTTTAATTGATGCGCTTGGGAAGCACGGTTCCACATTGAATTTAGGATCATCTGATTTATTTAACATGCATAGAGCATCAAATGAGAAATCAATAATATCCGTATAATCCGTATCATCTTTTAACGGTTCAGATTTACCATATAAAATTTCCATTGATTGAGACGTATAAAAGTCATTACTATAAAACGCATCTGCAAGTTCTGGAAAACGACCTATCCAGATTGCAACATCACAAACCAAATACTCGGTAGTATTCCCGTCTTCCTCGACACATTCATAGACTGGATCGGGAGATGGAATAGCAACTCCAAATGGAATACACTGACTTTTTAAATTAAATCCATTACTAAGGTCTATCTTAAAATCATGCCCTCCAAGATAATAATTGCCATTATCGTCTTTCATTAAATGCCCGATAACAGGGACATAAGCCAAAGACGAATATGCTTTATTAACATTTTCCTTTGAAAAGTGGGATTTATTTCGGTTTTTCCCCAATGACATGACATAACATTTGGCCTTTAGAAAATTCTCATTTATTTTTTCAAATGACGTAAGCTTTGAACTACAAAATAAAGATGTTTTATTGTTTTGCATTTTCTTTCTTTTTACCTCCTTTCTCATGCTAAAAACGAAGCACGTTTTCTAAAAAGAAGTCGTTTGCCGTAAAATTAGAATTTAAATAATTAATAAGTTCTGGACAAACAAAAAAAGCATAAACTGTGTTATTGTTTATACTTTCTAGGGTATATTTAAATCCTATGGCTATAAGTTCCTCTGCCTTTTCAGGATCTAAAATCTTAATTAAATTTTTCATATCATCACCAACCTAACGGTTATCATTTTGTCCGCTTTCAGAAGTTTGCTCTCCTGATTCAGTTAACTGTTTCCCTTTACTCTGATTAGTTGGGCGTCCTCCGTCATCGTCTGAAGATCCCGACATTGTATTTGAACTCTTGAGTGGTCTGTTAAATGAGGTTTTAGTCAATCCAAGAATATCATTTTCCAGATAAGCAAGAGTTACGGAGTCGCTGGGAGAGATCCCAATAGAAGAGGAGAATAGAAGTTTCGCACCGTCAACACCGTATTGAGCACCTTTAAATACTCTGTTTGAGAATTCATCTTGGTTAAAAATACTTTGTTCTAAAAACTTAAGCGCAAACCCATATGGTAGATCTTTTTTCTTTTGAATTCGGTTAAAGTTTCTGGCTACTTGGTGAATTAAATCAAAGGATATTTTTTCATCCGGTTTTACGGACAGGGAAAGAGCAGCAGAAGATGTAGCTTTCGCGCTTCCGAATAGGAGAGGAGATACGCCAGCAGATCCATAAAGATTATTTTGTGCATCCGTAACCGCGTCTGTTTCCGAGGCATTAGGAGATTTAAACGAAAAATCATTTATCTCAAACGGGGTCAAAATAAGTCCTATTCCTTCTGGGATATTTGCGGCTGCCTGATCATAATATTTTATTGCAGTCCCATACTCCATCTTTGGGATTCCGTCGTCATCTGTTTGCATCTTCATTGCTAGAACTTTATAGTTATCAATTTCCTTTTTTGCTTTTGTAAGCAGGCGGTAATCCTCAAGATCTAGAATTTCCTTAAAAATACCACAAAAAAATGGTATACTGTATAATAGATTACTTTCATCCATTTTTATACATATTCCATTTGACGGGGAAAACCATTTTTTCTTCTGATCCCCTTTAATCCCACGTTTCGGATCACCTTTATATTCCCAATATGCCTTTTCAATCTCACTTCCATATCGGGGTAGTTGATCTTGTCTGTTATTAAAATAAGTTAAATTTATACTTGGGATATAGCAACCATCCTCAATATATTGAATATCAGCATAATCAGATGGGAACTCTTTTATATAAAACGTATCGCTTGATTCATAAATAAGCCCATAAAAAACACCTTCCAACAAACAGATTGTTAATATCTTTGGTAGTTCAGACTTAATATTATATTTCTCAAATTCAAACACTGTCTGATAGTACGCTTTCTTGTACTCTGTTTTATTTTTCTTTTCAGGAAGCCTAACTGGAACGACCATATAATTGAAAGTTGGAAGATTGGCATAATAGGAAATTAATCTGCGATAATGTGACGAAGTGATATATAGATAATTGCTCATTTCTCGTAAAGATTTTTCGTTTTTTTCGGGGCGTTCAAGCATGTCAATTATTCTTTTTATAGGGTATCTCTTATAGAGAGAACTTCCATTCCGACCTTGGATTAGATCTTTGATTTCACTTTTTTTCAGGTTTGCAAAATTCAAGCGGGAATATTCTTCTATCCTTTGAATTTGTTCTTCGGTAAGTTTTACTTGTTCCAATGTATTCCTCCTTTCTTTTATAGTTTTCTTATAGATGGCTTCCTAAACATCATATATTTTGCCAAATCAGGTTCATGTTCTTTTGGGTTTTTTAACAAATCTTCACGCCTCAATACTGCTAATGCATAGCCTCCTTCTGCCATGGTATAGGCCATATCGTCATGCGTATTGCGCTTGTCCTTGGCGAGTTCATATGTGACACCCCCATTCCCATTATCATATCTACACATATAAGATAATTGGGTCTTGGCTAAATTAATATTTGCAAGAGCCAATTTTTCTTCAAATATCAATTCCACTTGCTCAAATTCGCCTTTTTTGTTTTCTATCAATATATAATCCTTGTTGTCATAATTGGTGAATTCGATAAGATTGAGTTTAATCATTTTAGACAACGAATCAAACATTATTTTTTTATAGCTTTGGGGATCTAGTAAGTGTACAATTGGTGCCGCATTTTTGTATTTTTTTCTTGCGGTTTCATATTGTTTATGATCTGGATCAATGATTCCCCTGTGCTTTTTCCCATGATTATCAATCCAATCTTCCATTAGTTGGTCTGCTACAGCTGAAATTCCACCGCCACCTGAACCGGCGTCAATGTAAAACTCAATATTTTCCCATTCTGCCGCGCGTTCTCCGTTATAATCAATTAGCAATTGCTTAATAATCTTTAATTGTTCTGGCATTGGCAACGGTGTCTTTTTTTTTGTATTTATATCAACCATTGATACAACATTTTCCAATCTTAGTTTATATCCGTCCTCAGGGTCATCAATAACTTGGAATATACTTAGAATACTGCCATCAAAGTTACGAGCAGGGTCATAGCAGAAGATAAATTTCTTTTTGCCAGTATCGTTATAAAGCAATGGCTTTCTATTTGTGGAATTCCTAATTAATTCGTCCATTGTAACAACAGAATTAGCCCCGCCCCCTTTACGGAATTTATTAAACAATTCCCTATCGGCGGCATCAGGATCTTCCTCTATTGCCTTCATAATTTGTTCTTCCGTTAGGTGTGCTTTAATTTTTTCTCCATTTATTGATGAAAAATTAAGAATATCATATGCGTCAATATCAAAGCAAAAATAGTTGTTATTGCCAACAATCATTTTTTTAAAGAAAGTCTTATATTTATCAAAAAATGGGTAACTTACATCACCAACGCTAGACGTATATAGTATTTGGAGTGGCATTTGGATTGGCTTATGATAAACAATCTTATTTGTATTAGTAGAAAAACTAGTATCAACATTTATAAAGTTTTCCACTACCGACAATTCTTCTGCAGTTTTCCAAGCTGTTTCATTAAACCATACCGCTCCGCGCTTTCCTCTTATCGCCTCCAAATTTGAAGATAGGGCAGTCATTTGTGAGTTATTATATAAGCGGAAGGTATAACCAGTTGGAGCTTGTATAAAACCTGTTTCACTAGTCCCAGTTTTTTCTACCTCTCGTGCAAACATATCTGTTGCACTCTCGAATGATGGTATTCTCTGTAAGGCGATATCTCTAAGTTTATTAAATGATTCTACTGATTGAGCATAAGTATTAGAACTTACATATAATCGATAGTCAGGGATTAATAGCAATCTTGTCATATAGTATGCTGCTGCAAGAGTATCCTTGCCAGCTCCACGACATTCTGCCCACAAAGCAAATTGCGAAACCCATGTTTTCATAAAGCAATATGCCTGATAATCGATTAATTGTAATCCAAAAAATTCATTACAGAATTTAACAGGATTTTGTCTTCCCCATTGAATAATTTTAGACATTTTATTATATTCCTCAAGTTTCTTTTGACTTAACTCTCTTGAGGATAGAGGTTTATAAATTTCCATTTAATCACCTCTTTACATTTTTTAAATCAACAATCTCATTTTTAAGATTACGATTTTCTTCTTTTAATTCGTCTATATCTTGTTCAAATTTTTGAATAAGTTCCCTCTGATCTTTAACGATTTCCGTATAATCATTGCTATCTAAAGATAATTGATCCATAATGCTTCTATTACTAAGGTCCGAAATTTGTTTAAATGCTTCACTTGTTTTTATATCAAACATACTTACTTTAATATCAGTGAAATCATTTTCTTCCATTTCCTTCATTTTAGAACTCATCGAATCTCGCCCTTGCTTGGAATTCTTGTTATAATTTGATGAGATATTATTATCTTTAGCAATTTTTGCTATAGAATCAAGGAGGGATTTTTTTGCCGTTGTTAGTTTTGATATTTTATCGTCATTTGGATTCAATTGTAATAATTCTTGATTAATTGATTCATCCATTTTCTTACACTGTAAGTGTAGCGTTGTTAATTGAATAACTCCTTGCATTTTATGCCCATCGTTATTTATTTCATCCGTATCACAATATCCGGCTAAAATGTTATAACTGTATTTTCTATCAGTATCCGTCATACATAAGTCTTCAAACGGGTCGTATCCAACAGTAGATAATGCGTAACTCATGTTTCGTTTATCTTTTTTAGACCATCTTGACTCACGTTCTTCCTTTATTTTGCTTTCCGTTTTACAAAATTCGCCTTCTAAAATACTATTTTGAAAACTCTTATACTGATATTGGCGCATATTAACCTGTCTTAAATATAGCCCCACATTAAAGAACGAATTCTTTTCAACAATACTACGATATAAGTCTGTAAAAAATGGAACATCTAAATAAGAGCAACAAATTTGCAACGCAGTTTCTTCGGACTTATACCTATTTGTAAATTCTTGAAAAAGCTTGTTTATACAATCTTTGCAAAATAATACCGCTTTATTTGATTCATTCCAAACTTTACTGTACTTGCTGATAAAAAAATCATCTTCTGATTTTTTGTAGCCGCAACAAAGGCAAGTATATTCAAGCTTTTCAGCTTTCTCTTCAACGATTTTTTTCTTAACAGCTATTTTTATCTCCTCCTTTCTCTCTAATAAATTAAGCACCGGAAGGGAATCGAACCCTCGTAACCAGAGTGGAGGTCTGGGATTTTTCCGTTAAATTACCAGTGCAATAAAAATAACAAAAGGACTGAGCATCATCAGTCCCTTTGCCATACTATTGAAGAAGTTCCTTCTAAAGCAAAAAAATATTTGAGCCCGTCCATTTTATTGAATTCCGCATGACGGTGAGCGGAAAAAACATTCTATCTCTTTAGAAATTACAGTTAAACTCTTTCTCAAAAAGAGTGGGATTAATTAAAGATAGTTCTTCAAAGAGTCCTTCTTGATACGTCATCTCTTGCACAACATCATGATATGTAAATATTTTATTGTATCCTTTTGCCCCAACTGAATAATCAGTGGACTTTGCAATTTTTTCCTTTAAATAATCGGCATATCCGTTGTAAAGAACACTTCTGCCAGCGCATCGTGGTGTATATATAGTATCGCCTCTGATAATATGTTTCAAAAACTCTTTTTGGTACTCATACAATTGGATCTCGTTTTTGGTTTCTATATATTCAATTACATCATTTAGTTCTATCATTTGGCTTCTTCTCCCTTGAAATACTGATTCTATATATCTGTCAAACTACCTTGTTTTACTTCTTTGACGCCATCTTTGTCAAAATATTTTCCGAATTCGTCTTCTGCAGTGAGATCATTGTAAATCTTTAACATTTCCGAACTACTCCAACCAAAAAATTCTTGTATAACATGAGATGGAAGATTCATTCTATGCAAGCGTGTACATGTATAGTGTCTCATACAGTGAAAATAAAAATCATCACCAATAATATTTGTAAATTCTTTTGTCCAATGACCTATATCTTGACGGGCATTCCATTCATACTTGCCATCTGAAATTTTTCTTTTTGAAACAAACAGATATTCACTTTCAATTCCTTTTACTTTACGTTCTTCCAGCCATAGGTCTATATATGGTTTTGCTCCATATAAAATAAATTTATTTAAAGGTTTCCCAAGCTTTCCAAATCCTTTTGTCCGAATTCTATCAGTTTTCCACATTGCGTCATAAACAAAATGATCATCATCAAAATAAGATATTTTCATTTTAAGTAATTCCGATATTCTCATACCAGAATAGGCGGCGATAGCAACAGCACAAGTTCTTTCGTATTTTTTCTTCTCTATAAGAGTATTTAGAAGATGATCGACCATCTCATCGGGAATTATGGTCTTTTTTCTGACAACTTCCTTATTTGGGTTTTCTATTTTACGGATAATAGGCCGGAAATTTTCGAATTCTTCTTCATCGTCTAGCACATTTTCTATATAATTTGAGAGGGAGGATAGGCAAGATTTAACACGCCTTATTCTGTTAGGGCTCCATCCCCATGTATTAATAGCATGATTTTGGAATTTTGCAATTTCACGCTTGGTAAGTTTTGTGAAAAATTTATTACTATTGAATTCATAATTCCAAACCCAGAATATATTTAAATCTGATCGATACGCGACAATGGATTGAGGTGATCTATCTATTGACTGTAAATATTCTAGCCAATCATCTCCAAGTTGCTTGTTCTCATAATTAATAAGTTTTAACTTATCATTATTCGTAATATTGTTATATACGGTACTTCTTGCCATCTGTTCACCTCACTTTCCTATATATTTTTTGAGTTATTCTAGCTTTTCCAATAACCCTTCTATTGTGATCTCCTCACCATGACACGCTGCCGGTTTGCACTCAAGCATTTCAACCAGTAAATCTACTTCGTCGGCGGTTAGAGATATTGTTTTTTCAATCTTTTCGTAATTGTCTAAAATTTCCTTCACCTTCTCTGCATAAAAATAGGAGAGCGCTGCTCTCCGTTATGTGAACTTAATATTATAAGTACACTCGCGCCCACAATCATCATTAAATATCATGAGAGATTGTCCTGCTGTTGAATACAGCCGTTTGTCATTCGCATGGTCATCCGTTCCGCATAACGATCTAATCAGGATGTTCTCAATGCCGTAACTCTCAAATTCTTCTAAATGATGCTTGTCTGCGGATATTGCATAATCAATCGTTTCGCCATATAATTTTGTAAATAATGTATTTACATCAACCCCAAGTTTCTTAATATTATCCAGATCCCCATGAACACAACAAATGTTTGCGCCAAGAACCTTTAATTTTGTAAACTCCTTAAATTCTGATTCGATGATTGAAACCTTGGTATTATCTTTGAGTCTCCAATTCAGCCACCACGGGATCAGCTTCTCCATGTTGTCTGAATGTACACTTTCTTTTTTATTCTGTATGGTTCTTAAATGATTACCGTAACAAGAATAAACGTTCACTTTATTCACACTGCTGGATATCTCATTTATCATTTGCGCTAATATCTCCGATACTTGCATAATTTGGTCACATGTTTTTTCCTCTGCTGCAACTCTAGCCGTGGTATGTATAGACCCGTGAGCCATGTCTCCAAGAAACACTAAATGAATAGTATTCACTTTGTTTAATAATACAAATTCTTTAACCTTTTTGGTAAGGTGAATGACTCGATCTTTACAGATGCTTGTATTGAATTGATTCCAGATATTATCAGTAACCATGCCGTAGTGCCAATCAGCACAAAATAACACAGCTTCCTTTTTAGATACGCATGAAATGTAATTATTGAAATTTAGGGGTCTTTCAGTATTAAGTTTCTCAGCTGCATCAACCATTCTTTCCATTAGATGATCTGCTCTTGCATCTGATATAAGTAATTTATTGTATTCCCTACGCTGGTCAAAGACTTGCCTTTTTATCTTGTATAATTCGTCTTTTTGTGCTTGTACTTCTTTTAAATAGTTATCATCACTTAAAAATTTATACTCATTAGCGGATAACATCTTTTGAAAAGCTTGATATTGCTTTCTAAATTTCGATTCAGTATATTCTGTATTCAGGATACCATTGAGAATGCTGGCTACGTCTTGCCAAGAACCAATATTATCTTTGTCCGTGCATACACGATAAATTAGTTCTTCGTCTGACTCATTTTCTAATCTTTTATATACAACTATTTTTCGCACCTACCTTCTAAGTCATCTTCCTTTGTCTCTATATCGGCTAAGAAACCGATACAATTTGTATTTACAGTCTCCTTGCTGTGAAGTTCTTGAATCACCTGATTCCCCTTCAGTATCTTCTTTGTTGGATGAAGCTTTAAAACTTCTATATACGATGCCACAACTGACATTAATTCTTCTATGATTGGGATAATTACAAGTCCGCTTATCAAGCCAAAGATATATTTCTTCATTTTTTCTCTCCCTAAAACTTATCCGCAAGCTCTGCGATCCGGCTACGCCATACCTGCTGCAGTTCAACATACCCGAATTCCGGTTCCCCTTTTAGTACCTCAATCGCTCTCGCCATACCGTTATTACAGCCGTCAAACAAATAAGAGTCTACCTGTGTTTTGAAGTCACCCTCCAAGACAATCTTGCAGTCTTTACTTGCTCTCGAAAGACACAGTTTTAACAACTCAGTCGAAGTATTTTGGCATTCGGGGATATATAAAATCTCGTTATCACGTATTTCCATTCCGCGAATATCGGCCATAGATATGAGTTTGATTTTTTCTTGTTGCAATAACATATCAACGGCATATCTGTCACCGAATTTTGTGGTCAGCATAGCCCCGATAGAATTCTGCATTGCCTTTTCTGTTGCGCTGCCGCTGTAATATCCCATATCAGAAGCGCCTTTTGCTTTCGTAGGATTAAACATTATGACGGCTCTGTCATATTTGCCTGAATCTATCAGATACATAATTGATGCTAAAGATAATAAAGATTTCCCGCTACCGGCCTTGCCTGAAATAACAGTAATGGTATTGGATAGTATGGAATCGATGGCGCATGCTTGATAAACATCCTTTGGTTTGATTTTGTCATCGAATAAGGATGATTTTAGCGTCTTGTTACATACCTTTTTGTAGCCATTATTTGTCCATCTTAGGGTGTCTACAATTTCTCCATTAGGTGTTTTAATTATTAAATATTGATTTAGCAATAAGCCATATAGATTATCTGAGATATGCGTATAAAAATCACTCATTTCATTGTTTGATAATATTAAAGATTTGAAGCCTCTGTAAGCCTCTTGATTATTAATAAGGTTAATTTCTCCGCTACTACGAGTTGGCAGTTTGAAGACTTCACGTGATAAAAATCTAACATTTACATCGTCAGATACCAATAAAATCATGTTGGTAAATGCGTTGTAATAATAGGCAGACGCGAGAATTATGTTATCTGGACTCTCAGTAAGTCCAAATTCTTTTAATATATAATCTATAACGGGCTTACTATAGGGTACAACAATGTATTTTTCATGGTTTTTATCCAAAAGCCGGGCTATATTTCTGGCTTTATATTTTACCTCGGCGTCCTTATTGACAGCCGTTTTAATTTTTTCGATTTCTTCTAGCGTCTTTTGGGCAATTACAAATTCCTCTAAAAACGCATTTTCTTGTAAATTTAGTAAAGCATTGGTGTCTAGGAATAGCTTATATTCCAATCAACAAAACCACCTTCCTATTTTTTATTTTTTTGAGACCTGAGATACAGTTTTGACTATTTGACTTTTACGAAGCGAATCTAATGCGGCTAAAGCACGATGATGTTCCACTAAATAATAGTGAGGATTCCGACTATGGCTTTTGGCAACAAATTGTGGAAATTTCTTCCTCAAAATAACAGACTCACTTTTTGTGATTTTTACTATTTAAAAAACCTTCTTTCTATTTTTAAATTTCCCTATGGGATAGTAGCGGGGGACAGGATTTGAACCTGCGACCTTTGGGTTATGATCCCAACGAGCTTCCGGACTGCTCCACCCCGCGTTATTGTTAAGCTGACGCGACAGGATTCGAACCTGTGACCCACGGCTTAGAAGGCCGTTGCTCTATCCGACTGAGCCACGCGCCATCAAAAAAGCCCACTATAGGCAGAACCATAAAAGGCAGCGGATAGTGGGATTATTAATGTGAATAAAGAGAAAACTAGATATTTTTAATTAACAAGATCCAACAATGTTTTACCAGTCTTG
>Ga0153924_1001392_pt1 | contig 12211 bp, 13 predicted proteins | sample TSNJ008MetaG_FD_104709 | JGI IMG/M metagenome (GOLD analysis project Ga0153924, IMG submission 104709) | Attine ant fungus gardens microbial communities from New Jersey, USA - TSNJ008 MetaG | ecosystem: Host-associated > Fungi > Mycelium > Unclassified | place: USA: New Jersey, Wharton State...
CCAGTAAGATATTGATTCCTATAAGATAAAAACGCTCCGCGAGGATGTGCACACTTTCGGATAGGAAGATGCACTGCGTGCCCGAAAGTGGCACGGCGATTCTGCGAAGCAGAATCTTTGTTCCTTCATTTCATTAATCCTATAGACTTTGTAATATTAGATTAATATGACGCCGATAAAGGTGAACAAAATATTTAAAGGAGAGATTCACATGAATAAGTCAATTGAAGAACAAATTAGGATTATTACAAAAGGAGCAGATACAGTTGTAAATGTGGAGGAATTAAAGAGAAAGTTAGAAACAGCTGAGAAAGAATCAAGACCATTGATTATTAAACTTGGACTAGATCCCAGTGCGCCGGATATTCATCTAGGGCATGCAGTAGTATTAAGAAAAATAAAACAGATACAGGATCTTGGACATAAAGCCATTATCATTATAGGAGACTTTACTGGTAAAATCGGCGATCCTACCGGTAAATCAAAAGGCCGGAATGCATTATCGGATGAACAGGTAAAAGAAAATGCGCTGACCTATCAAACACAAATTTTTAAAATATTAGATAAAGAAAAGACAGAAGTACGGTATAACGGGGAATGGCTTAGTAAACTTACGTTTGAAGATGTCATCAAGTTAGCGGCAACCACCACTGTAGCCCGCATTTTAGAAAGAGATGATTTTCAAAGTCGTTATAACAATAATATTCCAATTGGTATCCATGAGTTCTTCTATCCTTTAATGCAGGCATATGATTCAATTGCAGTTGATGCAGATATTGAACTGGGTGGAACAGATCAGACATTTAATATATTAATGGGAAGAACGCTTCAAAAAAACCTGAATAAAGAACAGCAGATTGCATTGTTTATGCCAATTCTGGAAGGTCTGGACGGCATCCAGAAAATGAGTAAAAGTCTGGGAAATTATGTTGGTATAAACGAAGAAGCCAATATCATGTTTAAAAAGGTAATGGAAGTGCCGGATACATTGATTATTAAATATTTTGAACTAACTACGGATGAGCATCCCGACAGAATTGATGAAATCAAAAAAGAGCTTAATAATGGAAAAAATCCAAGAGATGTCAAATACGAATTGGCAAAAATTATTACATCTTTGTATCATAGTGAAGCTGAAGTAAAAAAAGCGATAGAATTTTACAATACTGCATTTAGTAAAAAGGCAATTCCCGTAGATATACCGGATTTAGTAATTGAATTAGAAAAAGATAAGCTGATAGATATTATTTCACTACTGGTTGAGCATTCATTCGTTCCATCAAACAGTGAATTCAGAAGAATGGTTAAGCAGGGTGGGGTACAGATCAATGGTGAAAAGATAGATGACCTTGATTGTGTACTAATAAGTGGTGATGTCTTGAAAATCGGGAAAAAGAAGTTTGTAAAAATAGTAAAGTAAAATATACTCGACTAATCGTATTTCTAACAGATAATTAATTCGTTTTGTAGATCATGAATAAGTACGTGAACGCACTTCGCATATGAATCAAATCGAATCGATTATCTTAAGAAATACAAATCAGTCTGCATATGTTCATGATAATCTAATACTAACACTATTATTTATGGATTAAATTTTTAATCGCATTACTAACCGTTTCAGCCACCTCAGGGTTAAAAGCTTCCGGTAGGATAAAGTCTTCGCTTAGCTGATCCTCAGTGACCAAGTCGGCAATCGCAGTGGCTGTTGCTAATTTCATTTCCTCTGTAATTTGGGATGCGCGGCCTTCCAGTGCACCTTTAAAGATACCCGGAAAAGCAATTACATTATTTACCTGATTCGGAAAATCAGAACGCCCAGTGCCGACCACTTTGGCTCCAGCGGCCTTTGCAGCATCCGGCATAATTTCCGGAACCGGATTTGCCATAGCAAAAATAATAGCGTCTTTGTTCATAGAAGAAACCATTTCGCCACTTACTATATTTGGTGCAGAAACACCAACAAATATATCCGCACCCAATAAAGCGTCTGCTAATGAACCGGTACGGTCATCTAAATTCGTAATCTCAGTCATAGATTGCTGCATCCAGTTAAGATTCTTGCTGTTTTTCGAAATAATCCCATTGATATCACACATTGTAACATTAGGGAATCCATAGCTTAACAATAATTTAGTGATGGCGATACCGGCAGAGCCTGCACCGTTTACAACTACTTTGCAATGTTGCTTGGTTTTGCCGGTAACTTTAAGAGCATTGATAATACCAGCCAGCACTACAATAGCAGTACCATGCTGGTCATCATGAAAGACAGGAATGTCCAATAATTCCTTTAGTCTATCTTCTATTTCAAAGCAGCGGGGAGCTGAAATATCTTCTAAATTAATACCGCCAAAAGCCGGTGCAATATTAACGATTGTCTGAATAATCTCCTCTGTATCTTGTGTATCTAAGCATATCGGAAATGCATTGACATTGCCAAATTCTTTAAATAGGACAGCCTTTCCTTCCATTACCGGCATAGCAGCATATGGTCCAATATTTCCAAGACCCAATACTGCGCTGCCATCGGAAACAACCGCAACAGTATTTGCTTTAATGGTATATCGATAAGCGGCTTCTTTATCCTTAGCTATCACTTTACAAGGTTCAGCAACACCGGGTGTGTAAGCCAGTGCCAGATCATCTCTGCCGGCAACGGCACATTTCGATTCTGTAGTGATTTTTCCATTCCATTCTTCATGCAAAGCAAGTGCCTTTTCATTTATTGTCATTAGACTATACCTCCGAAATATGTAGTAGATTTATTCATCAACAGGATATTACAATTCGCTCCATATCAAATATTGATTCATTTTTATTCCTATTTATTATAATAGCATATAAAATTAGAATTTACACTATCATTTTTCAAATGATTGTTGTATACTTGGATAAGTAAATCTATTATATCTATTTGAGTCATTCACTGCATTGTCCGCAGTAATATCCATAAGATTATAAATATTACATAGAAGTGAAATTGGAAAGGAAGATTGAATTTGAGAGAAAAATTACAAACGTTACCGCTTAAAGAATTAAGAGAAATTGCAAAACTAAGAGGAGTAAAAAGTATTACGACCTTTAAAAAAGGTGATCTAATTGATGCCATTATCGAAGCGTCGGTAGGAGAAAAGGGATATACGCAAGCAGGGGAAGATCCTAAAAAAGAAGATGTAAAAAAGAAGGAAGAATCACATAAAGGGGAGAGTGCTAAGGAAGTACAGATTAAAGCAGTAAAAGTAAAAACAGAAGTAAATAAGAAAGAACCGCAGCAAGAAAATGCACGTAAAGACAGAGTACCTGAAACACAGGTAGGAGAAACTGCCAGAGGTATCATAGAGGTGATGCCGGATGGTTTTGGCTTTATAAGAAGTGCGAATTATTTGCCCGGTGACGATGATGTATATGTATCACCGGCACAGATAAAAAGATTCAATATAAAAACAGGTGATATATTAGAGGGGAAATTAAGAGCGAAAAGAGAAGGCGAGAAATTTGGAGGATTATATTATTTAGATAAAGTAAATGATGCACCGTTATCAGAGGTCATGAATAGAAAAAACTTTGAAGATTTAACGCCTATATTTCCAAATGAAAGACTAAATCTAGAAACCACTTCCCGAAATTTAGCAATGCGAATCGTTGATTTGGTGTCACCAATCGGAAAAGGACAAAGAGGAATGATTGTTGCACCACCTAAAGCCGGCAAAACTACATTATTAAAAGCAGTGGCAAATTCTATTACTACAAACAGCCCGGAGATGCATCTAATTATTTTATTGATTGATGAAAGACCCGAAGAGGTAACAGATATCAAAGAAGCAATTGAAGGCCGCAGAGTCGAGGTGATCCATTCTACATTTGATGAATTGCCGGAACATCATAAAAGAGTTTCAGAGATGGTGATTGAAAGAGCAAAGCGTTTGGTTGAACATGGGAAAGACGTAATGATTTTACTAGATAGTATTACTCGATTAGCCAGAGCTTATAATCTTATTGTGCCGCCAAGCGGAAGAACACTGTCTGGCGGTTTAGACCCGGCAGCCCTCCATATGCCAAAAAGATTTTTTGGTGCTGCCAGAAATATGCGTGAAGGCGGAAGTCTAACCATTTTAGCTACGGCTTTAGTTGAAACTGGAAGCAAGATGGATGATGTCGTATATGAAGAATTCAAGGGAACAGGTAATATGGAGTTAGTTTTAGATAGGAAGCTGTCTGAAAAAAGAGTATTCCCTGCTGTAGATATTTTGAAATCAGGTACCAGAAGAGAAGATCTTCTCTTGACAACAGAGGAGCTAAAAGCCTCTTATATTATGAGGAAAGCAACAACCGGAGGCAGAACAGATGATGCGATTGAGAGGATCATTGACCTATTCTGTAGAACAAAAGATAATAAGGATTATGTAGAGCGAATACAGAAGATGCATATATAAGAAGGAGAGGAATTTATTTATATCAGTAGCCATTTGATAAATAACACATAATATACCATAAAATGCAAATTATTTATTAGAAAATATAGCTATTTAAATATTACTTGTACTTTTACCTTTATAGTAATATAATGGATATATCGATTATGGATAAATATAGAATGTATATGCATTCTACCATTCTTGAAAGTATAATAATTATAGGAGGACTAAAGATGAAGAAGTTATTTATGATGGCAGTATTAGTTTTAACGATGTTTCTATTAACCGGGTGTTATGAGGAAAATATGAGTGTTAAGGTTAATAGTAATGGAACCGCAAGTGTTACAAAAAGTTTTTTAATACATGAGGATTTGTATGGTGAGTATGTTTTTGAAGAGGATTTTGAAGATGGTGTGATAATCAAAGATATTGTTATTGATGGTGAAAAATACAAGGATATCAGCCAGACTGTTACAGCTAAGCTTTCTGAAACAGCGAATCTGATTAAAGGTGAAGATGATTCTGTTTTCACAAGTGTTAAGCTAACAGCTGTATCATTTGAAGGAATGCTGACTGCATTTTTAACAGATGATATTATTGCTTCTTATAAGGAGATGGAAGGTGATAACTTAGCAGATTATATCAAATGCAAACTGACGATTGAATTTCCGGATGCGATAACGAAAACGAATGGTTCATTAGATTCAACTAAGAAAATTGTAACATGGGATTTGGCATCCTATAGAAAAGATACTAAGCTATATGCCCAATGCGGAGCAGATGTAAAAATTACAGGCGTAGCCGCCGGAAAGATTTATAAGAAAGCCGTCACTGTTAAATTCAGCAGTTCTGATGGTATTAAATCTGCTACATTAAATAAGAAATCAATAAAGACTGGTAAGAAAGTTTCAAAAGACGGTAAGTATACACTTGTTGTAACTTCTAATAAGGCTATAAAAAAGACTGTTAAGTTTACGGTAGATAAGACAAAACCTGTGATAAAAGGTGCAAAAGCAAATAAAATATATAAAAAAGCAGTCACATTGAAATTCAGTGACAAGACTTCCGGTATTAATACGGTAAAAGTAAATGGCAAGAAGATTTCAGCGAAGAAATATAAGAATGGTTATAAAATTAAAAAAGTTGGAAAATATACAGTTACAGTTACTGATAAAGCCGGTAATACAAAAAAAATAAAGTTTGAAATTAAAAAATAAAAAGTGCTTGCACTTAGTATTTGCCTATGATATAATATGTGAGCTGTTAATCTTGCGTAGATTTATAATTTACATAAGGCAGTGAGCCAGGCGGAAGCTCGAATATATATGCAGATATCCGTGCACTATGAGGCAGAGATCTTATAGAGAATGAAGAAGAGGTGAATACAATGAGAGAAGGAATACATCCTGAATATCATCAAGCGAATGTAACATGTAACTGTGGTAATGAGTTCACGACTGGATCAACAAAGGAAAAGATTCATGTTGAAATTTGTGCAAAATGTCACCCTTATTACACAGGTCAGCAGAAATCGGTTAAAGCACGTGGACGTATTGATAAATTCAATCGTAAATATGGCATATAATTAAGAGAATATTTAAAGATAAGGTTGAGATTTTTATCTCAGCCTATTTTTAAATTATCTGAAAGAGGAGGTATATAAATATGGCAAAGAAAATGCAGCCTATAAAAATTGGCGGTCAGGCAGTATTAGAAGGTATTATGATGCGTAATGGTAATAAGTATTCCGTAGCAGTCAGAAAGCCGAACAAAGAAATCGAGTTAAAGGTTGATGAATATAAAGGTGTCAGTAAGGGAATAAAGGTACTGCAATTACCATTTATCAGGGGAATTTTTAACTTTATTGATTCCATGGTACTGGGTATAAAGACACTAACCTATTCGGCTGAGTTCTATGAAGAAGAGGTCGTAGAAGACAAGAAAGCAGAAAATTGGTTTGACAGAATTTTTAAAGATAAAGCAGAAAGTGTTATTATGGGAATTACCGTGCTTTTTTCTGTTGCCATATCGGTGGGATTATTTATGCTGCTTCCATTATTTATATCAGAACTGCTGCAAAAATACATTCCATTTATCAGTTCGAGACAGGTCCCGGCAATTGAAGCAGTTGTTAAAATTACTCTATTTATATTATACATAGTATTAATTTCAAAAATGAAGGATATCAATACAACATTCATGTATCATGGAGCGGAACATAAATGTATTAATTGTATTGAAAATGGGAAAGTATTGACAGTTAAAAATGTTAAGAAAAGTTCGCGATATCATAAAAGATGTGGAACCAGCTTCTTATTGATTGTTATGGTTATCAGTATTATATTTTTTATGTTTATTCGTTCCGACAATATCTGGCTTAGATACGGAATAAGATTGCTGCTAATTCCTGTAATAGCCGGAATATCATATGAAATAATACGTTTGGCAGGTAATTCAGATAATTTTCTGGTTAAGATTATCAGCGCACCGGGTATGTTGATGCAAAAACTGACAACAAAAGAGCCGGATGAAGATATGATAGAAGTTGCAATTGTGGCAGTAGAAGCAATATATGATTGGAAAGAGTATCTGATTAAAAGCGGCATAGAAGTGATACCGGAAGAAAATGAGAATGATGAATCGTTATAGACAAATACTTGAACATGGCAGAGATAAACTAAAGAATGGCGGAATAGAAGATGCTGCCACAGATGCGTGGCTGCTTTTTGAGCATGTGTTTCACATCAGTAGGGCAGATTATTATATGAAGCAGGATATACCGGCTGATAAAAAAGAGATAGATCAATATAATAAACTAATCCAGCAAAGATTAAGAAATATACCTTTGCAGCATTTAACCGGGACGCAAGAGTTTATGGGGTTTAATTTTAAGGTTGACGCTAACGTACTGATACCAAGACAGGATACAGAAACCCTGGTTGAGTTGGTGCGTGATATAATTGATAAAAGTATGGATACCGGCACACTGAGGCTCTTAGATATGTGTACTGGTTCAGGATGTATTGCAGTCACGCTGACAGCTTTATGCGGTCTTAGATATGTTACCGCAATAGATATTTCAAAAGAAGCCTTGACGATAGCGGAAGAAAATGCTAAAAATAATAATGTAGATAATATACGATTTATTCAAAGTGATTTATTTGAAAATGTTCACGAAAAATTTGACATTATCGTTTCAAATCCGCCATATATACCAACTAAAGTAATTGAGGAATTAATGCCTGAAGTCAGGACACATGAGCCAATGATGGCTTTAGACGGGATGGAGGATGGTCTGTTTTTTTATGAAAGAATAACAAGAGATAGTGTTGAATTCTTAAAAGAAAATGGAATGCTTATATATGAAATAGGTCATAATCAAGGTGAGGCTGTGAAAACATTATTGAGACAGCAGGGATTTACATCTGTTACAGTTTATCAAGACCTGGCTGGACTGGACCGAGTAGTGATTGGAAAACGAAATATTTTAGAAAGAAGGACACAAGATGTTTGATAAGTTAGAGGATATATTAGTAAAGCTTGAAGAAGTTTTAGAAGAGTTATCCAGACCCGATGTGGTAAATGATCAGGGACGCTTTAAGAAGCTTATGAAAGAGCAGAATGAATTGACTCCAATTGCAGAGGCCTATAGAGAATATAAGGAGTGCAAGCAAACCGTGGAGGACAGTATTCTTATGTTAGATGAGGAAAGTGACGATGAGATGCGTGAGCTGGCAAAAGAAGAACTGAATATTGCCAAAGAGAGAATTAATGAGTTAGAACAAGAATTAAAGATATTGCTTTTACCAAAAGATGAGAATGATGATAAAAATGTTATTGTGGAAATTCGTGGCGGTGCAGGTGGTGACGAAGCAGCTCTGTTTGCAGCAGAATTATATAGATTATATAGTAGATTTGCAGAGAGAAACCGTTGGAAAACAGATTTAATCTCGATTAATGAAAATGGGTTAGGTGGATTTAAGGAAGTAGTATTTATGATAAACGGACAGGGTGCTTACTCTAAGCTTAAATACGAAAGCGGAGTGCACAGAGTTCAGAGGATTCCGGTAACAGAATCCGGTGGACGTATCCATACTTCAACGGCTACAGTTGCAATTATGCCGGAAGCGGAAGAGGTAGATATTGAAATCGATATGAGAGACTGCCAGTTTGACGTGTTCAGATCTTCCGGAAATGGGGGGCAGAGTGTTAATACAACAGATTCAGCAGTCAGACTGACCCATGTTCCAACTGGTATCGTAATTTCGTGTCAGGATGAAAAATCACAACTTAAGAATAAAGATAAAGCATTAAAGGTACTAAGAGCCAGATTATATGAGCTGGAAATGCAAAAAAAGCAAGATTCAGAATCAGCCTCCAGAAGAAGTCAGGTTGGTACGGGTGATCGATCAGAAAAAATCCGTACTTATAATTTTCCGCAAGGTCGTGTTACCGATCATAGAATTAAGTTAACAACTCATAGGTTAGAAGCTATTATGGATGGAGATATTTATGAATTAATAGATAGCTGCACTGCAGCCGATCAAGCGGCTAAGCTAAGTAGTATGGGGGATGAGTAAAGATATTAAGATTATACTGAGCCCTAACGTGAATTTCGTTAGGGCATTATTTATATTGATTTTAGAATATTCGATCAATATATGCCCGTCGATGATTCACCAAATTAGGTTAATAAGTATGTTAATTTTTATCAGTCATTACATATTTATCGATCATTTTCCAAAGTGTATCATGAAACATTGTAGCTAGATTTTTCCACTCTATATGTTTTGAATGCTCATATTCAAGTTTTTCCTTTAGAGAAGAAATCTCATCTTCTAGAATGTTGATTTGAGCTTGTAATCTTTCAAGTTCAGACATTTTTGTAACCGCTCCTTCCTGACATGTGATAGAATAAAATTATTATAGCATAATTCATAGAAATGTCACTGTAATTCGTATGACAAATGTCGACATGAAAATGCAAGTTTTAGTAAAATTATTTAAAATATACATAAAAGGACTTGGATTATCTTATTAAAAATGGTAAAATTTGAACAAGGAAGTGGAAATAATGATGGAATTGTATTTATGTAAAAAATGCAAAAAACTTGTATTAGTAAGTAAACATTCTCAGAAACAGGGAATAGATATATGTAAGAGTTGTGGAGCAACAATGATATTAACAGATTTAACATATGAAAAATGGATTCAAATGACTGGGGTACAGAGAGAGGAAGAAGCAAAAAGATATTGATTTTGTAAAGTAAGAGATTAAAGGAGATATTATATGGGAAAATATTTTGGTACAGATGGATTTAGAGGAGAAGCAAATGTGACACTTACAGTTGAACATGCATTTAAAGTAGGTAGATTTCTAGGCTGGTACTATGGTAAAGAGCATAAGTGCAAGGTAGCCATTGGCAAGGACACAAGATTAAGCAGTTATATGTTTGAATATTCTTTGGTAGCTGGTTTAACAGCATCCGGTGCAGATGTGTATTTGCTGCATGTAACAACGACACCCAGTGTTTCTTACGTTGTCAGGACCGAAGATTTAGACTGTGGCATTATGATAACTGCCAGCCATAATCCATTCTATGACAATGGAATCAAAATTGTAAATTCCAGAGGCGAAAAGCTTTCAGAAGTTGTTATTGCAGAGATAGAGCAATATATAGATGGAGAGATGAAGGAATTACCCTTTGCAGTTGGCGAGAATATTGGTAAAACAACTGACTACTCAGCGGGTAGAAATAGATATATGGGTTATTTAATGTCACTTGCGGTTCGTTCTTTTAAAGGAAAAAAAATTGGATTAGATTGTTCGAACGGCAGTGCTTTTACGATAGCAAAAAGTGTTTTTGATGCACTGGGCGCACAGACCTATGTAATCAATAATGATCCCAATGGCACGAATATCAATATGAATTGTGGATCGACCCATATTGAGGTATTACAGGAGTTTGTAAAAGAGAATAAACTGGATGTTGGTTTTGCCTATGATGGTGATGCTGACAGGTGCCTTTGTGTAGATGAGAATGGTGACGTAGTTGATGGAGATTTGATACTATACATTTGCGGTAGTTATATGAAAGAGCAGGGTAAACTTGCAAATAATACGGTAGTAACAACAATAATGTCAAATTTAGGTTTATTTAAAGCGTTTGATGCAGTAGGTATCAATTACGAGAAGACAGCCGTAGGTGATAAGTATGTTTATGAGAATATGAATCATTACGGACATAAACTGGGTGGGGAACAATCCGGACATATTATTTTTAGTAAATATGCAACAACAGGTGATGGAATCCTAACATCAATTAAAGTCATGGAAGTAATGCTTGAGAAAAAGAGGACCTTATCTCAACTAGCCAGTCCGGTGACAATATATCCACAGTTACTTAAAAACGTAAATGTTACAGATAAAACAATAGCGCAAAATGATCCGGATGTGCAGGCTGCAGTGGATAAAATAACCAAAGAGCTGGGAGACGATGGAAGAATACTGGTGCGGGAAAGTGGAACAGAGTCAATCGTTCGGGTAATGGTAGAGGCAGCAACAGATAAAATATGTGAAGATAATGTTAATTATGTGGTTAAAATACTTAATAATAAGGGATATGTGGTGAAATAGATGGATAACGGCAGACTTAGTAAACAGGAAGCAGAAAAAATAAGTGTATTGTATAACGACTATGCAGCCGGTATATATAGGCTGATCTCATGTAAAATATATTGGCGAAGTGACGACAATATATTTGAGTGTTTACATGATACTTATGTTGTGCTGATAGAGAAGTTCAAATCTTTATTTAATATTGAAAATATAAAAGCCTGGTTATATAAGACTGCCATTAATATTACAAGAAATTTTAACCGCAAAAAAGTAAGATATTATTCTATGCACAAATTCACTGATTTTGATGAAGCAGCTTACACGCATGAGCTGGCAACACCAAAGGATTATGTTGAAAACTATGTTATTGAACAAGAAGATCTGGGGCAAATTTTATGCGAAGTTCAATTTAAAATGAACAAGATACTAAATGAGAATCAAATGGAGTTATATTATCTTAAATATATCAATAAATTAAGTAATAAAGAAATCAGCAAACTGTGTAATAAGAACGAGAAAACAGTCAGTTATCAGATTAAAGTCATTAAAAATGAAATATATAGATGTATCAAAGAAGTTATGTACAATTAATAATTTGCAAAAATATTAGCATAATATTACAAAAATATTAAATATATACCAAAGAGACTTATTTTTCCATAAAGTAGCAACCATTTTTTAGAATTTATCATTTACTGGACATATTAAAGTAGGGGCATCGATAGACTAAAGATTGGACTTTACTAAAGGAGAAATAATATGTCTAAAGAAAAGATACATGATAAATATGAAGAAATGTCTTGTGACGAATTATCAGAGCTGTTTAAGCAGGGTAAATTAAGTGAATCCTTATTGACTAAAGAAAATCTTGAGAAGTTATTGGAGTATCAAACTGAATTATTAACATCAGAAAAAGAATATAATCTGAAATTAATTGATTATTGTACAGAAGAGTTAAGTAGAATGAATAATGCAACAATTGATGATAGACAGTTGAATGCTGTATTGGAAAAGCTACTAAGCTGAGTATACATAAAGTATGATATTACAGGGAAAATACTTCGAAATATGATATGAAAAGAGGTGGAATATGAGTAGTTTAGTATTAACTATTGAATAGCCCTAAAATACAACAGATGAGTTAAGAGGAGAGTTATATGTCAAACGATAAAAG